>ERZ773207.865-NODE-865-length-10922-cov-4.124321_pt1 | contig 10922 bp, 5 predicted proteins | sample MGYA00580997_ERZ773207 | MGnify/ENA primary metagenome ERZ773207 (study PRJEB29015, sample SAMEA2738170) | human oral metagenome | biome: human oral; feature: human-associated habitat; material: saliva | place: China | collected 2239 ... | reverse complement strand
ACCCAGAAGTAAAGAAAAATTCAATGTTTGCGAAGTTTATAAATTTGGTTGTTGGAAATAAAGTAAATTTCCAGAAGGACTTTGAACTCGAAAATGAATGTAAACTTCAAATTTCTGAAGATACATTCAATGAGGATTTGGATGCGTTACAAGGTTTGATTCCAGACGAGTACTTTGAGGTATTTTATGCTGCAAAAGCAGTGTACGACAGTATGTTATTATCAACAATCGTGAAAGATATTTCGGATACAAATGCACTGCTATCAGCCTCAATGATTCGTAGATATGAAGAACACCATGAAGATTTGAAAAAGTTGAAATTATTTATCAAAAATAATCCAAAACTAAACTATAATGAATTCTTTAATGATGAATCAAAAGACTATTATGCAGGATATATCAACGGAAAAACAAAGGAAGCTGATTTTTATAGTAATACTAAGGCATTGTTAGAGAACGTTGAAGGAGCTGAGTGGATACTCGAGAAGATTGAAAGAGAGGATTTCTTACGGAAGCAAAGAACATATGATAATGGATCAATTCCTCATCAATTTCATCTTGAAGAATTGAAGGCGATTATTGAAAAACAAAAGAAATACTATCCATTCTTGGAGGAAAATTCTAAAAGAATTGAATCAATTCTAACTTTTAGAATACCGTATTTCGTTGGTCCCCTTTCAAACGGGAACAGTCGATTTGGATGGGTAGTTAGAAATGGTAATGAGAAGATTAGACCATGGAATTGGGAGAATCAAGTCGACAAAGTTGCTACGGCAGAGCAATTTATTATAAGAATGACAAATCGTTGTACTTATTTTCCAGATGAAAAAGTATTACCAAAGCATAGTTTATTATATGAAAAATTCATGGTATTTAATGAATTGACTAAAATTCGATATGTTCTGGAGAATAATGCTCATTATGCTGTAAGTGCAGAGATGAAAAAGAATATTTTTGAGAAACTATTTAAGAAATATAGAACGGTTACTGAAAAACAATTGTTAGCTTTCTTTGATAAAGAATATCCGGACTTTCATATTGTAAAGGTTCTTGGTTTAGATAAAAAGAACAAGAATTTTAACAGTTCGTATGGAACATACCATGACTTAAAGAAAATAATGCCGAGAGATTATCTTGATGACCCAAAAAATGAACAGGAAATTGAGGAAATCATATCAATTCTTACGCTTTTCCAGGATCGAGAAATCATTCGTGAAAGACTTTCTAATTATGGAGATAGTTTATCAAAAGAAGTTTTGAGAAAGTTAGAACGAAGACATTACAAGGGTTGGGGGAGATTATCAAAGAAATTACTCTGTGGAATTAGAGATAGACAAACTCAAAAAAATATTATGGAATTCCTTGAGGACGATGGATATACAAATCGTAATTTGATGCAATTAATCAACGATAAAAATCTTTCGTTTGCAAACCAAATAGCACTTGAAAATAGTGTTGATATAGATAGTAGTTTGGAAGCGTTAGTTAAGGAGATCCCTGGTAGCCCTGCTATTAGAAAAGGCATTTATCAGAGCATAAAGATTGTGGAAGAAATCTGTAGAGTGATGGGTGATGCTCCTGAAAGTATAGTAATTGAGATGGCAAAAGGACCTGAAACAACCGCGAAAGGCGAAGCTCGTTCATCGAAACGATTGGAAAAGTTAAAGAAATCATTCGAAGATTTGGAGAGCACTCAAAAGGTAGAGTTACCTACAGACAATAAAATGCTAGCTAATAACCGTTTGTATTTGTATTATCTTCAAAACGGAAAGGATATGTATACAGGAGAAGATTTAGATATCGGGAATCTTTCTAATTATGATATTGATCATATTATTCCACAAAGTTTTATGAAAGATGATTCTATTGATAATATAGTCTTGACTAGCTCTAAGAATAATAGAGGGAAATCTGATAATGTTCCAAGTGATGAAGTAGTTCAACGAATGAGAGGCTTTTGGAAACAACTCTTAAATGCAGAATTAATTTCCGAAAGAAAATTTTATAATTTAACTAAAGGAAAACTTACTGAGAAAGATAAAGCAGGATTTATTCGTAGACAATTGGTAGAAACCCGTCAAATTACCAAACATGTTGCTCGTATATTAGATGCACGCTTCAATGTTAGAAGAGATGATAATGACAAGGTAATTCGCGATGTCAACATCGTTCTACTAAAATCAAACTTAGTTACCCAGTTTAGAGAAGCATTTGGATTGTATAAGATTCGTGAAATTAACGGATTTCATCATGCACACGATGCATATTTGAATGCAGTTATTTCAAAAGCAATATTACGAAAATACCCAAAACTATCTTCAGAGTTTGTTTATGGTGATTATCAAGTTTATGATGTCTTTGATTTAATTGCGAAAAGTAAAGATACTCAAAAATATGGGAAAGCTACAGCGAAATATTTCTTTTACTCTAACTTGTTGAACTTCTTTAAGTCAGAGATTAAGTTGGCCGATGGTCAAATTATTAAACGCCCTGAAGTTGAGATTTGTAATGAGACAGGCGAGATTGTTTGGAATAAAAAAACAGATTTAGAAACAGTTAGAAAAGTGTTGTCCTTACCACAAGTTAATGTAGTCAAAAAAACGGAAATTCAAACACATGGTATAACAAAGGGAAAACAAAAAGGCTTATTCAACGCTACTTTATCTCCTAAACCTGCGCCAAATAGTAAAGAAAACTTAATTCCTGCGAAACGTAATCTTGACCCTAGAAAATATGGAGGGTATGCTGGGATATCAAATTCTTATGCTATTCTTGTGCACGCAGTGATTGAAAAAGGAAAACGTAAAACATTGACGGATGTTATTGAGTTTCAAGGTATTTCAATTATGGAAAAAGAAGAATTTGAAAAAGATGAAATTGCATTCTTATTGAATAAAGGCTATAAGGAAATAAAATCAATATTGAAATTACCTAAATATTCTTTATTCGAACTGAAAAATGGATCAAGAAGAATGTTGGCAAGTATTTTATCGACAAACAACAAAAGAGGAGAAATTCATAAAGGAAATCAATTATGGTTACCTGAAAAGTATATAAAATTATTGTATCACGCGAAAAATATAAAAAATAAAGAAAATACGAAACATAGAGAATATGTTGAGGGACATGTTAATGAACTCAAAGAACTAGTTTATTTTGTATTAGATTTTAATTCTCGGCTTGTTGATGCTAAGAAAAACGGAGAGCTAATACTAAATGAATTACAGAATTATGTTGAAAATGATGTTGATAAATTAGTGGAAAGTATAATCGCTCCAGGAAAAGAAGCTAAAAAAGGAATATTCGAACTTACTGCTGCAGGGAGTGCTTCAGATTTCGATTTCTTAGATAAAAAAATACCAAGATATAGAGATTATTCCCCATCAGCTCTTTTAGATGCAGTACTAATTCGTCAATCCATTACAGGGTTATACGAAACTCGTATTGATCTAAGTAAGCTGGGTGAAGAATAATGGGATGGCGGACGATTGTTGTTAATCAACACTCGAAGTTGTCTTATAAAAATAATCACTTGATATACAAAGATTCATCTCGGACAGAAATGATTCATCTGTCCGAGATTGATATATTATTGATAGAAACGACGGATATCGTTTTATCAACTATGTTGATAAAACGTTTGTCAGATGAAAATATTCTTGTGGTTTTTTGTGATGATAAAAGATTACCTGTTGCACAATTGATGCCATACTATGGGAAGCATGACTCTAGTCTTCAGTTTTCTAAACAAATTGAATGGATTGAGCAAGTCAAGGGCGTTGTCTGGACAGAAATTATTTCCCAAAAAATTTTTAACCAAGCAGTATTTTTATACGAAGTGGGATTAGATAAGAAATCTGAATCGTTAACGAGATTGTATGAGGAATTACAGATATTTGATCCTACAAATAGAGAAGGACATGCCGCTAGAATATACTTTAATGCATTGTTTGGTAATGATTTTAAAAGAGAAAAATCGAATGATATTAATGCAGGTTTGGATTATGGTTATTCTTTATTGTTGAGTATGTTTGCAAGAGAAATAGTTGCAACTGGATGTGTGACACAATTAGGACTGAAACATTCTAATCAATTTAATCCTTTCAATTTTGCAAGTGATATTATGGAACCTTTTAGACCCATTATTGATCGGATTGTATACGAAAATAGGGATTATGAGTTTAATAGAATCAAAAGCAAATTATTCCAAATTTTTATTAATAATTATGAGTATTCAGGAAAAGAGATGTTTCTTTCAAATATAATTTCTGACTATACTAAGAAAATTGTTAAAGCATTAAATAATGAGGGAGAGGGAGTTCCTGTGTTTAGGATATGAGTTATCGTTTTATGAGAATGATTATTATGTTTGATATGCCTACGGATACTTTAGAAGATAAGAAAGCATATCGTAAATTCAGAAAATTTCTGCTATCTGAAGGTTTTTTGATGCATCAATATTCGGTATATAGTAGGTTGTTGTTAAATGGAAATGCAAATTCTCTATTGATAGATAGATTGGAAGCTAATAATCCGAAAAAAGGAAATATCACAATATTGACAGTAACTGAAAAACAATTTGCACGAATGATTTATCTTCATGGAGAGAAGAATAAGAGTATTGCGAATACAGATAGTCGTCTAGTATTTTTAGGGGAAGATTACAGTGAAGGAAATTAGGTTAAATCTGCCAATATTTGATGAGTCTATTGGGATTAAAGGATTTACATTATTAGTAGTTGAGAATCGATCGGTATTAACACAACTTGTTCAATGGTTATATTGTTATGATGAATCGAGTGATTTAAAACTTTATGATTCGAAAATTCAATCTTTAAAAAATTCTGAAATAATGGTTATTTCTGATTTGTTGGGGTTTACTATTAATAGTTCTGCGGTAGTTAAGGCGATTCAATCTGATTTGTTGGATCAATTCAATGATAAAATTGAATTGAAAAATGAGTTAGAACAGGTATTAGTTCGAGCTACGAACCTTGTTGGGTCACAGTGTATAGAAAACGAACTAAATTTGACGTATACTGAACTTAGCGTTGAAAAAATAATATCAGCGCTAGATGTTCGTGTAGATACAGTTGCGAATACACTGTTTGAACAAATATTTGAAATTCTACAAATATTTAGATATCTTGTAAAAAAGAAATTACTGATATTTGTCAATGTTGCCTCTTATTTTAAAGAAGAAGAAATAGATGTAATTAAGGAATTTATAGAATTAAATCAAATTAATGTACTATTTATCGAACCAAGACGAGTTTTTTCTTATGATCAGTATGTCTTGGACGAAGATTTTATTATACTAAGAGAATTATAAACAATTAAAAATCATTCAAATCAGTAGTCTGGCTGAGATGAGCAGCGCGATTACGAAAACTTCTACGAGGTTTTAGAGCTGTGTTGATTTGAATGGTTACAAAACTATTGTAGATTATGTAGACGTAACAGGAATGTTTTAGAGCTGTGTTGATTTGAATGGTTACAAAACAAAGCCAGTTGATTTAAGATATACACAATCGTTTTAGAGCTGTGTTGATTTGAATGGTTACAAAACACCAGCAGTAAACAATAACTACGACTTTACGTTTTAGAGCTGTGTTGATTTGAATGGTTACAAAACTAATTAGCGTTTGTCGCTCTTCCTCCTCTTGTTTTAGAGCTGTGTTGATTTGAATGGTTACAAAACTTAATCCTGATAAGATGATTGCTATTGCTAGTTTTAGAGCTGTGTTGATTTGAATGGTTACAAAACAGTATGTAATGTTACCCCCCTGTTAGTCAGGTTTTAGAGCTGTGTTGATTTGAATGGTTACAAAACTACGCTACGATTAAGCGGACAGGTAGCAAGGTTTTAGAGCTGTGTTGATTTGAATGGTTACAAAACCTGCTATTGATTGTGATGGTAAGTATTTGAGTTTTAGAGCTGTGTTGATTTGAATGGTTACAAAACAGTTATAGACCATATCATACCTATTAACAAGTTTTAGAGCTGTGTTGATTTGAATGGTTACAAAACTAAAAATAAACAAAGATGCATTGAAAGAAAGTTTTAGAGCTGTGTTGATTTGAATGGTTACAAAACACGATTCAGAGCGTTCAGAGACGAGTGCAAGTTTTAGAGCTGTGTTGATTTGAATGGTTACAAAACACTTACCGCGAAATAGACGAAAACGTAGGCGTTTTAGAGCTGTGTTGATTTGAATGGTTACAAAACTTCCGCTAATCCATTTACTGCATTAATTGTGTTTTAGAGCTGTGTTGATTTGAATGGTTACAAAACATAACGGGTTAGATGGTGCTTCATTATCAAGTTTTAGAGCTGTGTTGATTTGAATGGTTACAAAACGCTTGATGTGATTTTTTCCGCTAGTTCGATGTTTTAGAGCTGTGTTGATTTGAATGGTTACAAAACACGAACGACCAAACGAACAATAATTATCAAGTTTTAGAGCTGTGTTGATTTGAATGGTTACAAAACCTATTCACTAACTTGTCCAGTATTACCGCTGTTTTAGAGCTGTGTTGATTTGAATGGTTACAAAACACTCTAACATAGCGCAGAACTCAATTAGAAGTTTTAGAGCTGTGTTGATTTGAATGGTTACAAAACAGTCAACGGTAGCGGAACGAAGTGAGCATAGTTTTAGAGCTGTGTTGATTTGAATGGTTACAAAACTCATACACACGCTAGTATACTACTTTCGCAGTTTTAGAGCTGTGTTGATTTGAATGGTTACAAAACAAATACTCGTGATGATTCGTTCTCTATCGTGTTTTAGAGCTGTGTTGATTTGAATGGTTACAAAACTTATTACAACTGCAGTGTCAGGGACGATACGTTTTAGAGCTGTGTTGATTTGAATGGTTACAAAACAGATAAATCCACAATCAGATTGGAAGCTGTGTTTTAGAGCTGTGTTGATTTGAATGGTTACAAAACCTTGTGCTTTTGCCGAATCGAGCAAGTCAAGTTTTAGAGCTGTGTTGATTTGAATGGTTACAAAACAAACTAATCAACCATTACTCGATTTCTAGGGTTTTAGAGCTGTGTTGATTTGAATGGTTACAAAACAAAGGACATTCCTTCTTGACCACTTTTGGTGTTTTAGAGCTGTGTTGATTTGAATGGTTACAAAACTTTTTAAATATTACAGACGTGAATGAGATTGTTTTAGAGCTGTGTTGATTTGAATGGTTACAAAACTGATAGTAAAATAGCAAGAAAGGTTTTCAAGTTTTAGAGCTGTGTTGATTTGAATGGTTACAAAACAAGCATGGCCGACAACATTACCATAATTTAGTTTTAGAGCTGTGTTGATTTGAATGGTTACAAAACGAAAATGGAAAAAGCTGGGTTAACATACACGTTTTAGAGCTGTGTTGATTTGAATGGTTACAAAACAGAAATAGGACAGGAAATGTCCTTGTAAAAGTTTTAAAGCTGTGTTGATTTGAATGGTTACAAAACGAACGGTAATTTTGTTTGAGCGTCGTCTGCGTTTTAGAGCTGTGTTGATTTGAATGGTTACAAAACTCGATATGGAGCAAGTCAACGTGACCCGAAGTTTTAGAGCTGTGTTGATTTGAATGGTTACAAAACATTTGCCGGACGATTATCGTTGGAAATGGAGTTTTAGAGCTGTGTGGATTTGAATGGTGTAGCTTATATTTATAACTTTTTTATTAACTATAATTGTAAATTTAAGATACAAATTAAGCATTGGACTAACCTCCAATCCTTTTTCTTCCCCACCTATGCTATAATAATCTTGAATAGAGAAGGTTTTTATGATTGGAGGAGAGAGTATGAAGCAAAGACAAATTCTAGCATCAGCGCTTTGTGTGTTGGCGCTTGCGGCGTGTAACAAGAAGCCAGAAGAGGCGGTGACAACCCAGGCGTCTACAACGGTTCAAGCGACAACGGTGGCACCGACAACAGTTGCCCAGACTGAGCACGCGACGTATTTTGAGATGTTGCTCTTATCGTATAATGTAGCGGCCAAGGATGCCGATATTACGGAAGGGTTAGCTGCGGCCAAGAAGGTGCGTGACGAGATGTTTGAGCAGTTTCCAAGCGACAAGGATGATATCGACGATGCCTATTCGGACTTGGAGCTCTTGGTTCGTTTTAACTCGAGCGGATTTAGCGACTTCATGAAGCGGTGGAATGCGTCTACTGGGCAGCATTTCGAGGCCTTGCACGAAGCGATTCACATGGATGCTGCGACCATCAATGGCGATAAGGTCAAATGGAATATGATGGGCGTTGTGGCCTCAAACGACTACGAAGTGATGGTGGTGGAAGCGTATCTGGACGCTGCGAAGAAAGAGGCGTTCCTCTTTGGGTACGAAGACGGCGAGCCAATCGTTCTTCGTGCGACCAATGTGACACGTGAGACACTTGCAAAAGCAGCGTTTCAAGTCGTGAAGGACGCTGATTTACTTAAAGGCTTTACCGATAATGCGACATGGAAAGCAACCTCTGAGGCGTCTGCGAATCAATCGGTTGCGGATGCGATGGCGATTTACGCGCGTAAGAGAGGCGAAATCTATGAGCGCACGAGTCCAGCGACACAGCGTGAGTACTATGATTTAGCCGTTCCAGACCAGCTCTTCAAATATGCAACAGTCGATGGCGAGAAGGCGAACTTCAAGTGGGCAGGGCTGACTTTCCAAAAAGGAGGCAACTCATACGAAATCGTGGAGTGTTATGTGTCTGAATCAGGGACATCAGTCATCGTATTTGCCAAAAAAGAAGGAATCAATGTGCTGTTAATCGGCGAATCAGAGCCACAGACGACTAAGAAAGCGGATGGAACGATCAAGTCTGCCGTAGTGAACCTCCAACCGTACGAGAACGACACACTAGAACGTACATTGTGGTAAGACAGGAGAAGTAGAATGACAGAAATACAACAACTCGAACAATTAATGAATGAGATGCTGCCGGGATTGCAGCTCTTTGCTAGAGACATCAACCTAACGCCGGAAGAAGAGGCGAAGTTCCAGGTGGGGCAGATTGTCCGTAACGCGGCCTTTACCGATGCGACCAGTCGTATTGGCGGCATGGTGACAACGCACCGCTTCAGCATTTTATCGAACCACCTCTTTGATTTGACGAAGGCGGAGCACGGCACCAACTGGGGGCTACACGTTGCTAACCGCGACAGCCACTTTAAGGTGCTGGATATTTACGAGCATGAAGGCAAGACGCAGATTCTGCTCTTACATTTGCCGGACGATTATCGTTGGAAATGGATGGAGCACGTGAACTTAGATCTGCCGGTGGACATCGTGGCCGATAGCAGAGAGCGTTTCGCCTCCAAGGCCCACGCCGAACCAATCCCAGAGGTGACAAGTCCAGAATGGCTTGACCGATGCGGTTTTGCGCCAGGGCTCGATATCAAAGGCGAACTCTTCCCAAATGAAATTCCAATCGCAAGCCAAATGCAAAAAGTGAAAGACGCTTCTTTCCGCAGCTTCTACCATCAACTCGTCTACGTTCGCTGTGCTTCTCTCATCGAAGACGTGATGCCAGAAGTAGCGAAGGCTGGCGACACGGGGCTTGTCCTCTACGGATATATCGACGAAGAGGCTGGCGTTTCATTCCAACCGCTATGGATCGCAAAAGAAGGAGAGACGACGCTAGAGATGCGCCTCATTCCAGAAGAGACGATGTATCTCATCCGTCTAGCAAACCTCGATGACTGCGAGTTCTGTTCAATGAGATGGATTGAAGTCGATCCGTATATTGTTGACCGTGCAAGACGCGTCATTGCGGAAGTCTATGACACAAAGAGCAAAGAAAAAGAAGAGACTCGAACCTTCCAAGGGCTCGACCGATTCCGTCGCCACGAGCATCCCGATGACTTTGGCGTAGCGGTCTACTACGAAGACAAGACTAAGGAACCCGAACGCTTGTGGGTCCGCATCTCGCGCGTGGAAGGCAACCAATGCTTTGGCACGCTGTTGATGGACTCGAAGCACGCAGATGGACCGAAAGAAGGGGACGAGATCATGTTCCGCGTCCTTCAGAACGAAAACGGCGACCTCGAAGTTGTGTCGGTTCAAAAATAAAAAAATATGCCGAAGGCTTCCTTTTGCCTTTTGGATATCTTCATAGTAAAGGAAATAACTGTACCGGCAAGAGCCTAGGTCTCTTTGCCTATCGAACTTCAAAGGGCGTCATGTTGATACAATCAACTGACGCCCTAATTCATTTCGATTACACCCGTTATTTCCATTACTATAGAATCCGCGAGGTCCGGGAAGCCCTTATTTTATTTTATTTTCGCTTCTTTAAGTAGATGGCGGAAAAAGGCTAGAAAGTTCCACGGCACTCCTGCTGAAAAAAGGCAATTCTCTCGGGTATCCACACGTTTATCGAAACTAATCTAGCAAGAGCCTCTTTCTTTACCCAGAATTTAGCGTATAATAAAGGGGACAAACTAGAAAGCGGTGATGAGATGAACGATTATATAAAGCTCAATCAAGACAGATGGAATAAAGTAAAAAATGACTATACTGAGCCAATTACACATGAAGAATTAGAAGAAGCCAGAAAGCAGCCAATTTCTGTGGCATTAACGGTTGGAAAAAAAGTTCCACAAGAATGGTTTGATAAAGCCAACGGGAAAAAGATATTAGGGTTAGCTTGTGGCGGCGGTCAGCAGGGTCCCGTTTTTGCGGCAAAAGGTTATGATGTCACCATAATGGATTTTTCCACATCACAATTACAAAAAGATGAAATGGTTGCTAAAAGAGAGGGGTTAACAATCAATACCGTTCAAAGCGATATGACAAAACCATTCCCATTTGAAGATGAAACTTTTGATATTATTTTTAATCCCGTTTCGAATGTCTATATCGAAGATTTAGAAAATATGTATAAAGAAGCCTCTCGCGTA
>ERZ773207.856-NODE-856-length-10981-cov-6.060223_pt1 | contig 10981 bp, 1 predicted proteins | sample MGYA00580997_ERZ773207 | MGnify/ENA primary metagenome ERZ773207 (study PRJEB29015, sample SAMEA2738170) | human oral metagenome | biome: human oral; feature: human-associated habitat; material: saliva | place: China | collected 2239 ... | reverse complement strand
AATTAGTGACGGATGATTACTCAAACGATGCTCAAGGTAATAATATTGCAGATGGTCGTACATTTGATAACGATAAAGATGTAGACCAACCATTTAATGTATACTTACGTCATAAGAAAATTGAACTTTCAACTTCAGATAACGAAACGAGAACAGTAACACGTTATATTGACTATGTTTATGCAGATAAGCCAGTGGCTGATGTAGCAAGCAAAGATCTAACTGATGAAATTCCAGAAGATAGAAAAGAAGCATATGTTAAAGTTAATGACAATGATAAAGCGGACAGAGTAAAAGAAACTCTAACATTCACGCGTACTCGTAGTCTTGATCTTGCAGCAACATCAAGATTATATCCAGAAGAATTTAAAAAATATAATGACGTTGTAAAAGCAAGTGGAGAAAACTCTAAAGCAGCTGAAGATGCAAAAGCTACATTATTTAAGTTTGTAGAAAATAAAGCGAAAGAAGCTAACGCAACAGCAGAAGCTAAAGCAGCGGTTAGTTATGGTAAATGGGAAGCTACAGCAGGAAAAATATCGAAGATTTCTCCAACAACAGGAGTAGAAACAGAAGTAGCTCAAGAAGACAGCGATAGAAGATTTAATAATGTAACATCTCCTACTGTTCCAGGATATTTACCTGACAATGCCCTAGTAGAAGCAACAGCGGACATCGATCCAGAATCAAGTCCAGATAAACTGCTAGTTACTGTTAAATACTCTCCAGTAGATCAAAAAGCTGTAGTTAAATTCGTAGAAGTAGATCCTACTAATACAGATAAAGTAATTACTCCAGGTCTTGCAGATCCAATCGCAGTAACAGGTAAATCAGAAGCAGCTTACCCAGCTACAACAGCAACGTCAGTAACTGATAAGATTGCTGAGCTAGTTAAGAAAGGTTACGAACTTGTAAATAACGGATTTGTTTCAACAGATAAATTCGATAAAGATGCTGCAGTTGATCAAGAATATGTTGTGAAATTCAAAGCTAAAGTAGTTGATATTCCATCATTTGATCCAACTAAACCATCAAGCGATGAAAATCCAAAACCAACTCCAGGTGTAACGCCAATCGATCCAAATAATCCAGATGGACCAAAATGGACTGAAGCATTAATCAATGCTGTGAAAGTACAAGAAGAAGTAACACGTACAATTAAGTATGTATATGAAGACGGTACTCCAGTAGCAGAATCTGACTTAACAAGTGTGGCTGATAAGAAAGTTAAAACACTTAAATTCACTCGTTCTGGTAAGATTAATGTAGCAACAGGAGAAATCACATACGGAGATTGGTCAGCTGATCAAACATTCGAGGCAGTTACTTCTCCAACACTTGAGAAATACACTGCGGCAGTTGCAGGTGTAACACCAGCAGTTGCAGATGTGCCAGCGAAAACTGTAGCGGCTACAGATAAGGACTTTGAAGAGACAGTAATCTACTCTACAAAACCAACAACTGTAGACCCTAACAAACCAACAGATCCAACAAATCCAAATGTTACTCCACAACCTGATGATGTAGTGCCTAATGATCCAAAAGGACGTACGTATAGAGAACTAGGTTTAGTTGAAGAAGTAACACACACAGTTCACTACAAACTTGAAGACGGTTCAGATGCAGGTATCGCTGATAATGTACAAACATTAACATTTACACGTACTGCAGAGGTGGATCCAGTAACTGGAGCAATCTCTAACTACGGTACATGGAAAGCTAAAGGTGGAGACACAACAATCGATGCTGTAACAACACCAAATAAAGATGGATATGTAGCTTCAGCGAAAACATCTACAGAACGTACAAATGTAGCAGCTACGGATAAAGATAGTGAAGAAACAATTATCTACCGTAAACTTGGTTCATATGTACCAGTAGTACCAGAAGGTATCACACCTCCTGCAGATGCTGACTTAAATCCAAAACCATATCCAAATGCAACTCCAGCAGATCCTACAAAACCAGGAACACCTACTGAAACTCCAGTAGTACCGTACATTCCTGGAACAACACCAGTAGGACCAAATGGAAAACCATTAACACCGAAAGATCCTAACGATCCAACTAAAGGATATGAAGTACCAGGCTTACCAACAGATCCAACAGAAAACACTACAATTACCTATGTTAAAGATGGATCACAAGTAGCTGTTGTTCACTTCATTGAAGTAAATAGTGAAACGGATAAGACTGAAAAAGGTGCAGTAGCAGAATCAGTAGTAGATACTGGTGATACAGGAAAAGCATTTACTAAAGCTGCTGATGTAACAGCAACAATTGAGGCGCTTAAAGCTAAAGGTTACACAGTTGTAGAAAACAACTACCCAACAGATGGTACATTCGATGCAGATTCTAAGACTAACCAAGTATACAAAGTCCTAGTAACTGCTAAGCCAATTACTGTAAATCCAAACGATCCAACTCCAACTAAAGATCAACCAATCGATCCAAATAATCCAACAGGACCAAAATGGACTCCAGAGTTAATCAAAGAGTTAGAAGACGGACGTAAAGAAGAAGTTAAACGTACAATCAAGTATGTTTATGCAGATGGATCAAAAGCTGCTGATTCAGTTCAAGAAACTAAAGAGTTCAAACGTTCAGCGACAATCAACCCAGTAACTGGTAAGATTACATTCGGAGACTGGTCACCAGCTCAAACATTTGAAGCTGTAACTTCACCAAAAGTTACAAACTTCACTCCAGATAAAGAGACTGTACCAGCATCAGAAGTAACAGCAACTGCTGAAGATATCAATGAAACAGTAATCTATACTACAAAACCAACGAATGTTGATCCAAGCAAACCAGTTGATCCAAACACACCAGATGTTACTCCAAAACCTGAAGATAAAGTACCAAATGATCCGAAGGGACGTACTTACAAAGAATTAGGATTAATCGAAGAAGTAACACACACAGTTCACTACAAACTAGCTGATGGATCAGATGCGGGTATCCCTGATAATGTACAAACATTAACATTTACACGTACTGCTGACCTAGATCCAGTAACTGGAGCAGTTTCTAACTTCTCTGACTGGAAAGCTAAAGGCGATGACACAACAATCGATGCTATAACAACACCAAACAAACCTGGATATGTAGCTTCAGCTGCGACATCTACAGCTCGTGAAAATGTTCAAGCTACGGATAAAGATAGTGAAGAAACAATTATCTACCGTAAACTTGGTTCATATGTACCGGTAATTCCAGAAGGAGTAACACCTCCAGCAGGAACTGACCTAACACCAAAACCATATGAAACTCCAACTAATGAAGATCCTACAAAACCAGGAACACCTACTGAAACTCCAGTAGTACCATACATCCCTGGAACAACACCTGTAGGACCAGACGGTAAACCATTAACACCGAAAGATCCTAACGATCCAACGAAAGGATATGAAGTACCGAAAGTACCAGAAGATCCAACTCAAAACACTACAATTACGTATGTTAAAGATGGTTCTCAAGTTGCTCTAGTTCACTTCATTAAAGCTGATGGAACTGCAGTTCATGTATCAGTTGCAGAAGCAGGAGACACAGGTAAAGCTATCAAGACAACAAATGTTGACAGTGTTAAAGCTGAATTAGAGGCTAAAGGTTACGAAGTAATCGCTCCAACTGATCCAGCCTACACTACAGATCGTGTAGCATTCTACGCTGATGCAAACCGTACATTTGATGATAAAGATGATAAAGGTAATGATGGAATTAGCCAAGTTTACTACGTAATCGTTAAAGAAGGAATCACTCCAATCGATCCAGATAAACCGCTAGATCCAAATACACCGGACGTAACTCCAAAACCAGGAGACAAAGTACCTGGAGATCCAAAACAACGTACATTTGAACAACTAGGATTACTAGATGAAGTAAATCGTACAATCAACTACAGATATGCAAATACTGATAAAGTAGATGCTGATAAACGTGGTCAAGAAGCTCGTCCAACTGTAGAACAAAAACTTCGTTACTCTCGTAAAGGTGACCTAAACAAAGTAACAGGTGAAATCACCTATACTTCTGACTGGACTGCACCACAAACATTAGCTGAAGTAACATCACCAGTAATCGACGGATACGTTGCGGACATTAAAGCAGCTGAAAAAGTAGAGAACGTAGCTCACGATGCAGCTGATTCTGTAGTGAATGTTGTTTACACACCACTAGGTAAATATGTACCGAAAGTACCAGAAGGATTTGAAGTTCCAAAAGTTGAGAAACCTCAATATCCAAATGATCCGAACGATCCAACGAAACCAGGAACACCAACAACAGTGATTCCTTACGTTCCGGGAACAACTCCAAAAGATCCAAATGGAAACCCACTGAAACCAGTAGATCCAAATGATCCAAGTAAAGGATATGTTCCACCAACACCTGAAAACCCAACAGAAGATACGCAAATCACTTATGAGAAAGATACTCAAAAAGCGAAAGTAACTTATGTGGTAGAAGGAACAGGAACAGTACTTCACACAGATAACCTAGAAGGTAAATCTGGAGACCCAATTGAGTACTCTACAGTAGCAAAACTTGCTGAATTGAAAGCTCTAGGATATGACTTAGTAAGTGACGGATTCACAACTGCTACAGATAAGAACTACGATAAAGATACAAAAGTTGATCAAAGCTTTGTAGTAACGGTTAAACCACACGTTGAGCCAATCAAACCAGTAGATCCAGAAAATCCAAATGATCCAAATAAACCAAAACCGGGTGATCCAATCGATCCTAAGAACCCTGATGGACCAAAATGGACAGAAGATCTAATTAAGAAGATTGATACAACTCGCCACGTGAACCGTACAATCACATACGTTAACGAAAAAGGTGAGGAAGTGGCTAAGAAAGTAACAGATAAAGTTACATTCACTCGTGAAGCTAAGATTAACTCTGTAACAGGTGAGATCACATACGGTAACTGGACAGCTAAAGATGGAGATACAACATTCGATAAAGTTGAATCACCAGTCGTTAAAGGCTACATCCTGAAAGATGCCAAACAAAAAGAAGTAGCAGCTACAACAGGATTAACTGCAGACTCTAAAGATGAAAATATCGAAGTTGTCTACACTAAACTTGGTTCATGGATTCCAAAAGTACCAGAAGGTTCTACACCAGTTCCTCCGGTTACGTATCCAAATGATCCAAAAGATCCAACTAAACCTGGAACTGATAAACCTAAAGTGCCTTATATCCCAGGAACTACACCGGTGGTGCCAAAAGATCCAACTAAACCAATTAGTCCGGATAACCCACTAGTTCCATTAACACCAGTAGATCCAAACGATCCAACTAAAGGATATGAAGTACCACCAGTACCAACAGATCCAGGAACTGATACGCGAATCACTTACGTAACTGATAAACAAAAAGCTATCACTAACTTCGTAGATGAAAAAGGTAAAGTAGTATCAACTCCAGTAATTGATGAAGGTGATTCAGGAGCTAACTTCACTAAGTCTAAAGTTGATGAAGTAACTAAGACTATTGAAAAACTTGAAAAAGCTGGATACAGAGTCGTTAAGAACGAGTTCCCATCTAAAGATACAGACAGAGTATTTGATAAAGATAAATCTGTAGATCAAATCTTCACTGTAACAGTAGCTGAGAGAATTATTCCGGTTACACCAGGTAAACCAGTATTCCCTAACGATCCAAACAGCCCAGTATGGCCAAGTACTGTGAAAGATCTTGTAACTGAAAAATCAGCTACACGTACTATCAAGTATGTAGATCGTAACGGAAAAGAAGTATCTGAAACTCGCACAGAAACAATCAAATTCACTCGTGATGCTAAAGTTAACTTAGTAACAGGAGAAATCACATATGGAGAATGGACAACAGATCGTAACGACGATATCTTCAACGGATACCCAGTACCAGTTGTTAAAGGCTACATCGCTAAAGATGGTGATCTAGAATCATCAACTAAAGATGTTAAAGTAACACCTGATACAATCAAGGATATCAACGAAACAGTTGTTTACGATAAGTTAGGATCATGGGTACCAAACATCCCAGGAACACCAACAAATCCAATTCCATATCCAAACGATCCGAAAGATCCAACTAAACCAGGAAATGATAGACCAATCGTTCCTTACGTACCAGGAACTACACCAGTGGTACCAAAAGATCCAACTAAACCAATTAGTCCGGATAACCCACTAGTTCCATTAACACCAGTAGATCCAAACGATCCAACTAAAGGATATGAAGTACCACCAGTACCAACAGATCCAGGAACTGATACGCGAATCACTTACGTAACTGATAAACAAAAAGCTATCACTAACTTCGTAGATGAAAAAGGTAAAGTAGTATCAACTCCAGTAATTGATGAAGGTGATTCAGGAGCTAACTTCACTAAGTCTAAAGTTGATGAAGTAACTAAGACTATTGAAAAACTTGAAAAAGCTGGATACAGAGTCGTTAAGAACGAGTTCCCATCTAAAGATACAGACAGAGTATTTGATAAAGATAAATCTGTAGATCAAATCTTCACTGTAACAGTAGCTGAAAGAATTATTCCAGTTACACCAGGTAAACCAGTAGATCCAACTGATCCAAACTTACCGAAGAATCCAGATGGAACACCTGTGACACCATCTACACCAGAACCAGGTAAACCAGTATTCCCTAACGATCCAAACAGCCCAGTATGGCCAAATACTGTGAAAGATCTTGTAACTGAGAAATCAGCTACACGTACAATCAAGTATGTGGATCGCAATGGAAACGAAGTTTCTGAAACTCGTGTTGAAACAATCAAGTTCACTCGTGAAGCAAAAGTAAACTTAGTAACTGGTGAAATCACATATGGTGAATGGACAACAGATCGTAACGATAATATCTTCAACGGTTACCCAGTACCAGTTGTGAAAGGATACATCGCTAAAGCTGGTGATCTAGAATCATCAACTAAAGATGTACAAGTAACTCCTGATACAATCAAGGATATCAATGAAACAGTGATTTACGATAAGTTAGGTTCATGGATTCCAAATATCCCAGGAACACCAACAAATCCAATCACATATCCAAACGATCCTAAAGATCCAACTAAACCAGGAACAGATAAACCTAAAGTGCCTTATGTACCAGGATTTATCCCTGTAGACCCAGAAGGTCAACCATTGAAACCAGTTGATCCAAATGATCCAACGAAAGGATACGAAGTACCAGACGTACCTGGTGATCCAACGCAAGATACACCAATCAACTACATTCCTAAGGATCCTACACCAAATCCAACTCCATACCCAGGTCCAACTCCAGCTCCAACTCCTAAACCAGAGCCTAAGCCGGAACCAAAACCTGAGCCAAAACCAGAACCAGAAACTCCACAACCTGTAACACCTGCAGATAATGGAGATAACAACGGAAATAATAATGGTACTCCAGCAACTCCAGCTCAACCAGCAGCGCCTTCTACACCTCAATACATGGATGGTCAACGTGAACTTCCAAATACAGGTACAGAAGATCATGCTAGCCTTGCAGCACTTGGACTTCTAGGAGCCCTAAGTGGATTTGGATTGATTGCTCGTAAGAAAAGAGAAGATGAAGAATAATCATTTTGATTCTCATTAGATGCTGACTTGCAATCAGATAAAGAAAGAACTTGAGATTTGCTATCTCAGGTTCTTTTCTTTCTCTTTTTGAAAATGGTATAATATAGTGAGAACGATAGAGGAGAAGTGTAAATTGATCGCACAACTAGATACAAAAACAGTCTATAGTTTTATGGATAGTGTCATTTCAATCGACAAGTATGTGAAAGTAGCAAAAGACTATGGCTATACTCATTTGGCTATGATGGATATTGACAATCTTTATGGTGCTTTTGACTTTCTAGAGATTACAAATCAATATGGCCTTAGCCCCTTACTTGGGGTTGAAATGACTACACTAGTTGATGGGATTGATCTTAATCTGCGTTTTTTAGCGCGATCTAGTCTGGGTTATCAACAGTTGATGAAGCTCTCTACAGCTAAGATGCAAGGTGAGAAAGATTGGTCTGTCCTATCCCAGTATCTATTTGATATCGCGGTAATTGTTCCTTATTTTTCTGGTATTGAAAACCTTGATTTAGGTTGTGATTACTATATTGGTGTTTATCCGGAAACCTTGGTAACAGAATTCAATCGTCCCATTTTGCCCCTTTATCGTGTCAATTCTTTTGAAAAAAATGATAGGGAAGTTTTACAAGTCCTAAAAGCAATTAAAGAAAATGTTCCTTTGAGAGAAGTTCCAATGCCCTCTCAACAAGATGTGTTTTTATCAGCCAAATCTTTAAAAAAATTGTTTCAAGAACGCTTTCCTCAAGCTATTGAAAACTTGGAGAATCTTATTTCAACTGTATCTTATGATTTTGATACTAGTTTGAAACTACCTCGTTTTAATCCGAATAGACCAGCAGTAGAAGAATTGAGAGAACGAGCAGAGCAAGGACTAGCTCAAAAAGGTTTGTTTGGAGACAAGTATAAGCTACGCTTAGAAGAAGAATTGGCAGTCATCCATGATATGGGATTTGATGACTATTTCTTGGTTGTTTGGGATTTGCTTCGTTTCGGAACTAGTGAAGGCTACTATATGGGTATGGGACGGGGTTCTGCAGTTGGTAGTTTAGTTGCCTATGCTCTTGATATTACTGGAATTGATCCTGTAGAGAAAAATCTGATTTTTGAACGTTTTCTTAACCGTGAACGCTATACTATGCCGGATATTGATATTGATATCCCTGATATTCATCGTCAAGATTTTATTAAGTATGTTGGTAATAAATATGGTAGTAAACATGCTGCTCAAATTCTTACTTTTTCAACCTTTGGTGCCAAGCAAGCACTTCGTGATGTTTTGAAACGTTATGGGGTACCAGAGTATGAATTGACAGCAATCACAAAAAAAATTAATTTTCGTGATACTCTTAAGACGGCTTATGAGGGGAATCTCCAGTTTCGCCAGCAAATCAATAGTAAGCTAGAATATCAAAAAGCTTTTGAAATTGCTTGTAAGATTGAAGGATATCCAAGACAGACGTCGGTACATGCTGCTGGCGTTGTAATCAGTGACCAAGATTTAACAAATTACATTCCTCTAAAACATGGTGATGAAATTCCCCTAACGCAATATGATGCTCACGGTGTTGAGGAGAGTGGTTTGTTAAAAATGGACTTTTTAGGTCTCCGAAATTTAACCTTTGTCCAAAAAATGGCAGAATTATTGAAAGAATCAGAAGGAATTCATCTAAACATAAAAGAAATTAATCTAGAAGATAGAGCAACTTTGGAGCTTTTTGCTTCTGGTAATACAAAAGGAATCTTTCAATTCGAACAAGCAGGAGCTATACGTTTACTTAAGCGTGTGAAACCAGAATGTTTCGAAGAAGTAGTAGCAACCACTTCATTAAATAGACCAGGAGCTAGTGATTACATCAATAACTTCGTCGCTAGAAAACATGGTCAGGAACAAGTGACTGTGTTAGATCCAGTTTTAGAAGATATTTTAGCTCCCACCTATGGAATTATGCTGTATCAAGAGCAGGTCATGCAAGTTGCTCAACGCTTTGCAGGATTTAGTTTGGGGAAAGCTGATATTTTAAGGAGGGCTATGGGGAAAAAAGATCCAGTAGCTATGCATGAAATGAGGGCTTCCTTTATTCAAGGTTCAGTAGAACATGGTCATAGTAAGGAAAAAGCAGAACAAGTTTTTGATGTGATGGAAAAATTTGCGGGTTATGGCTTTAACAGATCTCACGCATATGCTTACTCTGCTCTAGCTTTTCAATTAGCTTATTTTAAAACCCATTTTCCAGCTATCTTTTATCAAGTAATGTTGAATGCTTCTAGCAGTGATTACCTCACAGATGCTTTAGAGATGGGATTTGAAGTAGCGCCATTAGATTTAAATACGATACCTTATCACGATAAAATTTCAAACAAGACTATCTATCTTGGCTTAAAATCTATTAAAGGAGTTAGTAAAGATCTTGCCCTTTGGATCATTGAAAATAGACCTTTTTCAAATATTGAGCATTTTATTTCCAAGCTTCCTAAAAATTATCGTAAAATTCCTCTTCTTGAGCCACTAGTTAAAGTTGGACTATTTGATTCATTTGAACAAAATCGCCAAAAAGTATTTATAAATTTACAAAACTTATTTGATTTCGCAGAGATACTGCAAGGTTTATTTGGTGATTCCATTTATAGTTGGCTAGATTCTGATGATTGGACTGAACAAGAAAAGTTTTACCAAGAATATGAACTTCTTGGAGTAGGAATTAGTAAACATCCGCTACAAACGATAGCAAAAAAAGCTATTTATCCTATAACATCAATAGCACAATTAACAGATAACTTAACTTGTATTATATTGGTTGAAATTCAAAAAATTAAAATTATTCGAACCAAAAAAGGCGAAAACATGGCCTTTTTACAAGTTGATGATAGTAAAAAGAGACTAGATGTGACCTTATTTTCTGAAATATATAGAAAAGAGGGGCATGAGCTTAAAGAAGGTGGCTTTTATTATATAAAAGGGAAAGTACAGTCTCGTGATGGTCGTTTGCAAATGATTGCACAAGAAATCAGAGAAGCTGTAGCAGAGCGATTTTGGATACAAGTTAAAAATCATGAAAATGATCAAGCAATCTTTCAAATTTTAGATGATTTTAAAGGCCCAATTCCAGTTATAATAAGGTATGAGGAGGAAAAACAAACAATTATCAGCTCTAAACATTTTGTAATGAAATCTCCTGAGTTAGAGTCAAAATTAAATGGAATTGTTATGAAAACGATTTATCGCTAAAATTACGGAAAATAGAAGAATTTTCCAATTAATTGTGATATAATCAGTTAGAATGTTAAAAGAAAAAGGAGCATAAACCAAATGAAACGTATTGCTGTTTTGACTAGTGGTGGAGACGCCCCTGGTATGAATGCTGCCATTCGTGCAGTTGTTCGTC
>ERZ773207.855-NODE-855-length-10981-cov-17.718561_pt1 | contig 10981 bp, 6 predicted proteins | sample MGYA00580997_ERZ773207 | MGnify/ENA primary metagenome ERZ773207 (study PRJEB29015, sample SAMEA2738170) | human oral metagenome | biome: human oral; feature: human-associated habitat; material: saliva | place: China | collected 2239 ... | reverse complement strand
ACTTCGCGCTGCGACCAGTACTGGTCAGACGAGTGACCAGTACTGGTTACTTTTCCCTCCTTGTACGGGGTGCGGTATGGGGTTGTAGTGCAGTGCGTTGTGCTTGCTCGCTTGGAGCGCCTTTTCCCAGCAGAGAAAAAGAAATCTCCCCGAGGAGCGGGAGGCGCATCCTCGGGGAGATCCTAAAAACACAAGTAAGAAGTGAGCCTATCAGAGGGCTACTTCGTGGGGCGGGGGCGAATGACGCTCAAGAGGCTGATGTCAGAGGCGTAGTGGAGGTCGAAGGTGCGTAGCTCCTTCACGCTCTCGCTGGGGCTCGTGGGGAGCTGGAGCAGGAGGAGCTTCGTCAGGTCGTGCAGGAGGGGGCCCGAGCGGCCTTGGTCGAGGTAGGAGACCATCAGCGCCTTGAGGTCGGGGTGATAGCCTACCTGCATCTTGAAGCCCTGGCGGTTGTCCGCCTCGGTGCGCCCTGCGATAGTATAGAGGAGCTGGGAGGTGAGGCCCTGTACTTCACTTGCGGGACGGCTGGTGTCAATGGTGGCGGTGTAGACACTGCGCTCCTTGGCCTCGGCGCCGTTGAGGTTCGGCGTGCCACCCGAGTAATAGATGCGGTGCGTGGCGGGGTCGATGGTGACGCTGCGGCCGATGGGTTCGCTGAGCGTGAAGACAGCGAGGAGCTTCTCTGCAGCGAGGTCGAAGAGGTAATAGCGGTTCGCCGTGTCGCGCAGGACGACCTGAGCGCCCATACGGAAGATCTCCTTGATCTGCGCTCCCGAGAGGGCAATGGGTACCTTGCGTGCGGCGGTGCTTCCCTTGTCGAAGGCGAAGGCCGCGGACTCATAGCGCACGAAGAAGTAGCCCTTATCCTGCCAAGATGCTGCGCCCGTGGGGTAGCCGTAGATGCCCGTGAGGGCGGTCATCTTCCCCGTCTCGGGGTCGAGGCGGTAGAAGTGCTTCTTGTCGAAGGAGAGGTAAGTCGTGCCGTCGTCGAAGGTGAAGGAGTGGCGCACCCATTCATCGCCGTCGGGCTGGGTGATGCGTAGGTTCTTCGTGAGGCGCATCGTCTTGCGGTCGAAGAGGAGGAGGCGTGAGGCGTGCTCGCTGTCGTCGGTGAAGTCGTACTTCGCCATATAGGCCAGATAGTCGCCCGCTTCGCTCAGCGTGCCTTCGCAGAGGTAGCCTTGGCCGTCGTACTCCTTATTAAGCGGGGTGGCCTTGTCGGAGAAGACGGGGAGGAGGGTCTTCGCCTCGCGGTCGAGGAGGCTTAGGCTGGAGGCCACGCCCACGCCATCGGGCTGGCTCGTCAGGACAGCGGCAAGGCCTTGGTTGAAGATCAGGGTATAGCCCTCATAGTCCTTGTAGGCGGGCGGTGTGGGCTCTGGTGTCGGTGTGGGTACAGGCGTTGGTGTCGGCTGGGGGAGGGGCGTAGGCTTATCACCGCAGGCCGTGAGGAGGCTGAGGGCAAGGGCTACGCCGCAGATGCGGTAGTTCATAGTCGGCGTGTATCTAAGGGTCGGAGAGGAAGAAAGGCGAGGCAGCCACGGGTGTGGTACTGCCTCGCCTTTGCTTATCGGGGGATTACTTCAGTTCCTTGACGGTGAAGTTCTTCCACTTACCGTCGGTGATCTGATAGGTTGCCTTATTTGCAGGGGTCACGTAGAGGACGGGGTCCTTCATCTGACCGAAGGCTACGTTACCATCGTGGAAAGGGTCATCATCGCTGTAGGGGTTGAAGTCTACCTCGGGCATAGCACCAAGGAGGACAGCGACACCAGAGTTCTTATAATTGCCGTGGAATGCTCCGCGACCGATCTTCTTCACAGCTGGCAGGCTGATGTAGGTGATCTTGAGACCATTCCCACTGATGTTAGAGCCGCCATTGAAGCAGATATGTCCGATCTCTTCCAGCTTGGGGAAGTTCACAGCCGTGAGTGAAGCATTGTCGGTGAAGACAGCTTCGCCGAGCTTCTTCAGCTTGGGCAGGTGAGCGAAGTTGAGGCTACCCGTCTCCTGGAAGGCGAAGCTACTTACCTCCGTCACCCCTTCGGCGTAGATCGCCTTGAAGTTCTGGAATCTCTGCGTGAAGACGCCATTGTCGATACGTGTGATGCTCGAGGGGAGGACGAGGACACCATTGCGGCCCTGACCAGCGAGGTAGCTCTGACCGGCGCTCGTGATGCCCGTCAGCACGCCGCCCTTGACCTTGAAGTACTTGCTGTCGAGGCTCTCGGGGATGGTGATGCCGTCGAGCTTAGCGAAGTGGTGGCGTGCGATGAACTCGAAGTACTGCAGGAAGTTCGGGCTCTTGCTCTCATCGAAGACGAGGACCTTCTCCTCGGGCGTGCCCCAGAAGGCATCTTCAGCCGTGCCGTAGGTCTTGTCGGTCTCATCGATAGCCAGCGGTGGACGCTGTGCACCACCGAAGTCAACGGTCATAAGAGCGGAGCAGTTCTTGAAGGCTGCCTTACCGATCTTCTTCACACCAGGGGCGTGGATAGCCGTGAGCTTCGTATTGTCAAGGAAGACGCCATCGGCGATCTCCGTGACGGTAGCCTCGAGGGTGACGACGCCATCTGCGGGGGTCTTGTCGATAGGATAGGTGACGAGTACGCCATCCTTGATCTCAATCTCGGTGCCAGGGATGGGTGCACCGTTGATGGTCTTGAAGTGGTGCTTCTTCGCGAAGTCAGCGAAGTCAGCGACCTTGTCTGCGGGGACGATGAGGTCCTTCTCTTCGGACGTGCCTTCGAAGGCATCATCGCTCGTCGTGGGGACGGTAGCACCGAGCTCAAGGCTGGTGAGTGCCGAGCCCTTGAAGGCAGCATCACCGATCTTCGTGAGCTTGGGGGCCTTGACGGTCTTCAGCGTCTTGTAGCCCTCGAAGACCTTGGCTGAGATCTCGGTGACTTCGGGGAGGGAGACGAGGCCCGTAGCAGCGATCTCCTTCTCGGGATAGGCTGAGAGGACGCCGCTCGTGATCGTGATACCGCTCTGAGGTACGACGGGCGTGTCGGTCTTGCTACATGAGGCGAGACCCAGGGTGAGAGTTAAAGCAAGGGGGAGAAACTTCTTAATCATAGTTGTGGGTTGGGGTGAAATATAGAGGCACGCCCGCCCTCGTGCTGCGAGAGCTAAGGGCGGGTGTGCGGGAGGAGTTACTTAGGCTCGTTAGAGAAGCCGTAGCCAGCCTGCTGAGGCAGGAGGAGCTGCAGCGTCTTGGGATAAGCGAGGTATTCAGCGGGGATCTTGCCCGTGAGCTTATTGCCTGAGAGGACGAACATCGTGTAGCCGTAGTCGGGCAGACCATGCAGGCCAGCGTACTTAGCTGCATCGGGCAGATAGCGCTTGATGCGTGCTGGGATCGTGCCCGTGAGGTCGTTGTCGCTCAGGTCTACCGAGATGAGCAGGCTCTGCTGTGCGCCACCGAGGTCCGTGGGGATCGTGCCTGAGAGCTTGTTGCCCTTGAGGTCGATGACGTAGATACCCGTGAGGTGTGCGAGCTCAGCAGGGATCGTGCCCGTGAGCTGGTTGCCTGCGAGGTTGAGCTGCTGGAGCGTCTTCAGCGCACCGAGAGAGGCGGGGATAGCACCCGTGAGCTTGTTGCCCGAGATGTGGATCTCGCGGATGCTCTTCAGCGAGCCGAGGGAGGCGGGGAGGCTTCCCGAGAACTCATTGAGGCCTGCGGAGAGGTACTCGAGCTGAGCGAGTGCGCCGAGAGAGGCAGGGAGCTCACCTGAGAAGTGACAGCCATAGAGGGAGAGGTACTTAGCGCTCTTCAGTGCGCCGATCTCCGTGGGGAGCGTACCCGTGAAGCCCTGGAAGGAGAGGTCGATATAGCGTGCCTTCGTCAGCTGACCGATCTCGCGGGGGAGCGAGCCGGTGAGGGTCTTCCCGTTGGGGCGGTGCTCCTTGGCGGTAGCAGGATCACCATTCCACCACATGCTGAGGTCGTAGCGGCTATTGCTGAGGTCGAGGGTATCGAGCTCGGTGAGCTTGCCGATGGCGGGAGATACCTCGCCCGTCAGGCTCGTGAAGCGCAGACGCAGCGAGCGCAGGTGGGTCAGCTGATAGAGCTCGGCGGGGATGGTACCCGTGAGCTCGCGGTTGTACTGCAGCTGGAGCGAGCGCAGAGCGGTGAGCTGGCCGATGCTCTTAGGCAGGGTGCCACGGAGCTTGTTGCCGCCGAGGTAGAGGGCGGTGACACGAGGTGCGCCTGCGACGTCGCTTACCTGGACGCCTGCCCAAGTAGCTACGGGGCGAGAGCTATTCCAGTTGTTGGAGTGCGACCAGTTCATCCCGTCGAGGCTCTTGTAGAGGTCTACAAGGGCAAGGCTGTCGGTCTGGATCGACCCCGTGATCGTCTCGCCTGCGGGGAGCTCCGTAGCGCGAGCGCTGGTGTTGCCAGCGGGCTGAGGCGCATCCTTCTGCTCCTTGCCGCAGCTGGTGACGACTCCACCGAGGGCGATAAGCGCGAGGGTAGAGAGGAGAGTTTTCTTCATTTTTAAGTGAATATTAAGTGAACTAATTAGGATAAATCATCGGTTGGCCCCAGTGCGGCTGGCCGCATTGGGGATGAAGTAGAAGCCTGCGGGGAAGGAATTTACCTTCTCCTTCAGAAGGAGCTTCGTGCCGTCGGCCTTGAGGACCATCGTCACGTTCTTCTTGTTGTAGGTGCTGAAGTCCTCGAAGGCCGCGTAGTAGAGTTCGCCCGTAGCAGGGTCGACGCCGAGGCTGTTGTAGTACATATTAGCGGACGTACCTACGCCATCAATCGTCTTGACATCAATGACCTGAGAGGTCTTGCTCGTAGCGAAGTCGTGGCAGTAGATGACGGAGCTTTGGCCCGTGAAGTAGAGCTTGTCGCCGTGAGCGAAGAAGGCTGAGGTGGCAGACCAACCCGAGGAAATGGACTTGTCGAGGATGTGCCTGTCGAGGGCGACGAAGTTGTCAGGGGTGGGATCTACCTTGAGGATCGCATTGGGGCTCGTCGTAGATACCCAGAGCTTACCATCGTGGCTGACAGCGATACCCGAGGGCTTGGCGGGTGAGAGGTCCAGCTCACGGACGACCTGAGTACCCTGGATCATCAGCACCTTGCTGTCGGAGGTGAGGGCGAAGAGGCGCTCACCGATCTGTGCCATACGCAGCTTCTTGGCCTTGCTCGTACCTGGGATGGAGACGAAGCCGCCATCAGCCGTGCCACGGTAGATCCCATTGCGGTCGGTGCGCAGGTAGATCTGGTCACGCAGGACAGCGATGTGCGTAGGCCACTGCTGTGCGAGGGTCTCGTCGTTGTAGACCTTGACCTTCTCGAGGGAGTTGCTACGGGCGATAGTTAGCAGGCCTTCACCGCCGTTCTTGGGGCCGTTCTGCGAGATGATATAGATCTGGTCATTCCCGAAGGCGAGGTCTTGGCAGACGTTCCCGAGCTTCGTGCCATTGACGCGGTAGTAAGCCTGATCGATGACGAGCTTCTTGGAGGGGTGAATATAGGTCAGTGAGCCCGTCTCATTGCCGAAGTTCCCTTCGTTGAGGAGGAAGGCGCCTTCGGAGAAGCGGGGAGCGACGGTGTAGGTGTGCTTAGCGCTCTTGCCGTCGACGGTGAGCGTGACTTCATACTTCCCTGGGTGAGCGGTGGTGAAGTCGAAGGTAGCACCTTCGGCAGCCTTCGCGCCGTTCACAGCCCATACGGCTTTGGCGGCAGCGTCCTTTGCTACACCAGCGACGCTCAGGTGGGCGGTGTCGAGCTGGTAGAACTCTAAGGTGCTTGCCACTCCGTCGATCGTCAGACCCGAGGGAGGATTAGGGCTTGGCGTGGGGTCGTCCTTCTTACAGGAGGCGAGGCCAGCGATGAGAGCGAGGCTGGCGATGAGAATCTTCTTGTACATAGTGGAGGAGGTTAGTGAAGTTAGTTAGGGATGTCTTCCTTGAGGACGTGGAGGTCATTGACGCCTGCGATCTCGGTGGAGCATTCGCCGAGCCAGCCGTTCTCCTGATTTACGCCCGTATATATCTTGATGAAGTCGACACCAGGGAGGTGGACCTTACGGCCCTTCTTGTCTACTGCCCAGTCGATGTCGATGGCGGAGTCCTTGCGGTCGTTCAGTTCGTTGTCGGCATAGCCGTAGCGGAACTTATACAGCACATAGTACGTGCCGACGCCGCTCTGGTCTTGGGAGTTCTGTGGGAGGCGCGTACCGCGGAAGGTGAGCTTGTCGCCCTTGACCCACTGCGGGAAGTAGGGCTGTGCGTGCCACTGGTTCTTGACCTTGTAGCCGGAGTTGCCCTTGTTGTCCTCCCAGCGGATGTAGGTGCCCCAGCCGTCCTTGGACTCGGGCTCCTTGGCGGGGCGGTGGTAGGTCATCTCGAAGTCGCGGTAGAAGTTGAGGTCTGCACCAGGGACCTTCGTCTTGACGAGGGTATACCAAGGCTCCTTGGTGTGGTCGACGTGGGCGCTCCCCTCAATCTCGTACCATTCGTCTTCGTCGGGGCGGCCATTGCGGTTCGCATCGTAGGCGACCATGATGACGCCTGGCTCACAGCTTCCTCCCTCGTAGGCTTCCTTGTTGGCGTTGCCGAAGAAGGCATTGCCAAGGACGCGGAAGTCACGCTTGCCAGGGACATTGAGGATCGTGTGGTCGAAGCCCACGATGATGTAGCCACCCCAGCCACCGAGGGTGACGAGGCCGCGCTGGTTATCCTTGAGGTACTCGAGGGCCTTGCGGTTCATATCCTCCTGCGTGTCACCCGCCTCATATTCGGGGAGGGTGTTGGTGAACTGGCCGACAGCAGGCATATACTCGAGGACGCGGGTGACGTAGGGCGTCGCATTGGGATTGACGTCGGGCTTGGGGAAGACCGGCTGTGGCTGCGGCGTGGGGGTAGGTGTAGGCGTCGGGGTATCGCTCTTACATGCTGCGAAGGAGAGCGAGGCGACGAGGGCGAGTGCCGTGAAGGCGCGCTGGATATGAGGTTTCATTACTGTTGTGGAGTTGAGGGTTTGAGGGGCTGGAGTTCGTATCGGGTGAAGGCGAAGTGCGCGGGGATATCGCCCGTCTTGACGGTCCACTTGCGCTTCCCTGTCTTGAGGTCGTAGCAGTGGAGGCGCCCTGGAGTCACATAGTTCTTAGCGTCGGTGACGTAGAACTCTCCCTGCTCTCTATTGACAGCGATGCCGTAGGGGATCTTGATCTCCTTCTCCGTGCCGTCCTTGATGAAGTTGCGGTCGATGACCTCCTGGCTCTTGGTGTCGATGACGGTGTAGCTGATCGTGTTCGCCCCCGTGATGTAGCTCCATTCGGTGCTGTAGACGAAGAGGGAGTCACCGGCGAGCGTCATGTTGGAGCAGGAGACGTCAAGTGTCTTGGTGACCTGCTCGGTCTTGGGGTCGAAGACGAAGATCTTTGAGGGGACCTTGTAGTAGTCCCCGCGGGAGGATACCCAGATCTTCCCATAGTTGTCGAGCTCTAGGCGGTGGAGGTTGATCGCCACATCGACCTTCTTCTCTTCGGTGAAGGTCTTCAGGTCGATGATGGAGATAGTCTTGTCGTAGTTGGGTACGCGGTAGCCACCCGAGTTGGCGACATAGAGCTTATCTCCGTGGATGACGAGCTCGTCGGGCTGGTAGCCTACGGGGCACTCCGCTACGACTTTGAGGGTGGCGGTATCGACCTTCGCTACATAGCCGAGGCGTGCATTGGGATCGATCTGGACGGGGCCAGCGTAGGAGCTGACGTAGGCGAAGCCATCCTTGAAGGTGATGTAGCGGCAGTTGGGGATGGAGATCTTGCCGATGTGCTTGGCGGTGCGTACGTCCATGACCTCGATGAGGTGGGAGACATTGATGACGGCATAGAGGCGGTTGCCATAGATCTGTAGGTCGTTACCTACATCACCGAGCTCCTTGACGACTCCGGGATTGCGCTCCGCATAGATATTGCGGGTGTACTTACCGGTCTCGTAGTCGTAGTAGTCGAGGGTGGACTTATTGGAGCCCATGTTCGCCTCGTTGAGGAGGAAGAAGCCCTTAATCGGGCCAGCAGGTTCTGGCTTCCCCCCTTGCTCTTCGGTAGAGGGGATGATCTCATCCTCCTTGCGACAGGAGGAGAGAAGGACTGTTGCCCCAGCGAGGAGGCTCAGTAGGAGGTGTTGGATGCGTAAGACTTTCATAGTGTGTATTCGATCTTGACCTTGGCGTGGGCGCCAGGCATAGGGTAGGAGCGCACGACCTCGTACTGCTGGTCGAAGATGTTGCTTACTTCAGCCGTCAGTCGTAGGCTGTGGCCACGGAGAGAGAAGGGGCGGGATAGTGTAAGGTCGCTGGTGTACCAGGGGCGGATATAGTTCTCGCGGATGTTGGCACTGGCATCATAGCGCTCGCCCGTGTAGATGAAGCTGTAGTTCAGCTCCCAGCCACGCCAGCCGAGGGTGACGATGGCTGATCCGCTGTGCCAAGGGATATAGGGTATCTGCCCTCCATAGTAGCTGTCGGAGGGATCGGTGAGGTCTTGGGCCTTCTGATAGGTATAGGTGAGGCGTGTCGAGGCGGTGACGGCACCCAGCAGCCACTGCGTCTCGAGCGCGAGGTCGATACCGCGGATGCGGACATGCCCGAGGTTGACCATCGTCCACTGGAACTGGTTCGAGGTCGGCATGGCGATGATCTTGTCATCGACATAGTTCAGATAGCCGTCTGCCTGCACCTCCATGCGGCGCAGAGCTCCGCGCTGGAAGGCCTTCGTGTAGACCACACCGAGGTCGTACTGCGTGGTGTACTCGGGGCGGAGGTACTTATTCCCGATGAAGGTATAGTACAGGTCGTTGAAGGTCGGCATGCGGAAGATCCGCTTGTAGAAGCCACGCAGGCTGAGGTCGTGCTGACTCAGGGGCTTGTAGCTGGCGATGAGGGTGGGTGTCCACTCGCTCTTCTCGGGGGCTTGTCCGCCCTTGGCCTTCGTCCAGTCGTGGACGTAGGTGTGCAGGAGGCTGGCCTGTGCCTTCAGTCCGCCGTGGCTGTAGTCGGCAGCCGCTGCGGTGAGGAGTGTGAGGCGGGTGGGGTAGGCGAAGGCGTAGAGGTCGGCCGTGAGGCTATTGTACTGCGCATCGGAGGCCAGTGCCACGCGCCAGTCGTCGCCGAGGCTGAGCTGGTGGGCGGTGGAGAGATAGCCCTCCTGCTGGTGGTAGTGATTGTCGACGTACATCGTCGTCACATCCAGCCGTGGGTCGGAGAGGTAGTGGAGGTAGTCGTAGGCGTACTTCGCATTCGCCAGCAGGGTGTACCCGCCGAAGGTCTTGCGCAGTGTGCCTTGCGCCATCACGTCGGTATCCCACTGACGGTCCTCATGCTTGAACTTCCCCGGCTCTTCGCGCACGAAGGCCCCTGGGTAGCCACGCTCCGAGCGATAGAGATAAGCCTTGGCGCGCCACTCACCTTCGTCAAGTCGTCCGAAGAGCCCCGTCTCGAGGCGCAGGGAGTGCACGTCGCCGTTGTGACGAACGGACGTCGTGTCGTAGCCGTCCTTCTTCTTGTAGGTGAAGCGGTAGCGCCCCGAGGTATAGAGGTATTCGCCACTCATCGAGAGGTCGAGGGTGGGGGAGAGGCGCTGCTCGTAGAGGAGGGAGGGATTGATGGTGGAGAAGGAGCCTACCTTGAGAGCTGCCTTGAGGTTGGTCTTACGCTGGGGGGCAAAGGTAGGGCGGCGCGTCGTCATGTAGAGCGCGGCTGCCGAGGAGAAGCTCTTCGCAGGCTGGAGGATGGTGCTACGCTGACCATTATATATGGAGACGGTCTCCATGTTGTCGAGGGAGAAGCGCCCGAGGTCTATCTGCCCGTTCTGCGCATTGCCCAGCTGCAGGCCATCATAGAAGACGCCCACATGCTGGGAGCCCATACTGCGCACGTTCACCGTCTTCAGCCCCCCGATGCCGCCGTAGTCCTTGATCTGGACACCCGCGAAGTAGCGTAAGGCATCAGCTACGCTCACGGCACTAAGGCGCTGGAGGTCGCGCCCGCCCAAGACTTGTGCGGGGATGACATCCTTCGGGATCAAGCGCTCCGTGACGACCACGCCCTCGAGGACGTGGATACTGTCAATATGCCCAGCAGCCCAAGCCTTGGTCAGAGGAAGGAGCAGGAGGCACAAGAGCAGGAGCGCACGCTGTCTGCTATGATGAAGTTTCATTAAGTCGGTTTCAGTTAGTAGTCAGAGGGGGAGCTTGTCATAGTAGCGTCTCTCTGGCACCAGCTATTGGGTACAAAGGTAAGGCTTTTGGTGGGCTTGCTCGCTGGAGTGCTACGAGGCGGTAGCATGCGGGCTTGCAGAGGAGGGGATGCAAACCACTACTCATTCGTAGTGCAAACCTATAGTGGTTCACGCGTCGACCTATATAGGTCGCAACTACCTTCCCACGGTGGGGGCGGTGGCGCAAGTGGCGGAGGCGGTAGCCTCGCTCTGCGGGCACACCTGCGCCTTTAGCCGCCATTCCTTTCGGTAGATATGCAGATTTCTCTCCGCATCCTTTATGTAGAGCCTATTTCCTGCCATCTGCAATGGGAACTGTGCAAGCAGGTGATTACCCGTAGACATCTTTTCTTCCAATGAAATGATATCTCCTATCCAGATGAACTGGCGAGCCTTCAAGTCGAAGATCCCAGCACAACGGTAGCCATCCGCCTCCCTGTGTCGCTGTGCGATGAACGTAAGGCAATCCCCGTATAGTCGTGCTGCATCAAGATACTCAAACGCCTCTCGTCCAGAAGAATCTACTTCTGAGAACTCATAGCTCTCGATAAACTCAGCTGTAGTAGCATTGAGGATATGTATCCCCCAGTTGCTGATCGTTATGATAGCTTTATCCGCCTCGCGAAAGAAAAAGTAAGCGAAGCCTCTGACATATGTGTAGGCTGGATTTGCTTTGTCGGAGGCCGCCGAGGAGAACTGATGTATAGGCTTACCCGTCTCCAGATCTAAAGCTATAAGTC
>ERZ773207.852-NODE-852-length-11005-cov-46.028037_pt1 | contig 11005 bp, 8 predicted proteins | sample MGYA00580997_ERZ773207 | MGnify/ENA primary metagenome ERZ773207 (study PRJEB29015, sample SAMEA2738170) | human oral metagenome | biome: human oral; feature: human-associated habitat; material: saliva | place: China | collected 2239 ... | reverse complement strand
TGTTGTTTGCCGCGTGCGAATTTGATGGATTCGGGCAGGGTGCCGATGTCCCATGCGGTAACGTTGTCGCGCTCGAATTCTTGGGTGTTGTCGCGGAAGGTGGTGGCGGCGGCTTTGCCAAGTTGTTGTTGGATTTGGATTAAATCGCGCCCCATGGCTAATTCTTGTCCGCCGTCGTCGATGATGCGGAGGTTGAAATAGCAGTGTTCGGGCAGCCTGAACGCGGCCCATTCGTCTTGGTTGATTTGCTCGAGTATGCGGATGTCGCCTGCGGTTTTGGCGATGGCTTGGGCGAGCTGGGGCAGGATGGGGGCGTTGCGGTCGGGGTTTTGGCTTAAAAATTGGGTGATGAATTCGGGCACGGGCACGCAGATGCGGCGGATTTGTTTGGGCAGCGCTTTGATTTGTAGCTGGATTTTTTCGCGTATCATGCCGGGCACGAGCCATTCGAGGGCGACGGGGCTGATGCGGTTGAGCACGGTGAGCGGCAGGGTGAGGGTAACGCCGTCGAGCGGGTGGTGCGGCTCGAAGCGGTAGCTGAGTTTGAATTTGCCGTCTGCGGTTTGCCAGTGTTTGGGGAATTGTTCTTCGGTGATGTGCGCGGCGGCGTGCTGCATGAGGTCGTCGCGGCTGAGGAACAGCAGGCGCGGGTTGTCGCGCTCGGCGGTTTTGAGCCAGGCTTGGAAGGTGCGGATGTCGGCGAGGGGGAGGGGTTTCAGACGGCCTTTTGGGGGGGCAGGCTGCTTTTGGGGTTTGGGGTCGTCTGAAACATTTTGTAGGGTATGTGAACTCGGTTCACGCACGCGGTTGTCCGTATCTTTGGAATCCGTGTGCGTGGCTTGCGCCACACATTCTACGTTGTGCAGGCTGCCTGAAACCGTTGAAGCTGCGGCACTTTGTTCTCTCTCCTGTGGGAGAGGGCTTGCTGTGGGCGCGGAAAAGTTGGCTTGTGCGACCGTATCAATGCTGTCGGTTTGCAAAATCATGCGGTAATTGATTAAAACCGAGCCGTTTCGCTGAATTTGGTTTTGGTGTTGCAGTATAAATCCCTGCTTCTTAAAAAAGGGCAACGCGGCTGCGGATACATCTGCCGTTACCGTTTTATCTGCATCCGCCTGCGGTAAAACGGCAGACAACAGCGCGGAAGCGACGCCTTGCCGCTGGTGGGCAGGGTCGGTAAATAGGCAGTCCAAATGATTTTGCTCGGGCAGGTATTCGATAAAGCCGAGTATGCGGTCATTTTGCGCTGCCAATCGGATACAGCCGCGTCCAATCCGTTTTTGCCAAAAGGCGGCATTGTCCGCGCCCTGTATCCATGCGGCTTTTTCGCTGTCGCTATAATGGCTTGCTTCAATGTGCAGGACGGCGCGGCGGAACAGTTCGGCAATTTGGGCTGCATCATTATGTGTGGCGGGGCGTATGCGGAATGTTGCTGTGGACGATTTTAGACTGCCTGAAACCGTTGAAACTGCGGTACTCTGTTCCCTCTCCTGTGGGAGAGGGTTAGGGAGAGGGTTTGCTACGGCTGCGGAAAAGTTGGTTTGTGCGGCAACTGTTTTGCCCTCTCCCCAACCCTCCCCCACGGGGGAGGGGGTGGTTTGCTGGGGATTTTCAGGTAGCCTTCGGGAGTGCAGGCTGCTTTCGGTGTGCAGTCCGTCTGAAACCGCGTCCGCCGTATAAAAATCGGGCAGCCGTTCGTGATAAAACGCAAACAGGGCTTCATCATCGACCAGCACGTCTTGCTTGCGCGATTTGTGTTCGAGTTCGGTAATTTCCTTAATCAGCTTTTTGTTGTGGACAAAAAAGTCCGCTTTCAAATCGCATTCCTGCGCCACCAGCGCGCTGCGGATAAAGATTTCGCGCGCTTCTTCGGGGGCGATTCTGCCGTAGGACACGGGGCGGCGCGGCAAGACGGTCAGGCCGTAGAGCGTTACCCGTTCGCTGGCGATGACTTCGCCGCGTTTTTGTTCCCAGTGCGGCTCGAAATAGTGGTAGCGGACGAGGTGCGGCGCTTCCTGCTCGATCCATTCGGGCTGGATGGCGGCCACGTCGCGGGCATAAAGTTTTGTCGTTTCAACGAGTTCTGCCGCCATCACCCATTTGGGTTTGGCTTTGAACAGGGCGGAGGCGGGGAAAAGGTGGAAGCGGCTGCCGCGCGCGCCGGTGTAGTCGTTGCCGTCGGGCGATTTCATGCCGACGTTGGCGATGAGGCCGGTGAGCAGGGCGCGGTGGATTTGTTCGTAGCCCGCTTCTTTGGCGGCGCGGATTTGGGCGCGGTGTTGTTTCTTATCCAGTTGTTTTTGTTTGAGTTTGGCCGCCAAATCTTGGTCGCCTTGGCTTTCAGACGGCCTTAATTGTTCTTGGGAAGGAGGTTGTCTAAACGCGGCTTCTTTGGTGGTCAAACCCATTTCAATCGCGGTTTGGGCAAGCTGGTGGTGCAGCTCGCGCCATTCGCGCATGCGCAGGTGCGACAGGAAATATTGGCGGCACCACTGCACCAGCTGCTTGTTGGACAAACCTTTGTCGCGCTCGCGCTGGAAGCTGTCCCAAATGTTCAAGTAGGCAAGGAAGTCGGATTGCTTGTCGGTAAAACGCTCGTGTGCCTTGGCGGCGGCATCGCGCGCTTCCAACGGCCGCTCGCGCGGGTCTTGAATCGACAGTGCGGACGCAATCACCAATATTTCCGCCATGCAGTCGTGTTTCTTCGCCGCCAGCAAAATGCGCGCGATTTTCGGGTCGATGGGCAGGCGCGCCATTTGTTCGCCGAGTTTGGTCAGGCGGTAGCGCGTGTTGGCACCGATATGGCCCGAACTGTTTTGCAGGCCGTCTGAAACATTGGCTGGGTTGGATCGGGCATCCATGCCTGATCCGCGTACTTGGTTTTTCATATTTTGCATAGTCTTGTCGGTCGGGCATCTTCCCCGACATCATCTAAATTTGTCTTTATTGGTTTTCACGCCGCTTATTGCGGATAAACATATTCCGCCTTGCCGTCGCGAATGTTCAAGCTGCCTGCATCGCCTGTAATCAGATTGCCCGTTACCGAGCCTTCGCTACAACCTGAAACCGGCATATCGTAGCCCAGCGTGTGAATCAGAAACGTTGAAAGCTGCTGATGAAAGGCAATCTCGCAAGGTACAAAAGCTTGGTTGGCAGCCTGTTGCACGGCCTTATCCGGGCTGTACAACACCAGCGGCACGAGATAGCTGTCGGGCTGCACCGTGCCTTGATTGTAGGTATCCTGGCGCACATACTGGCCATGATCAGAGGTATAGGCAAACAGCCAGTTGCCGTCAGGCTGCTTTTGCAGCTGCTCGAATACGGTTTGAATCATTTGGTCGGTTTTGTGGATGGTGTTGTCGTACTTATCCACAATATTGGCTTCGCCGAATACTTTATCTTGAGGCTGCAACAATGCGCCGTATGGGACGTGCGAACCGCGTTGGTGCAACACAATAAAATGCTTGCCCTGCTGCAAATTGATTTTGTCAAACAGCGGCAGCAGTTTCTCATCAGGCATATTGTCGCCGTTGCCATAGCCAAGCTGCGTCGGCTGAATCAGATGGTCTATCCATTTCTTACCGATTAAGTTCAAAATCGCCATCTCGTTTTCAGCCTGCGCGCTGTAAAAATACGTTTCATAGCCCTGCTCTTTGGCGAGGCGGAACATATTGGTATCGCCGCTGCTGATTTGCTCATAGCCGTTGGCATGCGGTATCGCATTGAAAAAGCTGGGCAGGGACACAGCCGTCATCAAAGCGGCGGAATAGCTTTGTTTCACAATCGGCTTAAAGTCGGCTTGCGACAGTTGGGTCAAAAACGGCGAAGTTTCGCGCCCATAACCAAACAGTTTCAAATGCGCCGCGCTTTCGCTTTCGCCCATAATCAGGATGATATTTTGAACACTGCCCTGCCCGATTTTGCTTGGCGCTGGCTGTTTGAACACAGGAATCTTGCTTAAATCAAACAACTGATACGGCAATACGCGCCCGACAAAATAGCCGAAGCTGAAATAATTGGCTTTAATACGGCTGTATGTCGGTTTGGGCGAAATACCGTGTTCCTGCGTCGTACTGAATGAACGTCCAAAAATCAGCAACATCGCCGCAATAAACACAATATCGGCGGCAAAATGCGTCTTACGGCGGAACTTGGCAAGGCTGCAAAACAGCATGACTTCCGCCACACCCCACAACGCAGGCAGCCACAACTTATCCAACATCGACGCGCCCGCGCTGCCGACTTCGGTAACCTCTTTCAGCATCAGCCAATAATTAATGCCCGTCATCCAACTTTGATAAACCGCATAATGTACATTGTTGGCAATAATGCTGAGCGCGAAAAACACCGCAATCAACAAACGCGTCGCCTTATAACGCGCAAACAGATACAGCGCAGCAATCACAAATGTCAGCGCAAACGTTTCCGCCATTTTCGCAGCCGGTAAGGTTTCAATTCCGAATACAAAGCGATAGGCAATTTCGCTGGCGGTAAGTAAAGACGAATACAGAACAAGCGTGAGGAAAGATTTTTTCATCATTAATATTTCACAATAAAAAATTTACCGATTGAGTTTTAAAACCCAATATTCCCTTTTCAATAGTTTTTAGTTTCTCAATGATTTAGGCCGTCTGAAAATGAAACATGGCCTGCCATTTTATGAAGAAAGATTTTATTTTCAGACGGCCTCCACCGCCCCCAATTCCAGCAACACCTGAAAACCGTCATTGATATACCGCGAATCGGGCATTTCTAAAAATGGGAATGCTGCCACATCGCCCAGGTTCAGCGATGCCATGCGCAGGATGACGGCGGCGAGGTTGCTGCGGACGATTTCTGGGTCGGTAAATTCGGGGCGGCTGTTGAAATCTTCTTCTGAAAACAGTCGGATACATACGCCTGCGGAGACGCGGCCGCAACGGCCGGAGCGTTGGCGGGCAGCGGCTTGGGAGATTTTTTCGACATGAAGCTGCTCTACTTTTGCCCGTGCGGAATAGCGTTTGACGCGCGCGAGGCCGGTGTCGATGACGTATTTGATGCCCGGCACGGTGAGCGAGGTTTCGGCTACGTTGGTTGCTAACACGATGCGGCGTTTTGCACCTGAAGGGTGGAAGATTTTGTGCTGCTCGGCGTGCGACAGGCGTGCGAACAGGGGCAGGATTTCGTCGTTGCGGCGCAGCATGGATTTGTGCAGGGCTTCTGCCGCTTCGCGGATTTCGCGTTCGCCCGGCAGGAACACCAAAATATCGCCTTCGCCGTAGCGTGCCAATTCGTCGGCTGCATCGACAATCGCGTCGGTCAGCTCGACTTCTGCATCGTCTTCGTCTTTGCTGGTCAGCGGTCGGTAGAGGATTTCGACAGGGTAAGTGCGCCCGCTCACTTCTAAAACAGGCGCGCCGTTGAAGTGTTGGGAGAAGCGTTCCGCGTCTATGGTTGCCGAGGTGATGATGACTTTCAAATCGGGGCGGCGCGGCAGCAGCTGTTTCAAATAGCCCAAGAGGAAGTCGATGTTCAGGCTGCGTTCGTGCGCTTCGTCGATGATAATCGTGTCGTAGGCGGCGAGATAACGGTCGGTCTGCGTTTCCGCCAGCATGATGCCGTCGGTCATCAGCTTGACGCAGGCATCGCGCGAGGTGTGGTCGGTGAAGCGCACTTTATAGCCCACCGCGCTGCCGATTTCGGATTTCAGCTCTTCGGCAATCCGCTCTGCCACCGAGCGCGCGGCCAAACGGCGCGGCTGGGTATGCCCGATCAAGCCTGCCGCCCCGCGTCCGAGTTCCAAACAAATCTTGGGCAACTGCGTGGTTTTGCCCGAACCGGTTTCGCCGCAAATAATCGTTACCTGATTCTCGGCAATGGCTTTTTTGATTTCGTCGAGTTTTTCGTGAACGGGCAGCGTGTTATCGAATTCGGGCTTGGGCAGTTTGGACAGGCGTTGCAGATAAAGATCGTGCGATTTTTTGTATTTTTCCTCAACCTTGGCCAAGCCGCCGTATTTTTTTGGGTTTTTAAAGGCGGATTGCAGAAAATGGCGGTCTTTGGAGAGGGTTTGGGCGAAATCGGGTTGCGGCATGATGGTGCAATAAATTAAATAATGTGAAAAGAATGGAATTATAGCAAAAGGCCGTCTGAAACTTGCCTGCTTTCAAGTTTCAGACGGCCTTTGTATGGATAAACCGTTTTAGTCGGCGGCGTGCCAAGGTTTTTGCATACCGGCGTGGAAACTCGGTTTTTCTCCGCCCCACAAGGTGTCGATGTCGTAGAAGTCGCGCACGGCAGGGAGCATGACGTGGACAACGAGGTCGCCTGCATCGACAAGCGTCCATTCGCCGCTGTCGCCTTCGGTGCTGAGGATTTCAAAACCGGCTTCTTTCAAGTCGACGGCAACGTTATTCGCCAGTGCTTTGACTTGGCGTGTGCTGTCGCCGCTGGCAATAATCATGCGGGCGAACAGGGAGGTTTTGTCTTGGGTTTCCAAAACAGAGATGTCTTTGGCTTTGATGTCTTCGAGGGCGTTTACGGCCACTTCGACCATTTTTTGCAGGTCTTGCAATTCTTGTTCGTTCATTATTTTCCTAGTTGAAATGTTTTCAGACGGCATTATAGCTTATCTGCCTGAATAAACGCTATTTTTCATAGAGTTTGTGTTGGCGGATGTATTGGGCGACGAGTTGAGGCAGGCCGTCTGAATGGTGCGTTTTGGCGAGATTGGCACGGATTTGGGTGGAGCTGGTGTTGTGCAGCGGCGCGTTGAGGATACGGACGCTGCCGTTTTGCAGGGCTTCGCCGAGCCATGCGTGCAATTCGCGCGGGGTTTTGTTGAGGTTGTCGCCTTGGCGCATGGCAATGGCGATATGGGTCTGACGCACGAGGGTTTGCCATTTTTTCCATGTGTGCAGCTGCATCAGGCTGTCGCTGCCCATCAGCCACCACAGTTGCGCACCGGGAAACTGCTGGCGGAAGATCTGGACGGTGTCAAACGTATAAGTCGCGCCGTCGCGGACGATGTCACAGTCGCTGGCGGCGAATTTCGGCTCGTCGGCGATGGCGAGTTCGACCATATTGAGGCGCTCTTGTGCCGGCGTGCGCGTGCTGTCTTTGTGGTACGGGTCGCCTGCCGGCAGGAAGACGACGAGGTCCAAACCGATTTCGTCGGCAAAGGCGCGGGCGATGTGGAGGTGGCCGTTGTGGATGGGGTCAAACGTGCCGCCGAATAATCCGATGTTTTTCATTTTGGATGGTGTCTGCGTTAGATGTTTTGACCGTCTGAAGCGGGCAGGCTGCCGTCAACAATCAGGTTGAGCTTACCTGTGGTCGGGTGGATGACCAGGCCGTGGACGGCGATATTGTCGGGCATCAGCGGATGTTTGCGAATCAGCTCGACGGTATGGCGCACGCTGTCTTCGACATCGTCAAAACCGGTCAGCCAGCCGTCCAAATCGATACCGGCGTTGCGCAGGGTTTCGATGCGGTCGTCGGGGATATTGCTGTCGTGTACGCGTTGGAGGAACTCTTCGGCGTGTAATCCGCGCATACCGCAGTCGTGGTGGGCAATGACCATGATTTCTTTGACTTTGAGTTCAAATACGGCCACCAACAAACTGCGCATTACCGAACCCCAAGGGTGGGTCACCAGCGCGCCGGCGTTTTTGATGAGCTTGGCATCGCCGTTTTTCAAGCCCAACGCATTGGGCAGCAGCTCGATAATGCGCGCGTCCATACAGGAGAGGATGGCCAGCTCGCGGCCGGGGTATTTGTTGGTAAAGTATTTTTCGTATTCGCCTGTTTCGACGAAATGTTGGTTATAGGCGAGGATTTCGCTCAATTCGCTCATGATGTGCTCGTTTCGGATGGTTTACTCTATTATAGCGGTTTTCGGGTAGTGCGGTTGTTTTGCAAATTCGCCGTAAACGGCTAAAATCAACGTATCTTTAGTTCTTTTGGAGGATGCGCCATGTCTCAGTCTTTCCGCTTTGAACAGGTATTTGCGTCCGATGTCCACGATGCATTGTGGGATTGGGCGCAAACCAGCTATGGCGCATCCGACGATTGGTGCATTCTGTATCTCAACGGCCTGCCTTTAGGTCGTCTGAACCCGTTATGGCGCGAACGCCTCGGGCAAGATTGGACAGGCAGACAGTCGACCCTTTCAGACGGCCTGAATTTGGAAACCGACAGCTGGGCTCAGATGGGCGATAGTTTGCAAACGCTGGCGCAACAATGGCGCGACTGCGGTTGGCTCAAAGGTTGGCGCGGTGAAAAGTTCGACATCTGCGACCAGTCGGGCAAGCCTTTATGCGCACTCGAACGCGCCGCCTTCCGTCCGTTCGGCCTGATGAGTCAGGCAGTGCATTTGAACGGATTGGTCGAAACAGAAGACGGTTTACGCTTTTGGATAGGCCGCCGCAGTCCGCACAAAGCCGTCGATCCGAACAAACTCGACAACCTGACCGGGGGCGGCATCAGCAGCGGCGAGAGGCCGTCTGAAGCCGTCTGCCGCGAGGGCGAAGAAGAAGCAGGCATTCCCGCTTCGTTAACACCCCATATCCGACCAACCGCCCAAATATATAGTTTGCGCCCCGTTAATCGCGGTGTCCACAACGAGATCCTGTATATCTTCGACATCGTCCTGCCCGAAGGCTTCCAACCCGCCAACCGAGACGGCGAAGTCGCCGGTTTTGAACTGATGGACATCCCCACCCTGCTCGATGCCATGTTGGGCGGACACATGATGCACGATGCCCAGCTGGTCACGATCGAAGCCTGCCGTCGATACGGCCTGATCGACCCCAAACATCCGCTGTCCGCATGGCTCGACAGCATCCGTTGCCGACCCCATTTTTAAAGGCCGTCTAAAACCATGTTGCAACTCAAAAACATCAACAAACGCTTCGGCAGCAAAACCGTTGCCCAAGACATCAACCTAAACGTCGAAGCAGGCGAAATCCTCGCCGTACTCGGCCGCTCCGGCTGCGGCAAATCCACCCTGCTCAAAACCATCGTCGGACTGGTGCGTCCCGACAGCGGCGAAGTCTGGCTCAACGGCGACAACATCACCGACATGCCGTCTGAAAAACGCAATATCTCACTGATGTTTCAAGACTACGCCCTTTTGCCGCATTTAACCGCCCTCGACAACGTCGGCTTCGGCCTCAAAATGCGCCGCCTGCCCAAAGCCGAAATCGAAGAACAATCCATGCAGGCCTTGCGCGACATCGGTTTGGAACACGAAGCGCAACGCAAACCCGAAAGCCTCTCAGGCGGCGAACAGCAACGCCTCGCCCTTGCGCGCGCCTTAATCACGCGCCCGTCGCTGTTGCTCTTGGACGAAGCCTTCTCCAGCCTCGACACCCACCTGCGCCACCACCTGCGCACCCTGACCGCCGAACGCATCCGCAGTCAAAACATCCCCGCCATCCTCGTGACCCACTCCGCCGAGGAAGCCTGCACCATGGCCGACACCATCGCCATCATGCACGAAGGCCGCATCCTCCAACACGGCACGCCGGAAACCCTTATCCGCCGCCCCGTCAACGCCCAAGCCGCACTGCTGCTCGGTTTGGCCAACACCGGCGACACTCGTTACATCCCCCAACACGCCATCCGATTCGACCCGAACGGCACAGCCGTCCGCATCAGCGAAGCCTTCCCCCTCGCCGAAGGCACACGCCTCACCCTCGCCCATCCGCAATACGGCGATTTGATTTGGTATCCCCACGCCGACCACAATGCAGACAAACCGCAAACCGGACAGGAAATCCGCATCAGCGTGGATGAAAGTCAGATTGTTTGGTTTGATTGAATGTGATGGAGATTAAAAAAGAAAAAGGCCGTCTGAAATTTAAGTTTCAGACGACCTTTTGGTAACTTGGGTTGAAAATCTAACACAAAACAGATGATTTAACGGTTTTGTTGGGTCTTGACCCAACCTATGCTTGCTATTAGAACCCCACTAGACCACTTGATATTGACGTTCAACATAATTTTGTAAACAACTAATGAAACAAAACTTAAAACAGTAAAACAATCCATCACCATAGGCAATCCCTCCATCAACATATTTAAAATGAAAGCCTTAACCTCGCATCAGTCCGTAGACGAGCATTCATCAGTCAATTTTGGAATATCAAGCGTAGTGGAGCCGAGGAATTCTTTTTTATCATTATTCTGTATTTTTTTCAAGATGTTGGTTATGTAACTTAGCGATGAAAAATTGCGAGTTACCATAATATTCAGATTTTTTAGGTTATTAATTAAGAATTCTTCACCAAACTCTTCTACGAGAACTTTTAGTGAAACTGTTTCTATCCGTTGTTTTTTTAAATGCAAAATAGAAGATTTACGAATGAATTCATTTTTCTTTAGTAACTTAACCTCTTCAATTAATTGTTTACTGAAACAATGTTCTTGAGGGTACTGTTCTAGGATTTCATTAGTAATATTTTCTTTATTATGCAAAATAGCATTTGATAATGATGGGGAATTAAGAATTTTGCAATTCTCAAAATAACAACTCTCTAGTTTGCTGTTTTCAAATAAGGAGGATGATATAATACAATTTTTAAAGATACATTCTTTTAAGTTGCATTTTCTGAATAGTGATCCCCTTAAGTAACAATTATCAAAAGTAGAGCCAAATAGTGAACTAAATTTAAATTTAGCACCTATAAAAGAGGCATTGATAAATTTGGAGTGGGAAAAGTTAGAGTGGTAGCTAGTGGTTTTATTAAAATTTTTATGGATAAATTTTTTATTTCTAGTATCAATATTGTTATAGCTGTATCTTTTTTTATCATTATTCACCAACATAATTTGTTCCTTATTTCTAATTAAAGCAGCCTGAAAATCACCTCACCGTTTTCAGGCTGCCTTTCTCACAACCAAACAATACTACCCTTTCAACTTCGCCAACTGAGTTTGCACTTTCGCCATTTTGTCTTCCAATTCCGTCAAATCGGCTTTGTCTTTTTCCACCAAATGCGCCGGGGCTTTTTCGGTGTAGCCG
>ERZ773207.848-NODE-848-length-11038-cov-2.288173_pt1 | contig 11038 bp, 10 predicted proteins | sample MGYA00580997_ERZ773207 | MGnify/ENA primary metagenome ERZ773207 (study PRJEB29015, sample SAMEA2738170) | human oral metagenome | biome: human oral; feature: human-associated habitat; material: saliva | place: China | collected 2239 ... | reverse complement strand
CTAATTAATCATTATTTTTAAGGAGATCTCATGAAGCATTTATTTAAAAGCCTATCTGTTATCGCTCTAGGTTTAGCTGCTTTACAAGCCGAAGCGAAATTTAAAGTGGTGACCACATTTACGGTTATTCAGGATATCGCACAAAATGTTGCGGGCGATGCCGCGACGGTGGAATCTATCACCAAACCTGGTGCAGAAATTCACGAGTATGAACCGACCCCTAAAGATATTGTAAAAGCTCAATCTGCTGATTTAATTTTATGGAACGGATTAAATTTAGAGCGTTGGTTTGAGCGCTTCTTCCAAAATATCAAAGACAAACCAGCCGTTGTGGTAACCGAAGGCATCACGCCACTTTCTATTTATGAAGGTCCTTATAAAGATGCCCCTAACCCACACGCTTGGATGTCGCCATCTAATGCGTTGATTTATGTCGAAAATATCAAAAATGCATTAGTTAAATACGATCCGCAAAATGCTGATACTTATCAAAAAAATGCAGCGGCGTATGCAGAAAAAATCAAACAACTCGATAAACCTTTACGTGAAAAACTCGCACAAATTCCTGCCGACCAACGTTGGTTAGTCACCAGTGAAGGCGCCTTTAGTTATTTAGCGAAAGATTACGATCTCAAAGAAGGCTATTTATGGCCAATTAACGCTGAACAACAAGGTACGCCTCAACAAGTGCGTAAACTTATCGATTTAGTGAAAAAAAATCACATTCCAGTGGTATTTAGTGAAAGTACCGTGTCAGCCAAACCTGCTCAACAGGTAGCAAAAGAAAGTGGAGCCAAATACGGTGGCGTGCTTTATGTCGATTCCCTTTCTGCTGCTGATGGCCCTGTACCGACTTATATTGACTTACTGAATGTCACTGTATCCACCATAGTCAAAGGATTTGAAAAATAATGACTGAACTTTCCGCTTCTATTTCCGTTAATGATGTAACCGTGCGTTACAACAACGGGCACACTGCAATTTATGATGTTACCTTTGCATTACAAGGGGGAACCATCTGTGCTCTTGTCGGCGTAAATGGAAGCGGAAAATCAACGCTATTCAAAAGCATCATGGGATTAATCAAACCACAGCAAGGCAATATTGCGCTTTGTGGTTTGCCAATTAATCGAGCATTGAAACAAAATTTGGTTGCCTATGTGCCGCAAGCGGAAGAAGTCGATTGGCAATTTCCAGTCTCCGTTTATGATGTTGTCATGATGGGACGCTACGGCTATATGAATTTCCTACGCATTCCAAAGGCTGAAGACAAACAAAAAGTGTTCGAGGCGATGCAACGAGTAAACATCGAGCATTTAGCTGAACGACAAATCGGCGAGCTTTCTGGTGGACAGAAAAAACGCGTATTTTTGGCTCGAGCATTAGCACAACAAAGTAAGATTATCTTACTCGATGAGCCTTTTACGGGAGTGGATGTTAAAACTGAAAATGCGATTGTAGAACTCCTTCGCCAATTACGTGCTGAAGGGCATTTGATTTTAGTTTCTACCCACAACTTAGGCTCTGTACCAGACTTCTGTGACCAAGTGGTGATGATTAACCGTACTGTGATTGCTGCCGGTAAAACAGAAGATACATTTAATCAGCATAATTTGGAAAAAGTCTTTGGTGGTGTATTACGACACATCAAATTATTAGGTGAAGATCTGCATAATGATGAAGATAAACGTGCTGTCACCGTGCTTACGGATGATGAACGCCCAGTTGTCTTCTATGGCGAAACCAAAAATGATCCGCCTGCAACGGCTGTAAAATCCTGTCGTCTGCCTCCGTCTGACAAGGAATAAGTCATGCTTGAATATTTACTGGAACCTTTCTCCTATGAATATATGCAAAAAGCCATGTGGATAAGTGCCGCAGTGGGTGGCATTTGTGCCTTTCTTTCTGCCTATTTAATGTTGAAAGGCTGGTCATTAATTGGCGACGCGCTCTCTCATTCCGTGGTTCCGGGTGTGGCGATAGCTTATGCCTTTTCACTCCCCTATGCTTTAGGTGCTTTTTTTGCCGGAATTTTGGCCGCACTTTCCATTTTATGGATCAAATCCATTTCTAAACTCAAAGAAGATGCCGTTATCGGCTTTATTTTCAGTACCTTTTTTGCCCTGGGACTGCTGATTATTTCTCTGAATCCAACTTCAATAAATGTGCAAAATATTATTCTCGGTAATATCCTCGGGATTGCCGATGAAGATATTTATCAAGTAGCTATCATTATGTTGATTTGCTTGGTCTTATTGCTTATTTTTTGGAAGGATCTGTTACTGATTTTCTTTGATGAAACGCAAGCAATTACAGTTGGACTTTCACCACTGTTTTACAAAGTTCTCTTTTTTACACTCTTGAGTGCTTGTGTCGTTGCGGCATTACAAACTGTCGGGGCGATTTTAGTGATTGCGATGGTAATCACACCAGGCGCAACCGCCTATTTACTTACTGACAAGTTCAAAACTCTGATCAAAATTGCCGTAACATTAGGCGCAATAACTGGTTTTGTCGGTGTCTATTTAAGCTATTATCTGGATGGCGCAACAGGTGGTGTCATCGTGACATTGCAAACCTTGTTATTTTTATTGGCTTTTCTATTCTCGCCTAAATACGGATTAATCAGTCAAAAACGACGTAAGGTGGTGGATTATGACTGAGATGTTCGCCATTTTCGTTGAGCCATTTCAATTTGCTTTTATGCAAAATGCGTTACTCACGGCATTAGTCGTTGCCGTTATCTGTGCGCTACTCTCTTGCTATTTAGTGTTGAAAGGATGGTCATTGATGGGTGATGCCATTTCCCATGCCGTCCTACCTGGCATTGTCTTAGCTTTTCTAGCAGGTATTCCATTAGTGATTGGTGCATTTGTCTCAGGTATTGCCTGCGCCTTAGGGGTAGGTTATTTAAAAGAAAACAGCCGTATCAAAGAAGATACCGCGATGGGGATTGTATTTTCAGGGATGTTTGCCATTGGGTTGGTGCTGTTCACTAAAATCCAAACCTCACAACACCTCACACACATCTTATTCGGTAACGTATTGGGTGTAAGCCGAGAAGAGCTCATTCAAACGGCAATTATTGCCTTGATCATTTTTATTTTACTTGGATTAAAACGTCGTGATTTTCTGCTTTATTGCTTTGATCCTAGCCATGCTCGCGTTGCGGGTCTCTCACCTAAATTATTGCATTATGGCTTACTCACATTACTCGCGCTCACCATTGTGAGTACGATGCAAGTGGTTGGGGTAATTTTAGTTGTCGCTATGCTAATTGCGCCGGGTATCACTGCGCTAACACTGACGAATCGCTTCGATAAAATGCTGGTTATCGCGATCATCAGTGCTGTAACTGCAAGCCTACTAGGCGTGCTACTTAGCTATCATTTTGATGCGTCCACTGGTGCATGTATCATTTTGTTACAAGCGGCATTTTTCTTGCTTGCCCTGATTTATAGCAAAATAAAAGTGCGGTTAAATTTCTAAATAAAAAAGCTAACATTTCTGTTAGCTTTTTTATTAGGAATTGAGTTCCAGCAATGTCAGTGCTTCATAATGTGCTGTATGCGGGAACATATCAAATAATTGAATTTGAGTAAGTTTATAATTGGTTAGGTGTTGCAAATCTTTTCCCATGGAAATCGCGTTACAGCTGGAATAAAGAATAAAGTGCGGTTGCATTTCATTGAGAAATTCTGCGAGTTCCTTTCCGATGCCTCGACGAGGTGGATTGACGATCACCAAATCTGGTTTATTTGCATCTTGTGCTAAAGCAAAATTAGCCGCATCCAAAGATTGGAATTTAACATTTTTTAGCCCTAACACCTGAGCGGATTGAGTCGCCGCTTGAATAGCAGACTGCGAAATTTCAATCCCGGTCAATTCCACTTCTTGTTGGTGTTTATCCTGTAAAGCTTTAGCACAATGAAGTCCAAAGCCTCCAACGCCACAAAAGAGATCCCAAAGTTTAGTTATCGGAAAATATTGAACCCAATCTTGCGCCGTTGCATATAGCCCTTGTGCTACCAGTGGATTCGTTTGGAAGAAACCTTGAGGGCGAATAAATAGCGGAATACCGTTAAAGCTTTCGGATAAGGTGTGCTGGTCCGTCAAAAAGATTTCTTTCTCACCTTCTAAGATCGCTGCGTGCTGAGGTTGGATATTCACGCTCACCACTTCAAGTTGTGGTAATTTTTCCAATAACCCTGCAAATTCACGTTGAATTAACGGCAATTTAGTTTCTGAACGCAATACAAAACGTAACATCAATTTTTTTGTATGTTGGCTTTCTGTAAGCAGAATATATTTGAGCTCACCTTTTTGTTTAGCCACGTTATAAGGGACTAAACCAGCGCGTCCAATAAAATCTTTTAGAATCGGAAAGAGTTCAGCAAAGCGTTGTGGATAAAGCGGACAATCACATAAATCCACCGCACTTTGTGGATCATTCGGGTCTTGTAAAATACCTAGAATGGGACGTTCCACCGCGCCACTTACAACCATTTTCGCTTTATTACGAAAGGCAGTCTCGGAGGAATAAAAAGGCGGATGCCAAATTAAATTATCACAATCTAATTTGGCAAGTTGTTGTTTTAGATGCTCTTCTTTCTTGGCGAGTTGCTGTTCATAAGGCATTTCAAGCCATTGACAAGAACGGCAATCGCCTTTTTGATAATGATGGCAATCAATCATTTAGAAGCAAGCCACTCTTGTTGAAGTGCGGTCAGTTTTTGATGATTTTCAATCCAACGCGAAGTTTTTGTGAGTTCTGACCAATCAAAGGATTTTTGTTTAAAGAGCGATTTCAAGCGAGCTTGGCGTGCTGCAAAATGCTCCGTTGTTTCCTCTAACTTCAGATTATCAAGCACTTGAATAACACCTTCACGTTCATTACAAAGCAATAATAAGTCACAACCAGCCTTCAAGGCTTTTTCACTGCGAGCCACAAAATCGCCCATAAAGCCTGCGCCTTTCATGCCTAAATCATCAGAGAAAATCGCCCCTTGGAAGCCCAACTGTTTACGCAAAATCTCTTTTAACCAATAACTCGAACCGCTTGCTGGCTGGCTATCACATTGTGTATAAATGACGTGAGCCGGCATAATCGCATCAAGCTTACTCTGTTGAATTAATTGCTGGAATGGCAAAATATCATGATTAAAAATCACTTCTTTTGCGCGCTCATCATAAGGGGTTTCAAGATGAGAATCAGCTAAAACATGGCCGTGTCCCGGGAAGTGTTTTCCTGTTGTTGCCATGCCCGCCTGGTGCATACCATCAATAAAAGCAGCCGCCAAATTGACCGCACTTTTTACATCACAGCCAAAACTACGATCACCAATCGCACGACATTCGTGACCTAAATCCAACACCGGAGCAAAACTCAAATCAATATCTAGCGCCACCATTTCAGCCGCCATTTGCCAACCCGCTTCTTTTGCTATTTGTTGTTGCTGAGTTGAGCCCTCAACTAACGTCGCAAAAGCCTGCATCGCAGGGAGCTGAGTGAAACCTTCACGGAAACGTTGCACACGACCACCTTCTTGATCAACTGTGATCAATAAAGGCTTTTTCACTCGTTGACGAATGGATTTAATTAGCGCTTGAACTTGCTGACGATCATAAAAATTGCGGGTAAATAAAATCAAACCGGCAACTAAAGGATGTTCCAGTAATTCAACTTCTTCTTGTTTGAGTTCATGACCTTCAAGGTCAATTAATAATGTGGACATAAACTATTGTAAGTTAAGTAAAGACGATAATTGCTACTTTCTGTGCTTGGTTTTGGTAGTTCAAACACTTTCTTCTCTTGTGGTTGCAATAAAATATTGCCTGATTGGCTTTCTTGCTGATTCGGCCAAACTTGCGTTACACCTTGTTTGTTATACCAATAAAGATGGTAAAGCACATTGAGTTGTTGCGTGGTTTTATTTTTTAAAGCTGCCGTATTATCAGACAAATCAACATCTAAAGCCGGTGCTAAATTTGCCGCCATATTTAAAATTGGCTTATTGGTTCCCACAATATTTGGTGCAGATGAACAAGCCGTTAAAAATAATACCGTTGCTGTAATTAGGATCTTTTTCATTATTTTGCCAACATTCTACCTAAAGGTTCACCACCAACAAGATGCATATGGATATGGAATACTTCTTGTCCACCGTGTTTATTACAATTCACAATTAAACAATAACCGTCTTCGGCAATGCCTTCTTCTTTAGCAATTTTAGCCGCGACAGTAAATAAGCGACCCAAGGTAACTTCATCTTGTTCTGTCGCGTCATTAACCGTTGGAATGACTTTATTTGGGATAATCAAAATATGGGTTTTCGCTTGCGGTGAAATATCACGGAATGCGGTCACTAATTCATCTTGATAAACAATATTGGCGGGAATTTCTTTGCGAATAATTTTACTGAAAATGGTTTCTTGAGCCATAGTCTTCTCCTTGTTTTATATAAAAAAGTGCGGTCAAAATTTACCGCACTTTGCTTTTATTTTCCATCAGAAATTGATGATGAATGACATTTCAATCGGCTTAGTGAGCCGCACCTTCTTCTGAATCATCTTGATTAATAAAGCTGGTATTAATCTCGATTTGTGCTTTTTCACGCAATGCTTGCATTAACTGTCCTTGCAATTCACCTTGACGTGCACGAACAAGTTGCGTGCTAAATTTCGCTAATTCTTGCTCACTTAAAGTAGGTTCTTCTACACGTTCAAGGGCAACCACAACCACATCACCTTTGCTGTTACGAGCAACTTGATAAGCCGCTTTGCCATCTTGTGGTTTTGCAATAGCAAATACACCTTCATAAAGCACTGGATCTTTATTATCCACTAACGTAAAGGTTTGTGGCTCACCAAAACTAATACCTGCTGGTAGTTTGGTTGGATCGGCAGATAGCGCTTTAACCGCTTGCTCTGCTTTTTCAGTCAATACTTTATCGGCTTTTTCACGTTTTAAGAATTGCTCAATCGTTGATTTCGCTTCATCAAGGCTTTGTAAACCTTCAGCTTTATGATCCACGACACGTACCACAACAAATTCATTTTCACCAACAGTTAATGGCTCAGAATTTGCGCCGCCGTTTGCAATATCTGATTCAAAAATGGCAGAAGTCACATTTGGGAAATTTAATGCCGCAGGGACATTATTTTTACCGAAATAATCTGTTTCTTCCACTTTCACGCCTGCTGCTTCTGCTACCGCAGCTAAAGAATCACTGCTTTCTGCTGCTTTTGCACGAACCGCTTTTTCTACCGCTTGGAAACGACTTCCTGCTAAGTTTTTGCGTACGATATCCGCGATTTGCTCTTTTACTTCGTCTAAAGTACGTTCTTTACGATCTTGCACTAAAATAATATGGTAAGCCCCATCCACATTAACTGGTGTGCTATATTGACCAACATTTAATAATAATGCTGCATCTTCAAAGTTTTTCGGTAATTCGTTGTCTTTTACCCAACCTAATTCACCGCCTTGTGCACCAGAAAGTTTATCCACAGATTTCGCTTTTGCTAACTCAGCAAAATCAGCGCCTTTTTGCAGTTCTTGATAAACCGCATCCGCTTCTTTCTCAGTTGCTAATTGGATGTGTGCTAATTTTTGACTAATGAATTGCGCTTTATTTTCTTGATAATATTGTGCAATTTGTGTTTCAGTTACAGGTTGTAATTTACCTAATTCATTCGCTGAAACGCGAATATATTGCACTTTCGCCTGTTCTGGTTGAACAAGTGATTTCGCATTTGCATCGTAATACGCTTTAATTTCTTCTTCTGTAACCTTTTGTTTTGCCACTTCATCCGCTAATGGAAGTGTTGCAAGACGAGCGATACGTTTTTGGAAAAAGGTTTGTGCACTATCTTTTACTTGAGCCGGCACAACAAATTCACTGTCAGCCAAACCGTTTTGCATTTGTTCAAGTGTTAATGCATTACGTAAAATAGCCGCATAAGTATCTGACGTTAAACCATTTTGAGTCAATAATTGTTGATAACGGGTATTGTCAAATTTACCGTTAGATTGTAAGTTAGGATCGCTTACAATCGCACGTTTGATCATGTCGTCACTTACACCTAATTTTAATTCTTTCGCATATTGACGGATTAATTCTTGATCCACTAAACGTTGAATTAAATTTTGACGAAGTGCGGTCACAAATTCCACAGAGTCAGTTTTCGCTAAGAAACTCTCGCCTTCTTGTTGTGCTCGCGCTTCAAACTCTTGGTTGTAACGATTTAAAAAATCTTGTTGAGAGATAGTTTCGCCATTTACTTTTGCAGCAAAACTCTCGTTGCCACCATACAAATAGCCTGACATCCCACCGATTAAAAATGAAACTGGAAGTAAAGCAAAGATCGCTTTCCCGATAAAGCTATGGGCGACGCCATGCATTTTTTCAATTAACATTCAATTATTACCCTTTTAAAAAAGACAAAGTTCGTAAGATTATAATCTAAAAGGCGAAAATTCGCACTTAAAAAACACCATGTTCGTGTAGGATTTTCACAGCCATGACTAATAACACTAAACCGCCAAAAATCTCTGCTTTGCTTTTGAATTTTTTCCCTAAAAAATGACCGCTCTTTACGCCAATAAAAGAGATGACAAAGGTTGTTAAACCTATGATGAAAACAGCCAATAAAATGTCCACGGAAAGAAAAGCAAAAGAGACACCAATGGCTAACGCATCAATACTCGTTGCCACACCAAGTGTTAGCAAGTGTTTTAAACTAATCAATGAGGGAGTAGGTTCATCATCCGAGCTAAGTCCTTCTCGAATCATATTCACACCAATGAGAGCAAGCAAAACAAAGGCAATCCAATGATCCCAATTTTGAATCATCTGACTAAATTGCAGTCCGACAACATAGCCTATCGCAGGCATGATGCCTTGGAATAGCCCAAAACAGCATGCGATAGCTAATGCTTGTTTCCATCGAAAAGCGCGCATTGCTAAGCCTTTAGAGATGGAAACTGCAAAGGCATCCATCGAGAGACCAAGAGCAATGACCCACAACATATGAAAAGTCATAAACTAAAGTTTATTTTCCAATACAGAAAGAACTGAAAATATTGCCGAGTAAATCATCCGAGGTAAATTGCCCCGTAATTTCACTCAGGTTAGCTTGCACTAAACGAAGTTCTTCTGCCAATAATTCACCTGCATGAAACTCAGTTAATTGGACTAATCCAATTTGTAAATGTTCAGCCGCTTTTTCTAAGGCATCAAGATGTCGACGGCGCGCTAAAAAGCCCCCTTCCATCCCTGTTTGGAATCCCATCGCCTGTTTTAAATGCTCACGCAACAAATCTACACCCTGATGTGTTTGGGCGGATAAACAAACGGTCGTTGTTCCATTTTCTTCTTTTAGCCCAACTTCCTCGCCGCTTAAATCTACTTTATTACGAACAATGGTCACTGGCATATTATTTGGCAATTTTGATAAAAATTCTGACCGCACTTTTTCGATATTTTGGCTATCAGGATCGCTACTGTCTAACATTAAGATAATACGATCGGCTTGCTCAATCTCCGTCCAGGCACGCGAGATCCCGATACGTTCAACTTCATCTGTCGCTTCACGAAGCCCTGCGGTATCAATAATATGTAAAGGCATGCCATCAATATGAATATGCTCACGCAATACATCGCGTGTTGTTCCTGCAATATCTGTCACAATGGCTGCTTCTCTGCCCGCTAAAGCATTCAGTAAACTGGATTTACCTGCATTTGGACGACCGGCAATCACCACTTTCATCCCTTCACGTAAAATCGAGCCTTGTTTTGCTTCGCTACGAACTAAATCAAGCTGAGTGATAATTTCTCGTAATTTTGCTTCGATTTTACCGTCTGCCAAAAAGTCAATTTCTTCATCGGGGAAATCAATCGACGCTTCCACATAAGTACGCAGATAAATGACGGAATCGACCAACTGATTCACTTTATTGGAAAATTCACCTTGTAGCGATTTTAATGCTGAACGAGCAGCTTGCTCCGAAGTGGCATCAATCAAATCGGCAATGGCTTCAGCTTGGGCTAAATCTAATTTATCGTTTAAAAAAGCCTGTTCAGAAAATTCACCTGGACGTGCAAGACGAACACCATCAAGCTGTAAAATTCGTTTTAGCAACAAATCTAATATCACTTGTCCGCCATGACCTTGCAATTCCAATACATCTTCACCGGTAAAGGAATTCGGCGATTTAAAATAAAGCGCAATGCCTTGATCTAATACTGTGCCATCAGCATCTTTAAAAGGTAAATAATCTGCCATTCTTGGTTTAGGACATTTACCTAGTACCGCTTGTGCAACTTCAACCGCTTTCGGGCCAGATACACGCAAAATACCAATACCGCCACGTCCTGGCGCTGTCGCTTGTGCGACGATTGTTTCTTTCATAAAAACTCACTAAAAATTGACCGCTCTAATATTACGGTTATCTTGAGGAAAAATTAATTGGAAAGAGCATTAAGTTTCATTACTTCAGATGCATCAATATAGGAGACCGAGCTCGTTCTTTTTTTATAAATTTGGAGTATTTGCCCATTCTCTACCGAATTATAAACCTTTTTAGAAGTAAAGCTTTCATTTCCATATTGATTAGATGAAATATAAATACTATATATCGATTTGTTTTTACGCTTATAAGTAACCTCGGCTATATAGTTTTCTTCTTGTCCAAAAATGGAAACATAGAAAGTTAAGAAGGTGTTTGAAAGTAAGAAAAAGCAACAAAAGAAATAACCACACATAAAAATATACCCCAATACTGTTATGAGTATATTTTCTTGGGGTTTCTTTTTATTGGAAGCTCTTTTAGGCTTTGCCTTCCTTTGTAAAAGGGCATTTTTCACTTCCCAATAAATCATGACAGAAAAAAGAAGAATGCTTAATGCAAGGGAAACATAAACATCAAGACGTGCACCAGGAAGTAGGCTCTTATCCGAAAACGTAGGATATATAATTAGCCCAATTAAAATAAATAACAAAATGACTTTTAGTCTTGTATTGAATATTATTAACA
>ERZ773207.846-NODE-846-length-11055-cov-13.094273_pt1 | contig 11055 bp, 6 predicted proteins | sample MGYA00580997_ERZ773207 | MGnify/ENA primary metagenome ERZ773207 (study PRJEB29015, sample SAMEA2738170) | human oral metagenome | biome: human oral; feature: human-associated habitat; material: saliva | place: China | collected 2239 ... | reverse complement strand
CGTGGAAGTGGCGAGGCGGCCTTCGCGGGTGCGGGCGACGAGGTCGGCGAGGAGGCGGCGGTCGCCTCGGCGGGTGAGCATGTCGGCGGCGGCCTCGGGGGTGGCCCACGTGGTTTGGTCGATTTCGGTGCGCGGGGCGCGGGCAACGGGTGCGCGCAGGCGTGTGGCCGGGTCGTCGGCTGGCAGGGGCGTGCCGACCCAGTAGTGGACTTCCTTGGTTTGCCCGCCGCCCAGGCGGTAGCGTTGGGTGGTCAGAGGCACCCCCAAGGTGATGACCTGTCCAGTTTCCTCTTCGACTTCGCGCACGGCGGCGGCGACCAGTGGCTCACCGTTTTCCGCTTTACCTTTGGGCCAGGACCAGTCGTGGTAGCGGGGTCGGTGAACCATGAGGACTTCGATGTCCGCGGGGTCGATGGGTTCGCCGGGGACCGCGACGCGCGTGGGGTCGGCAAAACGCCAGACAAGCGCGCCCGCGGAGCGAACGAGTCGCTGGGGGCGTGGGGCTGGCATCGGACGCATAGGGACCAGGGTAGTCGCCCCGCGCCGCGCTCGCCCTGATGGGCGCGCCACCTTCACGAGGTCATGGCCGGTATGGGCGCTCCACTAGGCCCGTCCGCGCGCTGAGAAAACACCTCCGTCGGGCAGCCGCCTGAGTCGGTCAGCCGCCTCAGTCGAGGGTGCCGACGGCCGCCTCGCGCGCGGCAATGTCAAGCTCGTCGGCCGTCACCAGCAGTGCGGAGTGTCGCATGGTGACGCGGTGGGCGAGCGTGTCGGTGGGGTCTTCGATCCACAGGGCCCCGGCCTCGCCGGCGGCGAGGACGCGCATGGCACGGGAGGCCTCGCGCAGCACGTACTCGAGGTCATCGTCGGTGAGGTCACCGCGCAGCAGCGAGTCGATCTCCTCCATGATCAGGCTCAGGGAGCGCAGCTCGACGGGGGCTTCGAGGCCCTGGATGATAGGAGCGCGCGAGCCGTCGGCGTAGCGCTCGGCCACCAGGAGCGGGTCTCGGTGATACCACTCGTGCAGCAGGTAGACGCGCCATAGCGCCCCGGGGAGCGTGAATTCGGGGCTGCGCGACCACACGTGAGCGATGGTGTCGACGCCGCGAGTGCGCACGGTTTTCCGCAGGCGGGCCACGTCCTCGTCCGTGAATGTCTCGTCGCCGACTCCCATGAGTGCCCACGCGGCGGTGTGTGCGACGGCGGCGAGAGAGGCGGGATCTTCGTCGCCGACAATTGCCTCGGCGCGGGCGGCGTCGAGCATGGCCGGGCGGCGCGGAGTGTTCGATTGGGCCATGAGGACCGCTTCCTTCTACAATGTGGGGTATGGGCCTATAGCTCAATGGTAGAGCAGCGGACTTTTAATCCGTAGGTTGGGGGTTCGAGTCCCCCTGGGCCTACTGCGCGCCTCGGTTTCCCGGGGCGTTTGTGCTATGTGGGCCGCGCTGCCCGCGTTGGAGGTGCATCATGGATCCTCGTTTGTCGCGCGCGTATGGCGCGCTCGCTGGGCTGGCGTTGGGGGATGCCTTGGGGATGCCGACGCAGGCGATGTCCCCGGAGCAGATCCGCGCGGTGTACGGGCGCGTCACGGGACTCGTGGACGGGGACGTCTCGCAGCCGTACGCACCGGGGATGCCGGCCGGTTCGGTGACGGATGACACGGAGCAGGCGCTGTTGATTGCGTCTCTCCTGGTACGAGGCGGGGGTTCCTCCTCGGGTCGCGTGGCACTAGACGCGGGTGACTTCTCCCACGCGCTGCTGTCCTGGGAGGATTCCATGATCCAGCGGGGGTCGCTTGACTTGCTGGGGCCCTCCACGAAGGCGGCGCTCGAGCGCGTGCGGGCGGGCGAGGACCCGCTGACCGTGGGTGGTTTGGGCACTACGAACGGCGCGGCGATGCGCGTCACTCCGATCGGTATCGCGGTCTCGACCGCGGATCCGGAAGTGTTCGCGGACGCCGTCTGGTCCTCCTGCCAGGTGACGCATGCGACACGCCAGGGTTTCCAGTCGGCTACGCTCGTGGCGGCGGCGGTATCGCTTGCTTTTGACTGGCCGGAGATGTCTGCCTCGGACATGACGACTCTGTTGTGGAAGGCCGTTTCCTACGTTGATTCCCTGCCCGAGCGCGGCGCGTGGACACCGGATCCGGACGTGGTGTCGGCCACGCGCAGGGCCATGCAGCTGGTCGCTAACCCGGCCTCGTCGTCCCTGGAGTGCCTCGTCGAGCAGATCGGCACGTCTGTGGCCTTGGCGCACGCGATCCCCATGGCGTTCGCGCTGCTCGCGCGCGATCCCTCTCCACGTGCCCTGCTGGACGCCGCGAACCTGGGCGGCGACACCGACACGATCGGCGCGATTGCGGGCGCGATCCTGGGCAGTGTGCTCGGGGTTGAAGCCTTCGACACCGCCATGCTCACCCAGGTCGAACTCACTTCTCGCCTCGACCTGCCATCCATCGCCCTTGAGTTGTTGGCACTGCGCGCGGTGAGCGAACCTGCCACGAGTACTCCCGAGGCCACCGAGACTGAGGATACGAGCGAGGGCGCTTCCCCCGAGGCGCCAGCCCCGGCCTCGTGCACCGATTCCGGGGTGGGACGGGTGGTTCTCATGGGGCAGATCCTCGTGGACCTCGCTGTGCGCGGCGACACCCTTCCGGGGCCAGGAGGTGACGTATGGGCCGTCGACGAGGGAATGCACGTAGGTGGTGGCTTCAACGCGCTCGTGGCAGCACGTCGCATGGGGGCCGAGGCCGTTTCCCTCAGTCCGATCGGGTCAGGCCCCCACTCCTCGCTGATCCAAGCGGCGCTGGAGCACGAGGGGATCACGGACCTCGGGCCTCGTATCGCGGGCATCGACAACGGGTTCTGCATCGCGTTCACAGACCGCACGGGCGAGCGTACGTTCATCTCCACCAAGGGTGCCGAGACGATGTCGCCCGCGAGCGCGTGGGCTGACTTCGTGCGGACGATGCACCCGGGCGACGTACTCTATATCGACGGTTACCTCATGGACCACCCCGCGAACCGTGAAGCCGCGGAGGCTGCGCTGCGCGTTCTACCCGAGGGCGTGCGCGTCGTCCTAGACGTCTCCCCCGTCATCGGGATTCCGTCCGCTCTCCCATCCGACGGCGTCATCGTGTCGATGAACCACATGGAGGCTCAGGAGATTGCTCATCAGAGAGGTGATGCGAGTGTTCGCAACCAGCAGTGTCTCCACCCTCGCGAAGCGGTACGAGCGATGCTCGCCGCGCTGGGCCGTCCCGTTCTGCTGCGTGCAGGTGCCGAGGGCGCATACTTCGTGAGGTCATGCGATGCCGTCCTGAGCGCCCCGGACACTGATCCGTCCTACATCCCGACACCTCGCGTCGAGGCGATCGACACGAACGGCGCGGGCGATGCCCACTCAGGTGTCCTGGCTGCCTCCCTCGCTCAGGGCATTCCCCTGAAGAGAGCGCTGCTCCTGGCCAACTGCGCGGGCGCGCTATCCACGACAGTCGTCGGCCCAGCCTCGTGCCCGCCGCGTGACCAGATAGAGGCCGCGGCGGACGCGCTGGAGGCGAGTACGTGCGAGGCGTAAGCACACGAGGCGTGAGCGCAGACAACACGTGAGCGCCTCGTCGCCTCGGCATGCGTTCCGCTGAACAACACCAGCGGTGCCACGTCGGCGCGGATCGCGCCCCTACACCGTGCGAGATTTGTCAAAATATCAACCGATTTAACTGCTGCGAGTCCGTACGGGTGCACAATCACATCATGACGACAAACGACACCCAGGACCGCGACGGAATCATCGGCGGGGCACTCACGGTTGCCCTGCTGATCACCCTGGCCGTGCAGAACGCCGTACCTCCGATGGCGACCGACATGTACTCGGCCGCATTCCCGCAGATCACGGCGGACCTGGCGACGAATTCGACGATGCTCGGGTTCACGCTCACGGCGTTCTTCGTGGGCTACGCGACCGGCCAGGTCCTGGGCGGTGCCATCTCGGACCAGATCGGGCGCCGCCGCCCCATCATCGCGGGCGGCATCATCGCCCTGGTCGGATCCATCATCTGTGTGCTGACACCCAACATCTGGGTGCTCCTCGTGGGCCGAGTCTTCCAGGGCCTCGGCGGCGGCGTGGCCTCATCGGTTGCGCGCGCGATCCTCGTCGACGTCGCGCACGGCAAGACGCTGGCACGCGCAATGAGCCTCATCCAGGCAATCGTCGGCTTCGCCCCGATGCTCGCCCCAGTCCTCGGCGCGTTCATCATCACACACGCGACGTGGAGGGTGATCTTCTGGTCGCTCGCCGGATTCACACTGCTCATGGCGGCCCTCGCCTGGTTTGTCGTGCCCGAGTCCCTGCCCGAGGATCGCCGCCACCCCGGCGGTATCCCGCGGTTCTTCCACGGCCTCGTCCAAGTCGTGCGCATCCGTCCCTTCGTGGGTTTCATGCTCACCAACGCCTTCTCGAGCTTCTGCATGTTCGGATACATCTCGAACGCCACATACGTGCTCCAGGGGCCGCTGGGCCTGTCCCCCATGGCATTCGCGTGGGTGTTCGCGTTCAACGCGCTGCTGTCGACCGGCTTCGCGCTGGTCAACGTGCGCTTGATCTCACACTTCACCCCGCGCACACTCATCGTCACGGGCCTCACGATCGCCGCGACCGGCGTGGTCATGGTCACGATCTCGACGTTCCTCCTCGACCTGCCACTGATCCTCACGTGCGTGGGCTTCGCGCTCATCATGACGGCGAACGCGTTTATCTTCGGCAACTCCGGTGCACAGGCCATGAGCGAGGCGCGCGAGCACGCGGGCACGGCTTCGTCCGTCATGGGCGTACTCCAGTCGATTGCGAACGGCATCGCCGCTCCCCTGGCGACCTCAGGCGGCAACAGCGCCGTGCCGATGGTGCTCGTCATGATGGTCGGCTCGGTCGGCGCGTGGTTCGCGTTCTGGGTGATCGCCCGCGGCGGCAAGCACACGCCGCGCCACCTCAGCCTCGACTGAGAGGGCGCGGCGGGATCACCGCTGTCGGATCAGCTGTCGAGAGCCGCAGGGTGCCCCATCACTGGCGCGAGGCTAGCCACACCGCGATCGACACCAGGACCAGGCCGATCAGCTCGTAGACGCCGGGGATCTGCCGCAGCATGACGGCACCGACCAGCGCGGACGTAGCGGGCAGGATCGCGGCAAACAGCGCGAACGTGGGTGCCGCCAGGCGACGCATCGCGAGCGCCTCAAACGTGTAGGGAATCGCGGTGGACAGCAGGCCAACGCCAACGACAATCGCGATCAGCTCCCACGAGGCCGTGGCCGCCATCGCCCCCGGCCCGAGGAAGGGCGCGAAAAAGAGAGACCCCCACGCGCAGCCAAGCGCCAGGTTCGTGACCCCGTCGCGCGTGGTCGAAGCCCGCTGCCCGACGACGATGTAGGCCGACCAGGCGAGGGCCGCGAGGAGGATCCACGCGACGCCGACACGCACGCTCGGCACGCTCAGGTCGAGAGCGAGGCCGCCGATACACGCCACCCCGGCGAAAGCGAGGACGGCGGCGATACGCGGCCGCCAGCCACGGCCTCGGAGAACAGCGACCGCGACCGGGCCGATGAATTCGAGTGAGACGGCGGTCCCCAGGGGAATGCGTGCGATTGACTCATAGAACGAGGAGTTCATCGTCAGGATGATGACGCCAAAGAGGGCGGAAATCGCCAGGTCCGATACCGTCAGGCCGCCGCGCCAGGGGCGCTTCCAGGCCATCAGAACGACTGCGCCCGTCAGGACGCGCCACCACGCGACGGACGCGGGTTCGACGGACGCAAAGGCGACGACGGCGAGCGCCGCGCCCACATACTGGATGAGGCCCGAGCCGACAATGTAGAGCTGTGGTGGGACGCGGTCGACCACAGAGACGCCGTCAGGGCACCAGGAGGGTGCGTTCACTGGGCGGGCGCGAAGATCAGGGCCGCCGAGTTCATGCAATAGCGCATGCCGGTGGGCTGGTCGGGAGCGTCAGGGAAAATGTGGCCGAGGTGGGAGCCGCATGTCGCGCAGCGCACCTCGGTGCGGATCATGCCATGGCTGGTGTCGACGCTCTCGGTGGTTGCGCCGTCGTATGCCTGGAAGAAGGAGGGCCACCCGCAGGAGGAGTCGAACTTCGCGTCGGAGTTGAAGAGTTTCGATCCGCAGGCCGCGCACGAGTACGTGCCGACACGGTCCTCGTCGAGGAGTTCGCCGGTAAAGGGGCGTTCCGTGCCCGCCTCGCGCAGCACGTGGTAGCGCATGGGACTCAGGAGCTTCTTCCACTCGGCGTCGGTGCGGGCAGCAGGATCGGTAGCGTTCATGTGCCCATTGTCGCGCGCCGCCCGCGGCCTCGCACTTTCGGGTGCGGCCGCGGGCGGCGCGGGGATGTTCGTCGCTCTCATCGACGAGGCCGTGGTTGCCTCACGAGGTTCACACCCCTGTCGGTGGGCGGCTTGTCAGGCTACTTATTCTTGCCTGCGTTCTTCTTGCCGGAGACCTTTTTGGTGGTTCCCTTCTTGGAGCTGCTCTTCTTGCTGCCCTTCTTCGAGGACGACTTGGCGAGCTTGTTCTCCTCGGAAGTGGAGGCATCAGCAGCCTCGGCGGAGGCGTCCTTATCGGCCGCCTTTTCCTCCGCTTCCTCCTTCACCTCGGGGGCCTCCTTCGCCTCTTTGTTGGTTCCCTTCTTGGAGCTGCCCTTCTTGCTGCCCTTCTTCGAGGACGACTTGGCGGGCTTCTTCTCCTCGGAAGTAGAGGCGTCAGCAGCCTCAGCCGACTCTTCCTTCACCTCGGGCGCGGACTCAGCCTCGGCGGAAGCGTCCTTCGCCTCAGGCGCGGACTCAGCCGATTCTTCCTTCGCCTCGGGCGCGGGCGTCGTTTCGGCGGAGGGGGCCTCATCGGCCACCTTTTCCTCAGCCTCCCCCTGCGTCTCGGGAGCAGGCGCAACCTCGGCGGAAGCGACCTCATCGGCCACCTTTTCCTCAGCCTCCTCCTGCGCCTCGGGCGCGGACTCAGCCTCAGCCGAGACGTCAGCATCCTCAGCCGACTCTTCCTTCACCTCGGGCGCGGGCGTCGCTTCGGCGGAAGCGGCCTCATCAGCCACCTTTTCCTCAGCTTGTCCCTTGGCGGAATCAGCATTTTCAACGGGTTCTTCCGCAGCAGGCTGCTCGGCGCTCGCCAGCACGACCGTGTCGTCGGCGGCGGGTGCCGCCTTGATCGCCGGGAGGACCTGCGTGTCTGCCTGATCCGGCGTGGGCGCAACCTTGACGGGAGGCATGACGGCGGTCTCCTCGACATCCCGCACATCGGCGGCCGTGGGCGCGGGCGGCTCGGCCAGGGGCTGCGCCTGCGTGGCAGCGCCAGCCGTACCCTTCGTCGTACCCGCGGCCTTCTCAGCGTCACTTGAGGATGCGGGAGCCGCGGACTGTGCCACGGCCTCGTCGGTGCCGGAGTCCTCGCCGTGCTTGTCGAGGCCGAGGACCGGAACCTGACCGGTCACCGTGCGCAGCATGGCCGCTTCAGCGCCGGTGGGGGCCACCGCCGGGAAGAAATCCATGATCGAGACGCGCGGCGGCACCATCGTCGGAGTCGGGCGGATTTCATCCTCGAGGCGCATCTCCTCGGCGACCGCGTACCAGCCGGGGTGGATAGCCGGCTCGTCGGGTCCCTCCGTCTCCGCGGCCTCCTCAGGCTCATCGGCGGGCTTGTCGGGTTCCTGCGCGGGCGCTTCCGGCTGCACCGGTTGTTCCGGCTGCGCAGGCGCTTCCTGCTCCTCCGCGGTCGTGGCCGCGGCTGACTGTGCCAGCGCTTCCTGCTGTGCCGGGGTCGCCGGGGTGGTCGGCTGCGCAGGCTGAGCAGGAACTGGAGCCTGCACGGGCGTGACCGGCTTGTCCGAGGAAGTTTCCTCCTTCGATGCCGCCATCTCAGCGGGGGTCGGCGCGGGCGGCGGCACAAGCGCAGGCCTGCCGGCGTACACCATGTTCGTGGTGACGGGGTTCTCGGCGCGCTCGACCGACGCTTCGTCGCCCTGTTTCACGGACGTTTCACGAGCCTCGACGGGAGCAGTCGCCTGTTCCTTCTCGTTCGAAGGGGCCGCGGCGTCGGTGTCATCGTCCGTATCGGACGAGGCCGTGGCGTCCTCGGGTTCATCTCCGTCGGCCGGCGCGGCAGCGGTTTCCGTTGCGGCGTCGTCAGCAGTCTCAGGTTCCTCGGAAGCGGGACCCTCGACCGGAGTGTCATCCGACGTCGCGGTCTCCGTTTCCTGCGCAGGAGCAGCCTGCTTGGCCTCGGAGGTCTCGTCGGCGTCATTCTCGGTCGACGCGGTGTCACCGGACGCTTCAGCGGCGGACTTGGCCTGCTCATCGGCAGGTTCGACCTCAGTGGGTTCGTCCTTCTCGTCCTTGGTGGATTCCTCGGAGGCGGTCGCCGCCTCGTCGGAATCGGACCCTGCCGGAGCGGACTCGCTCGTATCCGCCTCGCTCACGACGGATTCGACTGCGGCGGACTCGGCCTGCCCTTCTGCGGACTTGGCCTGCTTATCGGCAGGTTCAGCCACGGCGGGAGCTTCACCCTGCGCAGCTTCGGATTCCTTGGTCTCGACGACCGCCGCCTCCACGGTTGCGGCCTCATCAGTCGTGGCAGGGGCCTCGGACTGAGCCTCAGCTTCCTTTTCCTGATCGTCTTTAGCCTGATCTGCTTCAGCCTGACCAGCGTCAGCGGGGGTTTCAGCAATCTCCGAAGCGGACTGTTCGGATGCCTCGGGAGCAGCCTGCGTAGCCTCGGCGGGAGCCGCAGCCTCGGCAGGATCGACCGTTTCGGCAGACTGAGATTCCTCACCAGCGGCTTCGGTCAGCTTAGCGGCAGAGTCAGCCGATGAGGACTGGTTCTGCGCTTTCTTGGTCGCCTCATCGGAGGTAAAAGCCGACGTGTTGGAAACGGACCCTGCTTTAGTGGCAGCCGCAGGCACCTCGGCTTCGGAAGCGGGAGACGCAGCGACGGGTGCCTCGGGGGCCGGAGGCATGGACGCCTCATGAGCCTCGACAGGTTCGACCCCGACGGCAGCCAGCGCGGTGGTCGCCTCAGCATCCTTAGCCTCGGCCTCGGCTGCATGGCGGCGCTCACGGGCCTCGCGGCGATCCTGAACGCGGCGGGAGTTGGCCTCGCGCTCAGCGAAAACCTCCTCGCCAGGGCCGGACAGGGCTGCGGCGCGCTCGTCGGCATCAGCCGAACCGGAGAAGAGACGCTCCCCACGACCGACGGATGTGTTCGTCAGGCTCTCGGTGACCTGCGGGTTCCTGTTACTTGCGGCCTCGATGATCTTGCGCAGCGCGGACTTGGAGATCACCTGAGTCTCGTCGGGAGCGGGTCCCTGTCCCTCGGCCATTTCTCGCTGACGATCAGCCATCGCACGGCGTCGAATCCGCTTTGCCTTGCGGCGTGCGGCAACCATGCGTGCGGCGTGCGCCGCGTCCTTGGGCTGCTCGCGAACGGCCCCCTCAGAGCGGACCGACGAGGCCGCACCACCCAGGGCGGAATCCTGAGACGAGCGCCGTGCCCCACCCGTGTGGGAGGACGACGCGCCCGTCGCGGCCACGGCCTCGTTCGTGCCGGAGATCCCAGCGAGCTCGGCAGCCAAGCGCGCGATGCGTTCACGACTCATATCTTTTTCGACGGTCACGGTCGCGCGAGGCTCGATGTGCTGGACGGGGCGAGCCCACGGCTCTTCGGCGACGATCCACGCGATGAGGTGCTCGCGCAGGTAAGCGCGCAGGTCATTGAGGTTTCCGGAGTTCGTCGCGGACACGAGAACGCGCACGGTGATGGTCTGCGCATCCGAGTCGGTGATCTGCACAGCCCACGTGCGGCCGTCCCACAGGTCGGTGGCAGCCAGGAGCTTCTCGACCTTCGCGCGGATCAGAGTCATGGGGGCGGACCAATCGAGCTTAAGCTCGACCGTGCCCAGCTGGGCGGCAGCGCGGCGCGTCCAGTTCTCGAAGGGAGTCTGCGTGAAGTAGCGGCAGGGGATGATGAGACGGCGCTCATCCCAGATGCGCACGACCACATAGGAGAGCGTGATCTCCTCGACAGAACCAGTCTCCTGCTTGTCGCTGGCGATAACGACGTCGCCCATGCGGATCGCGTCGGTGAAGGCCAACTGCAGTCCGGCGAAAACGTTACCGAGGGTCTGCTGGGCAGCGAGACCGAAGATCACGGAAATAACACCCGCGGAGGCCAGGACAGTTGTCATGACTTGGCGGGCGGCGTCGAAGGTTCCGATCATAGCAACCGTGCCAACAAGGAGGACGATCACCTGAACCAAACGGCGCAGAACCTGGGCGCGGGTCTCGAAGCGGCGCGAACGGCCTCGGTCGGCGGCCTGTCGGGCCTTCGCGGCGTCTTCGAAGACCCACGCGGCGGCGTAGCCCATCCACGTCATGCAGGCCAAGCCCGCGATGAGGAGCAGGTGCATGAGGAACGTCGTGACCGATGAGCCACCCCAGTCAGTGAGGCGGGGGTCCACGAGCGCGATCCCGAGTCCGACCCACGCGCCCCACGTGGCGAGCGCGAAGTGAGCGGGGCCGCGCACGCGCCCCAGGACCGACGAGGCCATGGCAGATTTCGCACACGCCTTACGCGCCAGGACGGACACAATGATCGAGGCGACCAGGCCCAGGATGGCACCAATGATGGGGCCGAGGAACAGGAGGGTCAGGTCGATGGTGGTATCCACGGCTGCCTCCGCGCCGGATTGCGAGTCAGCGGCGGCGCGCGCGAGCGCGCCTGAGGTTTGGGTTGAGATTTGAGTGAGGGCACCGAGTGCTGGTGTCAGAGTCATGCATTAAGGGTAGGCCGGGTAGCTGATGAAATCCTGTGAATTCTGCACAATTACAATGTTTTTTAGTAACGTGTTATGCATCACGCTTTTTCGTTTTGACGTATTGACGGACATCTGCCTAAAATATATCTCGTCTTCGGACGCCAGTTCGACGGCCAAAAGGCCCCCATCGTCTAGCGGCCTAGGACACCGCCCTTTCACGGCGGCGACACGGG
>ERZ773207.843-NODE-843-length-11064-cov-3.024889_pt1 | contig 11064 bp, 11 predicted proteins | sample MGYA00580997_ERZ773207 | MGnify/ENA primary metagenome ERZ773207 (study PRJEB29015, sample SAMEA2738170) | human oral metagenome | biome: human oral; feature: human-associated habitat; material: saliva | place: China | collected 2239 ... | reverse complement strand
GGCGGCTGGCCCGCAGCTGGCGGCGCTGTGTCACGAATCTTCCCAGGCCCCAGGCGATGGCGGCGCTGCACAGCTGTGCGAAGGAGGCCTGCGCCATGTCCTGGGCCCAGAGGGAGAGCGGGACGATTCCCAGCTCATCCCGGTTCCAGTCCCACGCCCCCAGCGTCGAGCCGACGACGACAGCTATGGCCCACACCGGCGCGAGCTCCCGTTCGCCCCACCGGCCTGCCGCGTACAGGGACACGACGATCGTCAGATCCGCGGGCAGCGGGGCGTCGGTGACGCCGAGCTGGAGTGCGCACAGCACAAGATGGACGCCGAGGACGGCGTCGGGCTTCTCTCGGCGCCACCGCAGCACGATGACTGCCAGCGCGGCACCAGCCGTGATGCCCCAGGAGCCGGCGGAGACCTGCCATGTGCCCACGATCGCGAAGAGCATGAGAACGCCGGCGCCCACGGCTCGCACGCAGCGGGTCACGATGCGTCTGTTCTGCCTGGGCATGCCCTCACTATGGCAGAGAGTTTCGGGCGATAACAGCGTTTCGCCGCCGGAGTCAACCCGCAATATCGTCGTGTCATATGTGTCGTAGGTCAGGTGTAGATATGAGGACGTAAGCCGATTGGCCAACTCAATGAGGAGTGATTCGTATGCCAAGTTGCAGTTCCTTCGGGAACTGCACTTCACTGAGGCGGGCGGGAATTGAGATGCCCTATTTCGGCTTTCGATTCCCGTCTGCCGCCTCATGTGTTACCCCACAGGCGCGCCCGGCCCCCTCCAGGGCACTGGGCAAGGCGGTGAACAACCGGTCGCGTCGACGGCGCTCGCGGCCGCGACGGCGGAGTCGACTCCGCTGGGCAGAGCGGCCAAGACACGCACGAGGGTCTCCTTCAGGCAGATGGGTAACCGTCACTACGACTGTGGCAGGCAACCGCTGGTCGACCGCGACGGGGCAACCGGAAGAACCCAGGGGATCTTGCGGTGACCGGCACAGGACGGCGCTGAGGAAGGAGCTGTCATGACTGACGAGTACGCCATTGACGTCCGCAGCTTCTCCCAGCCCCTGCACGATCAACGCCGAGATGATGAAGGACTACCACCGGATTCTCAAGCGGGGGACCGCCGATGCGAGGCGGCCGTCGTTCGCCGGCGGGGACTGCAAACGTGTTCCCAACGTGCTGGGAGCACGTGAAACGGGCTCATTGAGCGGCGAACTCGTGGCCAGCGCGAATGAGGTCTCTGAGCCAGTCGCTCTGCGCGGCCTCCATCGTCTTGACGACGACGTGGTGGTTCCACCTGTTCGCGCTGACCTGGTCGACACGGTGGAAGCGCGGATCCTCCAGGGGACGGTCGAGTCTCACGTTCAGGAACAGGGTGCCGTCGCCCGTCTTCTCATAGGCCCAGACCCACAGGAACTTCCGGTTGACGGAGAAGCTCACCTGGGCCGTCAGGTGTTTTGTGACGGCGCCAAGCGAGAGGGCGTAGGACTCGATTGCCGCGTACATGGCGGCCGTTGCCGGCTTGCCGCTGAATTCGCCGATCATCTTGTTCGAGGTGGTTGGCATGCGGTGCTCCTCGTCTGCGAGGTCGTGGGCAGGTCACGTTGGGTGCCACTGGACGCTGAGGCCATACTGCAACATCGTCCTGGCATTCGTGTCGTAGAGCAGGTGTAGAGATGTAGGTGTAGGTCAGACGGATCTACCTCAACGAGGAGTCCCTACATGTCAACGATTACCCTTCAGCACCTGCTTGATGCCTGCAGCCCGGGCGGAGCTAGCGTCCTGACCTCGGTCACCCCCTTGGAGCCTGCGGCCGGCCCTCATGCCTCAGTCGCTCCGGCCAAGTTCGTCTCCGGCAGCAAGTCCGTGTTCGCCTACGAGCGGCGCTTCTGGAACGGGGAAGCCGCCACCGCTGTCCTCATCGACTCCAAGCAGTCGCAGAACAACCGGTTAGAGGCAGCCGTGTCAGCGGCTATCGCGGATGAGGATCCTGTACTGACCCGCACTCCACGCATTGAGCTCCGTTTCGAGGACGGTCAGGTCTACAACGACATGGACCTACCGCACCGGGCCTTCGATGGGCAGATCCGAGCCGGCACCATCAACGGAGAACCGGCAACCGCAGTCCAGAAGTACCGGGAGTTGCGGGACTCCACCGTGGCCCATGCTCGCCCGTTGCTGGAGCGCAGCCCCATGACGCTCCTGCTCGGCGGTTGGGACGCCAGCCGCAAGAGCCATCAGGGACGCTACCGCAGCATCCTCGTCGGCGAGATCATCGGGATCCTCGCGGACCAGGACGGAGGGCCAGAGGCCAACCAGTCCAAGCGGGGAGGAGCACGTATTGACCCTGTGGGGATGCGGATCGATCTGGGAGACAAGGAGCGCAAGGCGATCGCCGATGCCCAGAAGCATGAGTTGTCTGCGAGTACGCATAAGAGTGCTTCCGGCAAGACCGGAAAGGCTTCGACCTTGGGCCTCGGCGGTGTCCCGCCGTCATTGGAGCAGCTCGGTGGGGTTACCTGCCAGGCGATCATCCGTTCCCATGTGCTGAGTTTTGCTGCGCTTCGTGCCTTGCGCTTCGACAGTCCAACTCCGGAGGGCGACGTCGCCTGTCGAGCGCTGCTGGCCGCACTCGCTCTCAATGGCTTGGCACGTTCCGACGCCGAACTCCTCCTGCGGGCCAACTGCGACCTGGTGGAGACCGGCCCCGCAGTCGTCACCTTGGACAGGCGATACGGGCAGAAGGAGAGTTTTGAGCCGCTGAGCATCGACCAGGCTCAGGAGCTGCTGAGCGTTGCCATCGACAATGCGACTCAGACGGCGAACCTGACCTGGGATGGTTCGGTCCTCGTCGTTGAGGGCAATCCGGCGATTCTGGCCGCTGCGGCTGACGATGCGCAGGACGACTGATGGCTCCCGTCAGCATTACCGCGCACTTTCCGCTCGGTGTCTACCACGGGCATGCAGCCGACGGCAGCCCCGATCCGATCCCTTCGCCGGCTCGGTTGTTCTCCGCATTCGTGAGTGCCTCCCACACCGGGGTTACTGCGGGCGCTGACGGCCAGGTGGCCCCTGATATCGATAAGGCGTTGACCTGGTTGGAGGAGAACCCTCCTAACGGTTTGCATGTCCCGAGCATGGCTCCAGTCCAGTCAGGCAACAGAATCGCCTACCGGAAGACGGGCACGATCGAGAAGGATCAGCCTAAGACCGCTGCCAAGGCCATCTCCGACGGCTACGCGATCAATGGTGAGATCGGCTGGCTCTGGGACAATATGCCAGACGGTGTTCGTGACGCACTCTCTCGGTTGTGCGAGGACGTGCCGTGCCTTGGGGAGATGGACAGTCCCGTGGTCATGAGCACCGAGACGGTGGAGGCGAACTGGCGGCTCGATCCTGCCGCAACCGCCTTCACTCCTGGGGGGCTGCGCGTGCAGGTCCCCACACCGGGGCGAACCCGCGTGCTCCGAGAGCTGCATTCTCACTCCCGGCCTCCTAAAGCCCCGACTGCATCCGCAGACAGGTTCCGTCCCTCGGGAGATTCCGTCAGAGCATTCCCAACCTCCGAGGAGTGCCTGCGGATTGCCAGGTATGCGGCGGTGGAACCGTTGAGACACGACGATGGCGATCATTCGCCCTGGCGTGATGTCCTGATCTTCTTGGCCGACGACGGTACCGGGCGGGAATTCACTTCGGAACGCCGGGTGAGCTGGTGCGTCGCCTTCCATCGGGCGCTTGTGGCCCGTATCGGTGATGGAGCACCTGCAGTCGTCACCGGACGATACCTGGAAGGAAGTACACCTAGGCCTGCCAACCGTCTGGCTATCCAGTACGTTCCCGCGTCTGTGCTCGCTCAGTCGACGGTTGAGGCAGCCCTCGACGTTCCAGGTGCCTTCCTCGTCATGCTGCCCTCCGACGTCAGCGACGACGACGAGGCAGTCGTTCTTAGAGCCGTTGCCGGGATGACTCGATTGAATCACCGCCGAGATGAGGCGCCGGCGCGGCTGCGCCCGGTGGGGGAGGTCTTTGACGCAAAGGACTTCTGGCGCCCACCTGTGCGGGGAACGCAGCGTTTATGGTCCCCGACACCGGTGGCCGTGCCGGAGGTGACTCGTCAGCGAGGGGAGTGGACCTTCGAGGACGCGATCCTCCTGTCCCTCGGATTCGTCTGGCGCGATCGCTTCGATGCCGTTCCCAAAGGCACCCAGGGCTATCGCTCGTTGGTGGCCCGGGTACGTGAACGTGGGGCTGGAGTGATGTGGCACCACCGTGTCACCAGGAATCCGAGTTTCTACGCCCACAAGATGCCGCACGGCATGACCGCCCAGCCCTACACCGCGCTCATCAGCGCGGGAGACCTCTTGGCGGATACCGGGGTGGCTGCCGTTGGGCAGAGCCGCCACCTGGGTGGGGGACTGCTGGTACCGGCCGATCTGCCCGCCGAGCTGGCGCAGAGCGTGGTCAGGGGGCGGCCGTGATCGCCATCGATGACTTCGGAGACTTCTTCGAGGCGGTCCACGGAGCCGGGAAGCGGCCTTTCGCCTGGCAGGAGGATCTGCTGAGGCGTTTGGTCGACACCGGGACCTGGCCCGAGCAGATCATTGCGCCGACGGGTGCCGGCAAGTCATCGGTCGTGGAGATACACGTCTTCGCCGTGGCTCTGTTCGCGGTCGGTGCTGCTAAGCGTCTGCCTCGAAGACTGGCCGTGGTGGTCAATCGCAGGGCGCTGACCGACTCCCACGCCGCACGCGCGGCAAGGATTCGGTGTCTCCTGGAGGGAGCACCTGCGGATGACTCGATCCTCAGACGTGTCCGTGACGCCCTGGTCGGACTGCGTGCACCCGATGCCGAAGACAGGGCCCCGTTGGTCACCAGCACGATGCGGGGAGCGGCGGCCACCGATCGGGCTTGGCTCAATGCCCCGGAGGCCTGCGCGGTGCTGTGCATGACGCCGGCGATGTGGGCATCGAGCCTGCTGTTCCGCTCCTATGGAGCCTCCCGGCTCGCTCGTCCCAGGCTGGCAGGGATGCTGGCACTCGATGCCGCTGTGGTGGTCGATGAGGCCCACCTGAGCCGCCAGATCCTCGTGACTGCCCGGAGGGTGGGGAATTTGTGCGCTCGAAGCGCGCAGAGGCTCGGAGTCCCGGCGCTCCAGACTGTGGAGATGACGGCCACGCCCTCTGGCGACGCGACGGACATCGTCGGCGTCACAACGGAGTCGCTGGCTCATGACGTCCGGTTGACCGCCCGGGTACGGGCACCCAAGTCGGGTCGGTACGTGGAGACGACCGAGTGGCCTGTTAACGGGAAGATGACGAGGGCCTATCGCGATGAGTTTGTCTCGCAGCTGCTCACCGCGGTTGAGGATGCGCGCGAGCTACTCCCCGACGGCCCTCGGACGGTGGGGTGTGTCCTCAACCGCGTGGACAGCGCAGTTCAGGTGGCGAAGGCCCTCGACGAGCAGGGGCTGAACTGCCGGCTGTGGGTGGGGCGCATGCGCCCCTGGGACCTGGAACGCATGAGGCGGGAGGAGCCTGGACTCTTCGATGTCTCAGGGGTGCAGGGCGTGGACGTTCTCGTAGCAACCCAGACCATCGAGGTCGGGGTCGACCTGGACCTGACTCATATGGTGACTGAGCTCGCCTCTGCTAGTGCCCTGGCTCAACGCGCCGGCCGGGTCAACCGGCTGGGGCGGCGTGACCGCGCATGGTTCACCGTCATTGGCCCTCCGAGGGAAGCGGCGTTGAGCAAGGATGTTCTGCCATACCGGAAGGATGACCTGCTCGCTGCTCGCACATGGATTCTGGACCGCGCCGATGACGGCGACCTGTCTCCTCTGTCGGTCAGCGAGAAGTTGAAGGCGCCGCCTGCGGAGTCTCCGCGCCGCCTGCTGTACCAGAGGCCTGAGCTTTGGGATGCGGCCCTGTGGTCGAAGACGTCGATGAGGCTCGTCATCGAACCGGAGCTCGATCTGTGGATCCGTGATGACCTCGACCCCGAGACCGGAACCGTGGGACTTGTCCTGAGGGATCTGAAGGACCTGCCCGATGCGACGGCGTGCGAGACCTTGGTGACCGAGGTGCCTCCGCAGGACTGCGAGGTCTACCCCATGACCATCGCCACGGCGCGGAAGGTGGTGCAGCGCCTGATAGAGGATACGGACCATCCTTTGGAACGGTCGGTGTTGTGGCGAGACGGGGCGATCCTGCCCCAGTGGCAGGTGATGATCCCCGAGGACGAGGGGGGAGACAAGATCGCGTCTCGTGCGCTTCGCCCCGGCGACCTCCTCATCCTGGATGCCTTCGTTCCGCTTCTGACCTCTGGAGTTGTCACAGACGCTGGTGAGGAACTGGGCGAGCCGGTTCCCCACGGGGAACTCGACGGTGTTGTCGATGTTGTGACCGATTCCGATGAGCTGCGCCGGCTGGCTGATCTGGAACCGGATGAGCTGAGTGACATGTTTCCGGGGGAGACGGTGGTGTGGTCTCCGGGCCGGGATGAGGCGGACGGACCGCCGTGGATGGTGCGGCGCAGCACCGTGACACCGGACGACGAGTCCGACGACCGTTCCACCTGGTCCGTGAGCCACAGGGTGCTCCTTGCGAACCACAACGCGGCGGTCGCCGCCCGTGCGGAGGCTCTGGCCGACGGCATCGGTATTGAGCCGATGCCTGCGACGGCCTTGACTGAGGCCGGGGCCTGGCACGACGTCGGAAAGAACGATGCCCGTTTCCAGAGGCTCCTGTGGCGGGGCGATCCCGATGGCAGGGAGGCACTTGCCAAAAGCGGGGGCCGCAGTACATCGCTGGGGGCTGTGCGACGCGCATGGGCGGACGCCGGGCTCCCCACTGGGTGGCGTCACGAGCTGGCCTCTGCAGCCGCCTACTGGGAGCAGGCTGAGCCCGACGACGGCAAGCAGCAGCATCGGGACCTGGTCACCAGGCTGGTGGGAACCAGTCATGGCCGTGGCAGGCCCCTGTTCGACCACGACCCTGTCACCGCCGGGCCCGACCACATCGGCGCCTTGGAGGAGCTGGTGGGCGAAGGTGAGTGGGAGTCACTGATCGCCCGCACCGACAGGCAGTGGGGTCATTGGGGGACCGCCTACCTCGAAGCACTGCTGCGTGCTGCCGACTGCACGATCTCCATGGAAGGGAAGTGACGGGAATGATTCTTGGTGGAGAGATCACCAGCGCGCTGACAACCTTCGCGGGACTTGGGCTGGCGCTCATCCTGGAAGGTGATGGAGCCGAGCGTGTCCGGCTTGGTTGGACTGACGCTGCCGAGCCCCGGATGGTTGTCACCGCTGATGGCTATGACGACGAGGCCATCGCCGGAGCTGTTTACAAGCATGCCACGGCGTGTTTGGCACCGAGTAGTTGGATTGGCTGTGATCTTCAGGCGGAGCCTTGGAAAGGAAGAAACGCGGTCTTCAGCCCGAGGGTGAAGGCTCCGAAATTCATGAAGCAATGGCAATCCTTGCAGGCGAAACGGATCCAAGGGACCGACCACGAGATGGAGGATGCAACTGCCCCTGGTTATGACATTGACCTTGAGTTCATCGGGGCGCTTGGTGAGCCCGCATACTGGTATTTTACCAGTAATGGATCCGAGCCAGATGGTGGAGCAAGCCGTTGGGAGATGAAGACGCGGAACCAAGGTCAGGACTTTGTCCGTAACCGTTTACGACAACTGAACCGTATCGTCGCAGCCCGGGATGTCGTTGCCATCGTCTCTGGTTTGACCGGCCGAACCGTGGAGGATGAGGCCTACAAGGGAAAACGCTCGGATGAGTCCAGGACGGCCACTGGGCTGACCTCGCCGCGGTTCACCGACAGTGTCCTCGCCTGGTGTGCCCTGTGGGGAATGTCGTCATTCCCTGTCATTCACCGGATCATGAGAGTCTCCGTCACCGCCGGGGCGGTTCCGATTGGTAGGTTCAACCCAACGCACCTGGTGCTCCCGGTCCTCGTGGGGCCTCGCACGCTGGAAAGGTGGCGGGCCATGGTGGTCTCCGAACAGATCATCCGGGCCGTGACGAATACTGGCGACGTCGCAGCAGGCGTGCCGGAGCGTGCCTGGCTCATGGCGCACGGCGTTCGAGCAATCCTCACATTCCGTTTTTACGTCAGCGATAACTCGAAGGCGCCCGAGCGCTCTCTGGGCGCAGGGAGACTGGAGGCGCTGACCTGAACAAGAGCCGGTCGTCCTTGAATCGGAGCGCCTGGGCGGCAGGCAGCAACGCACAGGCGGGCGCCGGCACAGTTGTCGGTGCAGGCGCCCGCCAATGCGGTGAATTCTTCGCTGTTCCGACCTTTGCCCTGAAGGTGCCTCAGGACGTGCTCAGGTGGTGGGGCTGACATATCGCCACCGTTATCTGTCAAAGGAGACAGAACATGGTTACTGGCATGGTTTCGGACCCGATTCCGATCAGTCTCGTGGTGCACACCGTCTACTGCCCGAGGAGAGCCTGGCTCGAATCGGTGGGGGAGAAGACGGACACCATGCAGATGCAAACTGGATTGGACGCCCACCGGCGCGTGGACAATGCCGCTGAGAGCAGGGCGAGTGAGCATCGGGCCGTGAATGTGCGTTCAGAGCGCCTCGGGCTGTCCGGACGCTGCGACGTCATTGAGGGCACAGATGATGGCCCACTGACCGTCGTGGAGTACAAGGCCACCCCTGTGCGGCGTCGGCCCGAGGTCACCTATGCCAACCGGCTCCAGCTTGCGCTTCAGAGTCTGTGCCTCAAGGAGATGGGGCGAGAGGTTCAGGGTACGGAGGTCTACTTCACCGGTCACCGTCAACGAGTTGAGGTCGAGCTGACCGACGCCGACTTCGCTCGGGCTGAGGAAGCGGTCGCATGTACACGTCGTCTGATCGGGGCGCCCCAGGCGCCTGAGCCGCCCGACGATGACAGTCGCTGCCAGTGGTGCTCTCACGTTTCGGTGTGCCTGCCCTCTGAACATCGGTATGAGAACGCCCGACGGCGGGTTATCGCTTCCGCTCCCGACGCCCAGATCCTCCATGCGGCCACTGCTGGATCGCGGGCGTCCCTCAGTAGTGGGCGAGTCGAGGTCACCAAAGCCGGAGAGCGCCTTCTCAGTGTGCCGATTGAACGGGTACTCGGTCTGGTGGTCCATGGGAACGTTGACGTCTCGTCGGCTCTGCTGCGTGAACTGTGCTGGCGTGACCGGTGCGTGGTGTGGTGCTCATGGTCCGGCCGAGTGATCGGCTGGTCGCAGGGCGCGGACTCTCCCAATGGGCTCCAGCGGGTGCGCCAGCACGTTGCCAGCGCCGAGGGGCGGCTGGATATCGCCCAGCAAATGGTCTCGGCGAAGATAGCGAATCAGGCCACGCTATTGCGGCGTAACGGTGAGGCCGCCGATACCGTGGAACGAATGCGTCGCCTGCAACGCGACGCCGTATCAGCGCAGTCGCTGGCCGACCTGCTTGGAGTGGAGGGCGAGACCGCCGGGCTCTACTTCGATTCCTTCCCGACGATGCTCACTGGAAGTACGGCGGCCTTCGCCGCGTCCCGGTGGAGAGGAAGACGACGTCGGCCAGCGCCCGACCCCGCCAACGCGGCCCTGGACTACACCTACGCCTTGCTTTTAGGAGACTGCATCCGATCACTGGTGGCCTGCGGCCTCGACCCTCACGCCGGGTTCCTCCACTCCAGCTCTCGTAACAAGCCTGCCTTAGCCCTTGATCTCATGGAGGAGTTCAGGGCGCCGGTGGCAGATTCTGTCGTCGTGCGTGCCTTTCGCAACGGTGAGTTGACCGAGCAGGACTTCACAGGGGAGATGGGAAGCTGCCGGATGACGGACCGTGGGCGTAAGCAGCTGATCTCCGGGTTCGAGCGCCGCATTGAGACCTCCTTCCGACACCCGGTGTTTGGCTACGACGTCACCTGGCGGCGAGCCATCGAGGTTCAAGCGCGACTCGTGCTCGGGGCCATCGACGGGACTCAAGCGGCTTACAAGGGAGTGACGGTGCGCTGATGCGTGACGATGTCAGACGCGTTCTCGTGGCCTACGATGTCCCTTCCGACCGGCGCCGGACGCGGGTGGCGAAGACGCAGTTGAAGTACGGGGACCGCATTCAGTACTCCGTGTTCGTCGTAGACGCGGCGCCGGCCAAGCTCCTGCGGATGCGGGGTGAGCTGGAAGGAGTCATCAAGACGGACGAGGACTCCGTGCTCCTGTGCGACGTCGGCCTGCTGTCTTCTGTCGATGAGCAACGATTCTCCTACGTCGGTCTGACCAGGACCATCACGCCGGAGAGGCCACTTATCGCCTGACGCGAGCGCTCCAGTGCTCGAAGAACCCTGGGCAGCGCTCGTGGCAACAAAACGTTGGAATGACGGGAGTGCGGTGAACAGAGCAGAAGGCGGGCGGGGCTGAGCCTGAGCAATCGGCTGGAGCGCTCGCGAAGTGCCCTCAGATGGGCCTGTTGGCGGGCTATACTGAGCGGACTGTTGCAGTTCCTTCGGGAACTGCACTTCATTGAGGCTTGAAGGTGTTCGACTGCTTCTCGTTGACGCACGTTGCAGTTCCTTCGGGAACTGCACTTCATTGAGGCGACGCCTGCTGAGACGCGACGGCGGTGCGCGGCGTTGCAGTTCCTTCGGGAACTGCACTTCATTGAGGCAGGAAGAACACCTGGAGCCAATCAAGCCAGTTCAGGTTGCAGTTCCTTCGGGAACTGCACTTCATTGAGGCGTGGCTCCGACGCTCGCGACGGTCTGGTCGTGGGTGTTGCAGTTCCTTCGGGAACTGCACTTCATTGAGGCAGGAGGCCAAAGTTTCCCGCCTTGGCGCGCTTGCGCTCCAGGTTGCAGTTCCTTCGGGAACTGCACTTCATTGAGGCATCTTACGAATCGCACGATCACGCTCACCCTGAAGCGTTGCAGTTCCTTCGGGAACTGCACTTCATTGAGGCAAGTTCGACTCAGGCGGTTTGCTCCAGCCGGGGCTGTTGCAGTTCCTTCGGGAACTGCACTTCATTGAGGCATGTGGGAGGCGCTCTATCAGCAGCACCCCACGCCGTTGCAGTTCCTTCGGG
>ERZ773207.841-NODE-841-length-11087-cov-9.277375_pt1 | contig 11087 bp, 10 predicted proteins | sample MGYA00580997_ERZ773207 | MGnify/ENA primary metagenome ERZ773207 (study PRJEB29015, sample SAMEA2738170) | human oral metagenome | biome: human oral; feature: human-associated habitat; material: saliva | place: China | collected 2239 ... | reverse complement strand
GCGGTAGTCGGAGATGTCGTAGCCGTTGTCGGCCTGCGGCGAGCGATAGATGGGGCTGATCCACACAATGTCAACGCCAAGATCAGCCAGGTAGTCCAGGCGGCGCAGGATCCCCTTCACATCCCCGACTCCGTCACCGTCGGTGTCCTGGAAGGAACGCGGGTAGACCTGATACAGGACCGCGTTCATCCACCACGGGTCGGCGTCGACGCGTGTGGCCGGCAGGAGCTCGGAGTGGAGGATCATCGATACTAGAGGTCGACCTTGGCGGTGGCCTCGTAGGTGTTGTCACGGTGGTGGAAGACGGCCGTGCAGGTGAAGTCGTAGGTGCCGTACTTGCCGGTGGAAGCGACCGTTCCACGCAGCTGCCCCTTGACCTCGAACTGCTGCTCGCCCTTGGAATTCTTGCCGGTCTTGCCGATCGTGCCATCCGTGATACGTCCGGTGGAGACCACCTGGCTCAGTGCGGACTTGCACGCATCCATGACTCCGTCCTCTTCCTCATCGGAGACCGAGCCCGTAGAGGAGCCGGACGGGCTGTAGGAAGGCTTGGGGCTGTACGTCGATGTGGGCGACGGCGAACTCGAGCGCTCCTCGGAGGAATCTGACGTGGCCGCCGCGTAGAGGAAGATAACCACGATGCCGCCGATCAGAGTGATCACGAAGACGCCGGCGATGATTGCTGCCATCAGTCCGCCGTTGGATTTGCGCGGCGCCGGTCCCATCGGCCCGCCACCGTAGGGCGAGGGGGCGGGACCGGGCATGGCGTTCCCATACCCCTGCGGCGCGCCCTGAGGGTAGCGGGGCTGCTGGTTGTAACCGCCGGCCGGCTGCTGTTGGAACGGCTGCTGGTTATGAGGGGGGAACGGGGTGCTCATAGCGGACTTTCATGTTGGTGAGAGAGGTCTCAGGGATCGTTCTGTATCCTACCAGGCGCTAGGCTTGTGGCATGACGATCGACTACCTGACCCGGCCTCGTCCCCTCGCTCCCCGCCAGGACATCCTCCCCGTCATCATCGGCGGAGACTTCGGAGTGTATGGGATTGGCCGCTGTTTCAACGAGGCCTTCGGATGCCGCTGTATTTGCGTGGGCTCCCAGCCGACCGAATCGATCACACGGTCACACTTTTTCGACGTCCGGCACGTGAGCGCCCACGCGACGGACGCTCAGCTGCTGGACACCCTCATGACCATCGCCAGTGAGCATCCCGATAAGAAGCTCGTCCTGATGGCCAACCACGACATCTTCTCCGCCTTCGTCGCGCGCAATATGGCTGCGCTCTCGCGCCACTACGCCTTGCCCTTCCCGAACCTAGAGGTCATGGAACGCCTCACCGACAAGGCTGAGTTTGCGCGCGCCTGCCAGCGCGCGGGCATCGACACCCCCGGCACGGTTGAGGTGGACTTCTCCACCGTCCTTGACGAGGAGTGGGCGGCTCCGGAGATTCCCTTCACCTTCCCCGTGGTGGCTAAGGCCGCCAACGGCGAGCCCTACGACGTTCTCGACTTCGAAGGCAAGCGCAAGATCTGGTTCATTGATACCCCCGACGAGCTCGACCAGCTGTGGGAGACCCTTAAGGCCGCGGGGTTCCGCGATACCTTCCTGGTTCAGGAGCTGATCCCAGGCGACAACACGGCGATGCGTTCGATCACCGCCTACGTCGACTCGAAGGGAAAGGTCACCCTCATCGGCTCCGCCCGCGTGCTCCTTGAAGACCACGCGCCGACCATGATCGGAAACCCCGTCGCGATGATCACCGAGGACTTCCCGGCGCTGTGGGCGGATGCCTGCACCCTGCTCACCGAGAACGGATACCGCGGTTTCGCGAACTTCGACGTCAAGATTGATCCGCGCGATGGGCGTGCCCTCTTCTTCGAGGTCAACCCCCGCATTGGCCGCAACAACTGGTACATGGCTGCCGCCGGGGCGAACCCCATGATCCCCATGGTCGCCGACCTCATCGACGGCCAGGCCTGCGAGCAGACACAGGCGAACGATGAGATCCTCTACACGATGGTCCCCGACTCCCTGCTGCTGCGCTACATCACGGACCCTGAGCTGCGTGGGAGGGTGAAGCGCATCATCCGCGAGGGGCGCCGATTCGACCTGCTGCTCAACCCGACCGAGAAGGACCTGCGTCGCAACCTGACGGTGTGGCTGCAGAAGCAGAACCACCGACGCAAGTTCGCCCGCTACTATCCGAAGCCGACCGACACCTCATACTGAGCTCCCATCGCCTCACCCCGCCACGGCCTCGTCGGCGGGGAAGACGCCCCTGATAGACTGACCTCCTACGCGACCGATCGACCCGACCAACGAGGACACCATGACGACAACCTCACTCGTGCCCATCTCCCAAGAAGACAAGACCGCTGCCGTCTCCGGCTTCCAGGATCGTTCCCTACCCATCGAGCAGACCTGCGTGTGGGAGGCCTTTGAAAAGTCCCAGGGACACGGCGTGTGGGGCAGGTATGCGTGGTGCGAGGACGACACCAAGGTTGCCTTCATTACCCTCTACAAGTACGCGGTTCGAGGCGTCCACTACCTGTGGGCGAAGTGGGGCCCGGCCTGGGTGAAGGAAGCCACCCCGCAGCGCGAGGCCGCCCTGCGCGCCGACCTGCTGCGCGAGATCAAGGCAAAGGACAAGTCGGTTGCCTTTGTGCGCCTGCACGCCATCTACCAGCACCCCGACCTGGTCATGCCGCTGCAGACCATCTCCTACGACCGCACCGTCGTTATCGACACCTCCGGCAAGACCGAGGACGCGATTCTGGCCACCATGCCCAAGTCCGGTAAGCGCTCGATCCGCTCCGGCCTGAAGAAAGGCAAAGCCGAAGGCATCACCTTCCATGAGGACACAGCCAACGCCGCCGAGGTCATCGACGAGTACTACGCCGTCATGGAAGAGACCGCCGAGCGCGATGGTTTCCGTCCTCACCCCAAGGACTATTACATGAGCCTGCTCACGACTCTCGGCCCCAAGCACGCGCGCATCTTCTCGATGCGTGACGCCGACGGCAATATCCTGTGCTGGGACTTCTGTCTGATTGAGGGCATTCGCGCACAGGCCGAATACGGTGCTTCCACGGAGGCCGGCCGACGCCTACGCCAGCCCCCCGTTTTGGACTTCCTGGCAGCCGAATTCCTGGCGCGCGACGGCGTACGCGAATTCGACCTTATGGGCGCGCACTCGCCGCGTTGCCCCGAACTCTACAGCGTCGGCAAGTACAAGAGCGCCTTTGCCTCGCACTTCACAGACGTGCCCGGCGGCTGGGATATGCCCATTAAGAAGAGCACCTATCGCGCCTTGAGTGCGGCCAAAGCCGTCAAGGACTGGCACGCCCGCTCCTGAACGGCGGGGTCAGCAGGGATAGAATCCCACTAGTGACTAAAGCTCTCGAACGAATCGAACAAGGAGACACCGTGCCCGACATCTCGCTCGTCATCGACGGGGAAAACCAGACCGTACCAGCGGGGACCACGGGCACGACGTGGTTCGAAAAGTCCCGTGACGTCGTCGCCATCAAGGTTGACGGCACGCCGCGTGACCTCGCGACCCCCTTTGAGGAGGGCACGACCGTCGAGGCCATCACCCTGGCCAGCGAGGATGGCCTAAACATCCTGCGCCACAGCGCCACGCACGTGCTCGCGCAGGCCGTTCAGGACGTCTTCCCCGACGTGAACCTCGGCATCGGCCCGTTCATCACCGATGGCTTCTACTACGACTTCGGCAACATCGATGCGGTGACCCCCGAGCTGCTGCGTGAGCTCGAGAAGCGTATGAAGCGCATCGTCAAGGAAGGCCAGCGCTTCGTGCGCCGCGAAGTCTCCGAGGACGAGGCCGTGGTTGAGTTGGCCGAGCAGCCCTACAAGCTCGAGCTCGTCACCACGAAGGGCAAGGGGGCCGAGGGGGCATCCGTCGAGGTCGGCGGCGCAACCCTCACCATGTACGATAACGTCCGCCGCGACGGCTCCGTCGCCTGGAAGGACCTGTGCCGCGGCCCCCACCTGCCCTCCACCAAGCTGATCGGCAACGGCTTCGCCTTGACCAAGGCCTCGGCCGCCTACTGGAAGGGCGACCAGTCGAACGACCAGCTTCAGCGCATCTACGGCACCGCCTGGGCCTCCAAGGAGGACCTCGTCGCCTACCAGGAGCGCATCAAGGAAGCCGAGCGCCGCGACCACCGTCGCCTCGGAGCCGAGCTGGACCTGTACTCCTTCCCCGAGGAGATCGGCCCCGGCCTGGTCATCTTCCACCCCAAGGGCGGCATCCTGCGCCACGAGATCGAGTCCTACGTGACCGACCGACACAAGTTGGCCGGTTTCGACTTCGTGCACACCCCCGAGATCTCCAAGGGCGGACTCTTCCACACGTCGGGTCACCTGCCCTACTACGCGGACACGATGTTCCCGCCCATGCTCGTGGACGAGGAACGCGACGCTGAGGGTAACGTCACCAAGGCGGGCCAGGAGTACTACCTCAAGGCCATGAACTGCCCGATGCACAACCTCATCTTCCGTTCGCGTGGCCGCTCCTACCGCGAGCTGCCCCTGCGCTTCTACGAGCTGGGCCACGACTACCGCTACGAGAAGAGCGGCGTCGTCCACGGCCTGACCCGCATGCGCGGCTTCACGCAGGACGACTCGCACACGTACTGCACCCCGGAGCAGGCCTCGGAGGAGATCCGCACGCAGATCGAGTTCTTCCTCTCGATCCTGTCCGCTTTCGGCCTCAAGGACTTCTACCTCGAGCTGTCCACGCGCGACGAGGACGGCAAGAAGAAGGACAAGTTCATCGGGTCGGATGAGGACTGGGCGGCTGCCACCAAGGCGCTTGAGGACGCCTGCGCCGCGACCGGCCTCGATCTGGTTCCCGATCCGGGCGGCGCCGCCTTCTACGGCCCCAAGGTCTCCGTCCAAGTCAAGGATGCGATCGGCCGCACCTGGCAGATGTCGACGATTCAGTACGACTTCAACCAGCCCGAGCGCTTCGACCTGGAGTACACGGCCGCCGACGGCACCCGTCAGCGCCCCGTCATGATCCACTCCGCGAAGCTGGGCTCCGTCGAGCGCTTCATCGGCGTCCTCACCGAGCACTACGCGGGTGCGTTCCCGGCGTGGCTCTCGCCCGTCCAGGTCCGCCTTATCCCCGTCGCCGAGGCCTTCGATGGCTACGTCAAGGACGTCGCCGCGAAGCTGCGCGAGCGCGGCGTGCGCGTCGAGACCGACCTGTCGGATGATCGCTTCGGTAAGAAGATCCGCAACGCCTCGAAGGACAAGATCCCCTTCACGCTCATCGCCGGTGGCGAGGACGTCGAGGCCGGGGCCGTGTCCTTCCGCCTGCGCGACGGCTCGCAGCACAACGGCATTGTTGTCGATCGCGCGGTTGATCTGATCGTGTCGCACATCGAGCAGCGCAACAACGCGGACCAGATCGACGGCCTCGACGAGGCGTGAGCGAGATGACGGAGCAGGGCACGCCCCACGAACCGTTGCCCACCGAGGACGCCCGCGAGCTTGCGGGCGTCCCGGACGGCTTCGGTCGTTTCTGGACCCCCTATCGGATGGCCTACATCCACGGGGAGGGCAAACCCGCCGACGCGAGTGACCGGACGTGTCCCTTCTGCGCCGCGCCCGGTAAGGCCGACGATGAGGGGCTGATCGTCTTTCGGGGTGCCACCTGCTTCGTGCTCATGAACCTCTTTCCCTACAATTCCGGTCACCTGCTCGTGTGTCCGTATCGTCACGTCTCGGACTACACCGAGCTGACCGACGCTGAGCGCGTCGAGCTGGGGGAGCTGACGGCTACCGCCATGCGAGTCTCGCGTGAGGTCGCCGGCCCGCACGGCTTCAACCTGGGCATGAACCAGGGCGAGGTCGCGGGGGCTGGCATCGCCGCACACCTGCACCAGCACGTGGTGCCCCGGTGGGCCGGGGACGCGAACTTCCTGCCCATCATCGCGCGTACGAAGGCCGTGCCCGAGCTTCTTGAGGATGCGCGCGCCCGTCTCGTCGCTGCCTGGCCGAAGGAGAGCTGATGCTCGGCAATCACGGACGGTCGATCACCAAGGCGATCTTTACGCCGCTCGCCCGCGTTCTGGCCCGCATGGGTGTGACTCCGAACATGGTGACGGTTGCGGGAACGGTGGCGTCCGTGGCCATCGCGGTCGTGTGCATCCCGCGGGGATGGATCTGGCAGGGCGGTATCGCCCTGGCGGTCGTGATGTTCGGCGATTCGGTCGACGGAACGCTGGCGCGGATGACGACCGGCGGTACGCGCTTTGGCGCGTTCCTTGACTCCACCCTGGACCGCCTGGCGGACGGCGCGGTCTTCGGTTCGCTCACCGCCTACGCGGTCTTCCAGATGGAGGACTCGCCCGTGCGGACGTGGGCGATTGTCGCGGGCATCTGCTCGATCGTCGGCGCTGCTGCCGTGCCGTATGCCCGCGCGCGAGCGGAATCCGTTGGTGTCGTGGCCAAGCTCGGCATCGCCGAGCGCACCGATCGGCTCATCGTCGGCATGGGCAGTGCGATCCTCATGAGCGTGGGCTTGCCCAAATGGGTTTTCGCGGTCGGCCTGACCTGGGTGGCCTTCGCGTCTTTTGTGACCGTGTGCCAGCGGATCTGGTTCACCGCGCGTCACATCGACGAGGGAGCCCAGTGACCTTCTCCGCGCTCTCGCTCGCATTCCGTCTCGTTCCTCGTCTGCCGCTGCGACGCGTCATGCGCCTGGCAGATAGGGGAGCGCGTCTTGCGGCGCGTCGGGGTGGCACCCCGATCGAGCGCCTGCGCGCCAACATGGCTCGTCTGACTGGCAGCCCGGTCTCGGATGAGCTTCTTGAGGCTGCCGTGCGCTCGCACATCCGTAACTACGCCGAGGAACTGATGCTCGGTTCGCGCCGAGGCGCACCCCTGTTGGAGGGAGTCACCTTCGAGGGGTTTGACGCGCTGGTCGAGGCAAGCGCTAACGGCCCGGTCGTCTTGGCGTTGGGTCATTCTGGCAGCTGGGATCGGGCGGGCGCGTGGGTGTGCGCGAACGGTCCGGCGATCGTTACGGTTGCCGAAAAGGTTGAGCCTCCCTCGCTTTTCGAGCGATTCGTCGCTCTGCGCGAGGGATTGGGCATGGAGATCATCGGCGTTGGGCCGGGCGAGTCGGTCTTTTCGACCCTCGTTGAGCGCGTGCGTGGCCGCAGCGTCATCGTGCCGCTTTTAGCTGACCGTGACATTTCCGGTTCCGGCATTGAGGTGACGCTGGGGACCGCACGTGCGCTCGTCGCGGCAGGCCCCGCGGCGCTCGCGACGAAACTGGACCGTCCGCTGTTCGCGGCCTGTATCACCTACGAGAACGAGACGTCGGCGGGGGCCGACGTGCGCGTGCGTTGCGTCGGCCCGATGAGCGTTCCCGAGGAGCTGGCGTCGGGCGCGAACCGTGTCGAGGCGCTCACGCAGGCCTGGGTCAGCGAGTTCGCGGCGATGATGGCGGATCGTCCCCAGGACTGGCACATGATGCAGCGGGTGTATGTCGAGGATCTGGATCCGCAGCGTCTGTCGCGCGCCCGCGCTGAGCACGAGAGGAAGAATCGATGAAGATCGGGATCGTGAACCCGTACTCCTGGGACGTGCCCGGGGGAGTGGGCTTTCATATTCGCGACCTCGCATTGAAGCTGCGCTCACGTGGCCACGACGTGCAGGTGCTCACGCCTTCGACATCCGATGAGCTACCCGAATGGATCACCTCCGCGGGCTCGTCCGTCTCCATTCCATTCAACGGGTCGGTCGCCAACATCTCCGTCAAGCCCACGATTCTCAAACGGACGCGACGCTGGCTGGCGGACAATGACTTCGATGTGGTCCACGTGCACGAACCCGTCGTCCCCTCGGTATCGATGGCCGCCGCGATGCTGTCGAGTGCCCCTCTCGTGGGCACATTCCATGCGGCCCTGGGCCGGTCGGTCTCGCGCGCGATTGCCTCGGCACCCATGAGACTGTACATGGAGCGCATCGGCGTGCGTATTGCCGTCTCCGAGGAGGCGCGGCGCACACTCATCGAGCACCACGGTGGGGACGCCGTCATCATTCCGAACGGGGTGGAAACGGCCTCGTTCCGCACAGCGACGCCGCTTGCGCAGTGGGTGGCCACTGCGGATCGCCCGGTCGTCGTGTTCCTGGGGCGCCTCGACGAGCCTCGCAAGGGCCTGAGCATTTTTGTTGGCGCGATCGAGGGCGTGCTCGCACGCTTCCCGGGCGCTCGTTTCCTGATCGCCGGACGCGGAGACGCCCCCGATTGTCGCGAGGCCGTGGCTCGCTTCGGCGATTCCGTGTCCTTCCTGGGCGGCATTAGCGATGAGGAAAAGGAGTCGTTGCTGGCCGGGGCGAGCGTGTACGTCGCCCCGCAGACGGGCGGGGAGTCCTTCGGCATCGTCCTGGTCGAGGCCATGAGCGCGCGCACCGCCGTCGTCGCCTCCGACATCCCGGCCTTCCGAGCCGTCCTCGAGGACGGTCGCGCGGGGGCGCTCTTCGAGACCGGCAACTCAGAGTCGCTTGCAGCCACCCTCATTGACCTGCTGAGCGACCCGAGCCGCCTGGAGCAGGTGTCCGACGCCGGACAGCGAGCCTCCGCGCAGTACGACTGGGAGGTCGTGGCGGACAAGGTGTTCGAGGTCTACAAGCTCGCCATCGACATGGGCAGCCCCGCCGTGTCCGGGACGCGCCGCACGCGGGACCTGTTGCGCGGGCGCACGGATCGGGAAGGGGACACGTGGTGATCTCACAGTCCGTCTGGGTGTTTGGCGCTCTCGCGGTCGCCCTGGTCATCTTGGCCGTCAGCGTCGGCGCGGCTATCGGGCGGGCGCGCCGACTCGACCGCCTCCACCAGCGCATCATTGCCTCGCGCGAGGCTCTTTCGCGCCTGCTGCTCCGACGCGCGTCCGAGGCCTCCCTTCTCGCCCAAACCTCGCCCTTTGAAAACGGGGGAGCTCAGACGATGCTCGATATCGCGCGCGCCACCATCCACGACGACGGCGACCAGCTCACGACAGATGGCCTCGACCGGCGCACCACGGCCTCGCGCAGAGCCGATCGGGTCGAGGTCGCCACCCGCCTCGAGCGTGCCTCCGCCTTGTCCCGTGCCATCCGTGACACCCTCACTCCGCACGTCCGCGCCCAGGTAACAGCAGACCCGCACGCGGCCGCGCGGCTGGAAGCGCTAGACGCAACCTGTTACCGCATCGAATTGACGCGAAACGTGCACAACGTCGACGTAGCAGGAGTCCGTGCTCTGCGCTCAGCACGAATGGTAAAATTGCTCAGGCTTGCCGGACACGCTCCGATACCCGAGCCCATCGACTTTGACGACGACACACACATTGGCGGACGAGGATACTGACATGCGAAGCACACACTGGGGCGGACCCGGGGAAGACTACCGCCTGAAGAAGATCAGCGCCGCGACCGTCGGTGACGACAACGGAATCAGCGCCCCGGCCCCCGATGATGCCGCGCCCGTGTGGCAGCCCCCAAAGCCCATACATTCGTTCCCGTGGCTCGAGGTAGTCCTCACCTCCCTCGGTATTCTGGGCCTCATCGGCCTGATCATCTTCTTCCTCAGCCCGGTAGCAACGGGCGTCATGGCCTTCGTCAAGACCACGCTGCTCGCGCTCATCCCCCTGTCCATCGTCGTCGGATTCCTCTTCCTGATCGACCGGTGGGAGCCCGAGCCGTGGAAGACGAAACTGGCCCTGTTCGTGTGGGGCGCGGGCGTGGCCACCCTGTCCTCCGGCATTCTCAATACCGCCCTGGGTACGAATCTCGCCTACAATCTGGGCGACCTCGATACGGCCAGCGCCCTGTCCGCAACGTTCGTTGCACCCCTCGTGGAGGAGACCCTCAAGGGAATCGGCGTCGTCATCGTCGTTATCGTGCGCCGCACCAACATCAACTCAGTGCTCGATGGCGTTGTCTACGCGGGCTTCTCCGCGGCTGGCTTTATGTTCACCGAGGACATCCTCTACTTCCTGCGCGAGGAAGCCACGGGCACGACGAGCCTCCTGTTCGTGGTCGCGATCCGCGGTCTCATGAGCCCGTTCGTGCACGCGATGGCCACGTCGATGACCGGCATCGGCTTGGCGCTGGCCGTCCTCAGGTTCAAGCGCAGTTGGCCTAAAGCCGGCATCGTCCTGCTGTTCTGGTTCTTCGCCATGCTCATTCACTTCGCGTGGAACGGCAGTAGCAGCCTGGGGGCCGCACGGTTCCTCATGCTCTACCTGGTGATCCAAGTACCGGGCTTCGTCCTGTGGACGACCCTGCTGGTGCGCGCGTCGCGCAAGGAAGCAGAGAAGATTCGCAAGGGCCTCATTCCCTACGTGCGTACCGGCTGGGTGCTGCCCGGCGAGGTGACGATGGCGACGGACATGCGCGCACGCAAGGCCGCCGTGAAATGGGCCGGCGTGGGCGGTCGCGATGCAAAGCGTGCGATGCGTTCCTTCCTGTCCAACCTCGCCGCGCTCGGGCTTGACCAGTGCATGATGGCCAAGCGCGGGCCCGACCAAGCCCGTATCGACAACGACCGCCAAATGCTGACGGAGGCTGCGGACAACAGGCGAGAGTTCTTGCGTCTGACATCCATCGCCCAGCAGCAACACGATGTCTCTGAGGCCGTGACCGCACGCGTGCGCACCGTCTGAGAACAGAAGGAACAACCATGACTAATCCTCGCTACCCCGGAGCATCGACGCCACGCGGACGTGCGTACGTGCCACCGACGACCGTGATGCCCTCACTTCCTGACGGCAACGCCTCCGAGGTGACTCCCGAAACGCAGCTCCTGCCCCAGTCGGGCGGCGCAGACGACGCCGCTGCAACGGCTTTCCTGCCTCAGTCGGGCGGCTCGGATGTCGCCCCTGCGACGACTTTCCTGCCGCGGGGCGCCGATCCCACCGATATCACTCCTGTTTCTGAACGCAAGCGCCCCTCCGCGCGCGAGGCGACCACCTCCGCTGGCCACAAGCGTCCCTCCGCCAGCGACGCACACCCAGCTTCCATCCACAGGCGTGGGGCGCCGACCCCGCAGCGTTCCGGCGCCAATGGG
>ERZ773207.838-NODE-838-length-11099-cov-11.654382_pt1 | contig 11099 bp, 9 predicted proteins | sample MGYA00580997_ERZ773207 | MGnify/ENA primary metagenome ERZ773207 (study PRJEB29015, sample SAMEA2738170) | human oral metagenome | biome: human oral; feature: human-associated habitat; material: saliva | place: China | collected 2239 ... | reverse complement strand
TCAACCCTGACATGTACTTCCAAATCACTGGAACTACTCAAGAAGACCTTCACAATCAATACCAAGCAGAAGCTGAGTCACGTACTAAGACTAACCTTGTTATCGAAGCAGTTGCCAAAGCTGAAGGATTTGATGCTTCAGAAGAAGAAATCCAAAAAGAAATCGAGCAATTGGCAGCAGACTACAACATGGAAGTTGCACAAGTACAAAACTTGCTTTCAGCTGACATGTTGAAACACGATATCACTATCAAAAAAGCTGTTGAATTGATCACAAGCACTGCAACAGTAAAATAATTTTAAAAGAGAAAAAGCCCACCTGACTAGGTGGGCTTTCTGTTGCACTATTTTCCAAAAATCTCTTTGAGATCTGCCTCTGTAATCCCGATCATAGCGGGGATGCTAGACCAGTTTTCCTCGGTGAGGATGTAGGATTGTTCAGAGTCACTTGCTGTGGCAGTTTCAGAGAAGGCTTGTTTACTTTCTTCAATATTATTTTCAATTAAATCACTGAAGCGCTCAATCAGATAGGTCTTACGGGCAGTCCCGATATGCTTGACTGCATAGTCAAAGGCCTGTAATTCACCAAGAAGGATGAGCTTGCTCTTGGCTCGTGTGATAGCTGTGTAGATGAGATTGCGTTCCAGCATGCGCTTACTAGCACTGGTAATGGGTAGGATGACAACGGGAAACTCACTCCCCTGCGACTTATGAATACTCATGGCATAAGCCAGGCGGATCTTGTACCATTCATTGCGTGGATAGATGACCTCATTGCCATCAAAATCAATGACAATCTCGTCTTGTTTGGACTCGGTATATTTTCCAGGAATCAGATCTGTGATGTAGCCTAGGTCTCCATTAAAGACATTGACTTCGGCATCGTTGACTAGGTGAATGACCTTGTCCCCTGTTCGATAGTGACACTGAGTGGCTTCAAAACTCACTTGTCCTTTTTGGTGAGGATTGAGCAGGTCTTGCATGAGTTGGTTGATGGCGTCAATACCAGCAGTTCCTCGATACATAGGCGCCAGCACCTGAATATCGCGAGCCGGAATGCCACTTCTGAGGGCAGCACCGAGGATTTTCTCAATGGTAGCTGGGATATGGCCACTAGCGATCTCAAAGTAGGAACGGTCTGCCTTTTTCTGAGTAAAGTCAGCTGGCAAGATGCCTTGTCGAATTTGACTAGCCAAGGTAACGATGGTTGATTCCTCGCTCTGACGGTAAATCCGTTCTAAGCGAGTCTGAGGAATCAGGGGTATCTGGAGCAGGTCAGCCAGGACTTGTCCGGGACTAACAGAAGGTAGCTGGTCGCTATCGCCCACGATGAGGATTTTACTGTTAGAAGAGATGTTGGAGAAGAGTTGGTTGGCTAGCCAAGTATCCACCATGGAAAACTCATCTACAATGATAAAGTCGGCATCTAGATAATCTTCTAGATGGCTAGTATCATCGTCTCCCGTCATTCCCAAATGACGGTGTATAGTCGCGCTAGGCAAACCTGTCAATTCATTCATGCGCCGAGCGGCTCGACCAGTTGGAGCAGCAAGAAGGATAGGCAGATTGCTTTTTTTCCTGAGATCGAGTCCTTCTAAAAGGACATAAACAGCGATAATACCATTGATAACAGTCGTCTTACCAGTACCAGGTCCGCCTGTCAGGATAAAGACCTTGTTCTGGATAGCGTCAAAGATAGCCTGTTTTTGGATGCTATCGTACTGAATCCCCAGTTCTTGCTCGACAGTAGCGATATGCTTGTGAATGGTTTCCAAATCCTGACTTTTCTGCTTTCCTTTTTCAAGGATACGAACCAAGTGACTGCGAATGCCTTCTTCGGCGAAAAAGAGGCTATTATCAAAGATTTTGGTATCAATCTGCTGAACCTTGTCTTCTTCGATCAAATGAGCTAATTCCTGAGCGACTTGGCTAGGATCCAGTTCCACGGGACGGGAAGATTCGAGAAGAGTCAGGGTTTGTTCCAGCAAATCACGGGCCTCCATATAGGTATCGCCCGTATCCATACAACCTTGAAAGAGACTATGGACAAGGCCAGCACGGAAGCGCTCGGGAGCTTGGCTTTCGATGCCTAGTTCGGCAGCTAATTGGTCTGCAATGGTAAAACCCAAGCCCTTGATATCTTCAACTAGTTGGTAGGGATAATTTTCGACAATATCCAGTGTTTCTTCCTTGTAAAAGTCTTGAATCTGAAAGGCTAGTTTATTGGGAATGCCGTAGTTGGCAAGTTTAGCCAAGACCATTTCTGTCCCATAGTTGAGACGGAGGGTGGAGACAAAAGCCTCACGGTTTTTGGCAGAGAGTCCAGCAATGCTTTCCAGCTTTTCAGGATGCTCCAGAATTTCGTCTATGGTATTGTCACCGTAGCTATCAACGATTTTTTGAGCTGTTTTGAGTCCAATTCCCTTAAAATGACTGCTAGAAAAGTACTTGACTAGACCCTTGCTAGTGGGTTTTGCTCGCTCATAACGACTGATTTGTAGCTGTTCACCATACTTGGAGTGCTGAACGATTTGCCCCCAAAAAGTATAGTCTTCGCCCTCAATCACGTCAGCCATGGTTCCTGTAACGATGATTTCAAAATCGTCAAAGTCCTCCGCATTGGTATCTTCGATATCTAGGAGGAGGATGCGATAAAAATTACTAACATTTTCAAAAATAATGCGTTCAATGGTGCCTGAAAAATAAACTTCCATAGGTTTCCTTTACATGAGTTCGTGAGAATTGGTTCTTAGCAATTTTGAAAAAACTAGATGACGAAAAGATTTATTCTCACAATAGAAAAAGAGACTGAGACTTAGCATTCTCGGCCTCTTCCTTATCTTAAAATGTTCCGATACGGTTAAGTGGCCAGAAACGGAATTTTGCTTCGCCTTTTATTTCGCTGGCCTTGAAGGTACCAACATGGCGACTGTCGCTAGAGACTAGACGATCATCACCAAGGAGAAGGTACTCGCCTTGAGGGACAGTAAAGCTGAAGCTGGTGTTGGAATTGACATCGACTGTAAAAGCCTGTGCCTTTTGAGCAAGTTCTCTAAAGTAAACTCCTTTATTGCCTTCAAATCCTTTGCCAGTATAGGTGTTTTGCAACTTTTCTGTTTTGAACAAGTTGAGGTATTCAGCTAGGTAGGGTTCATCCGTTTCTTTATCGTTGATAAAGAGTTTGTCATTTTCGTAGCGGATGGTATCTCCGGGCATACCGATGACCCTTTTGACAATGTCTTTATTTCCTTCTTCCTCATGCGCAACCACAATGTCGAAGCGGTCAATTGGGAGGTGTTTAACAACGAAGAGAACTTCTCCGTCGGCTAGGGTAGGGTCCATAGAGTGTCCTTCTACACGGACATTGCTCCAAAGAAAGATACGGCTAAGACCGACCAGTGCGATAATAAGGAAGAAAACTCCCCATTCTTTTAGAAATGTTTTAAACGAATTCATAATTTACCTTTCTAGAAGTGCTTTGGCTTTTTCAGTGTTTTTAAAGTGAAGTTTGGCGCAGAAATGAAGTCCTTTCATGCCATAGGCCTGATGGATTTTACTAGCAACCTTATCAGATGCAGTTCCAGCGCCACTTGGCAGTTGATAGCCCAGTTCTCGTCCAAGATTTTCCAAGTTTTCAAGAAAGAGATCACGAGCGATGATGGAGCTAACCGCAACAGCCAGGTATTTGCCCTCGGCTTTTTCTTCCAAACTAACCTTGTTTGGGAAACGGTTGGCTTCTTGCGCCAAGTACTTGTCATAGTTTTTAGGGCTTGTAAAAGCATCAATCACGATTTTCTCTGGCTGGACCCCTTTTTGAAGCAGGAGAAAGATAGCCTGATTGTGAAGAGCAACCTTTACAGAAACAGCATTGTAACGCTCTCCGATAACTTCGTTGTACTTGCTCGGTGAAAGGAGGAGCGCTTGATGTGAAATCTTTTCCTTGAGGATAGGGGCAATCTGACGAATCTTTTGGTCTGTCAGAGTCTTGGAATCTCCCACTCCGAGTTTTCGCAAGAAGTCATGCTGGTCAGGTGTCACGAAGGAAGCCACGACAGCTAGTCCGCCAAAGTAGGAACCATTTCCCACCTCATCAGTCCCAATCATAGGAAAATCTTGTCCACTGTTTTCTTGTTGAACTTGATAACCAAAGAAACTAGCGTATTGCTCCGCCATTTCGCCCTGGAGGAGAACTTTTCCTGAGGTATAGACGGAAACTGTTGCCTGAGGCAGTCGCAAAAAATAGCGGATATAGGGATTTTTACTAGGACTGAGAGCCTTCTGATACTGACTTAAAAAGCTCTGAATTTCCTGTTCACTGGGTGTGAGTGTGATACTTGCCATAGTCTCTATTGTACCACAAAAGCAGGAGAATTGGTAAAAACTGACAAAGTTAGCGAAATTTGGTATAATATCGTGAGGTGAATTTTATGGCAAATCTAAATCGATATAAGTTTACATTCGGGAAAAAGACATTAACCTTGACAACCGAGCATGACAACCTCTTTATGGAGGAAATTGCCAAGGTTGCGACTGAAAAATACCAAGCAATTAAAGAACAAATGCCTGGGGCGGATGATGAGACCATTGCGCTTCTTTTGGCGGTCAACTGTCTGTCTACACAGCTCAATCGTGAAATTGAATTTGATGACAAGGAGCAAGAGTTGTTAGAACTCCGTCACAAGTTGATTGCTGTCAAACAAGAACAGAGCAAGATTGAGGACTCCCTATGATTTCAATCCTACTCTTATTGGTTCTGGCTTGGGGCTTTTACATCGGCTACCGTAGAGGTTTGGTCCTGCAAGTTTATTATTTCCTCGTGGCAGTGATTTCAGCCTTTGTTGCGGGACAGTTTTATAAATCACTGGGTGACCACTTCCACTTGCTTGTCCCTTATGCCAATCCTCAGGAAGGACAGGGAACCTTTTTCTTCCCTTCAGACCAGCTGTTTCACCTAGACAAGGTCTTTTATGCAGGCCTAGCCTACCTTTTAGTTTTCGGAATTTGTTACAGTATCGGACGTTTTATCGGTTTGTTCCTGCACTTGATTCCAACTAAAAAGCTCGATCTCAAATGGTTTCGTATCGGAGCAGGCGTTTTGTCTCTATTGGTAACCTTATTTGTCTTGCAAATGGCTCTGACCATTCTTGCAACGGTGCCTCTGGCAGTCATTCAAAATTCACTCGAAAAAAGTATAGTAGCCAAAAACATCATCCAAAGCGTCCCTTTTACGACAAACTTTATCAAACAACTCTGGGTGACAAATTTAATCGGATAAAAAGGGCGGGATTTTTCCTAGCCCTTTGTTTACAGATTGGAGGACTAGGTCAAAACCTCTAGTTGCTATGATCTTGTAAACCAGCATACAAGGAAAGAATATGAATACAAAAATACTAGAAACCTTAGAATTTAATAAAATCAAAGCCTTGTTTGAACCTCATCTCCTGACAGAACAAGGGCTAGAGGAGTTAAAAGCCTTGGCTCCAACTGCTAAGGTGGATAAGATCAAACAAGCCTTTACAGAGATGGAGGAAATGCAAGCCCTATTTGTGGAGCAACCTCACTTTACCATCCTAGCGACGCGTGAGATATCAGCTGTTTGCAAGCGTCTGGAGATGGGGGCGGACCTCAATATCGAGGAGTTCTTGCTCCTCAAACGGGTCTTACTTGCTAGCAGAGAGTTGCAAAGTTTTTATGCCAATCTCGAAAACGTACGCTTGGCACAGTTGGCGAGATGGTTTGAAAAACTGCATGATTTTCCACACTTGCAAGGGAGTCTCCAAGCCCTAAATGACGCAGGATTTATCGAGAATTTCGCCAGCGAAGAACTAGCACGCATTCGTCGAAAAATCCATGATAGCGAGAGTCAGGTCCGAGATGTTTTACACGACCTGCTCAAGCAAAAAGCGCAGATGTTGACCGAAGGGATTATTGCCAGCAGAAATGGGCGTCAAGTCTTACCCGTCAAGAATACCTACCGCAACAAGATTGCGGGTGTTGTTCATGACATCTCTGCCAGTGGGAATACAGTCTATATCGAACCCCGTGAGGTCGTGAAACTGAGCGAAGAAATCGCGAGTCTGCGAGCTGATGAGCGCTATGAGATGATTCGCATCCTGCAGGAATTATCGGAACGGGTCCGTCCTCATGCTGCTGAGATTGCTAATGACGCTTGGATCATCGGTCATCTGGATCTGATTCGTGCCAAGGTGCGTTTCATCCAAGAAAGACAAGCAGTTGTTCCTCAACTTTCAGAGAATCAAGAGATTCAACTCCTTCATGTTCGCCATCCTTTGGTCAAAAATGCAGTGGCAAACGATGTACACTTTGGTAAGGAATTAACGGCCATTGTCATTACAGGTCCCAATACTGGTGGGAAGACCATCATGCTCAAAACTCTGGGCTTGACTCAACTCATGGCCCAGTCAGGCTTGCCCATTTTAGCTGATAAGGGGAGCCGTGTCGGTATTTTCGAAGAAATCTTCGCAGATATTGGGGATGAGCAGTCTATCGAACAAAGCTTGTCTACCTTTTCCAGCCACATGACCAATATCGTAGATATTCTTGGGAAGGTCAACCAACATTCACTCTTACTCTTGGATGAGCTCGGGGCAGGTACCGACCCGCAGGAAGGAGCAGCCCTTGCTATGGCTATTCTGGAGGAACTTCGTCTGCGTCAGGTCAAGACCATGGCGACGACCCACTATCCAGAGCTCAAGGCCTACGGTATCGAAACAGCCTTTGTGCAAAATGCCAGCATGGAGTTTGATACAGCAAGTCTGCGTCCGACCTATCGCTTTATGCAGGGAGTTCCTGGTCGAAGCAATGCCTTTGAAATTGCCAAACGTCTGGGCTTGTCAGATGTCATCGTAGGAGATGCCAGCCAGCAGGTTAATCAAGATAATGATGTCAATCGTATCATTGAACAATTGGAAGAGCAAACGCTGGAAAGCCGTAAACGCTTGGACAATATTCGTGAGGTGGAGCAAGAAAACCTCAAGATGAACCGTGCACTCAAAAAACTCTATAACGAGCTCAATCGTGAAAAGGAAACTGAGCTCAACAAGGCGCGTGAACAAGCTGCCGAGATTGTGGAACTCGCTCTAAGTGAGAGTGACCAAATCCTGAAAAACCTCCACAGTAAGTCTCAACTCAAACCCCACGAAATCATTGAAGCCAAGGCTGAGCTGAAAAAATTGGCTCCTGAAAAAGTCGACTTGTCTAAAAACAAGGTTCTTCAAAAAGCCAAGAAAAAACGAGCTCCAAAGGTTGGGGATGATATCGTGGTTCTCAGTTATGGCCAACGTGGAACCTTGACCAATCAACTTAAGGACGGCCGTTGGGAAGCCCAAGTTGGTTTGATCAAGATGACCTTGGAAGAGAAAGAATTTGACCTTGTTCAGGCTCAACAAGAAGCCCCAGTCAAGAAAAAACAAGTCAATGTTGTCAAACGTGCTTCTGGTCGTGGTCCGCAAGCCAGACTGGATCTCCGAGGCAAACGATACGAAGAGGCTATGAATGAGTTAGACGCCTTTATCGACCAAGCCCTGCTCAATAACATGGCGCAAGTCGACATCATCCATGGTATCGGAACAGGTGTCATTCGTGAGGGAGTCACCAAATACCTGCAAAGAAACAAGCATGTCAAGAGTTTTGGCTATGCCCCACAAAATGCTGGAGGCAGTGGCGCCACTATTGTAACCTTTAAAGGATAGAAAAAAAGAGTGCTTCTCTTTTTTTGAAAAAGAAGTGAAAATCCATCTTTTTTCAAATAATATATTGACAAAAGCTAACTTTTCTTGTAAAATAAGAAAAAATTAAATACCAACACCGAATGAAGTTTAATAGAAGTGGAGAAAGGTTTGTTTTCCATGACTGTAAATGGACGGAACTCTGGAGAGACCGTAAAGGCACCGAAGGGGCAAGGCAGGCAACTGCTCAAACTCTCAGGTAAAAGGACAGAGCTAGGATAGACCGCTTTTTAGCATTTATCTAAGCATTCCAGAGTACATGTATCTTGCATGTGCTCTTTCTTTTGGGGTTGAAAAGATAGGAGTAGGACATGTTAGAATTGCTAAAAGCGCTTGATGCTTTCGTTTGGGGACCTCCCCTCTTAATCTTATTGGTCGGGACGGGTATTTATCTGACCATCCGACTAGGCCTTTTGCAGGTAGCTCGACTCCCTAAGGCTTTTCAGTTAATTTTCACCAAGGACAAGGGACATGGCGATGTGTCGAGCTTTGCAGCTCTTTGTACAGCTCTAGCTGCCACCGTTGGTACGGGAAATATCATCGGAGTTGCGACAGCCATTAAGGTTGGTGGGCCAGGTGCTCTCTTTTGGATGTGGATGGCAGCCTTCTTTGGGATGGCAACCAAGTATGCTGAAGGCTTGCTGGCTATCAAGTACCGCACCAAGGATGCAAACGGCGCTGTAGCTGGAGGCCCCATGCACTACATCCTTTTGGGAATGGGAGAAAAGTGGCGTCTACTTGCAATCTTCTTTGCCCTAGCGGGTGTATTGGTTGCCCTTCTAGGGATTGGTACCTTTACCCAAGTCAATTCAATTACAGAATCTATCCAAAATACAGCTCAAATTGATCCAACTATCACAGCTCTCGTTTTGTCTATTTTTGTAGCGATTGCAGTCTTTGGTGGACTCAAATCGATTTCCAAGGTTTCAACAGCAGTTGTTCCTTTTATGGCCATCGTCTATATTCTAGGAACCTTGATAGTGATTTTCCTTAATATCGAGAAAATCCCAGCCACGCTTGCCCTCATCTTTACCTCTGCTTTCAGCCCTGTAGCTGCAGTAGGAGGATTTGCAGGTGCGACTATCCGTACTGCGATTCAAAATGGTGTGGCGCGAGGAGTCTTCTCTAACGAATCTGGTCTTGGTTCTGCTCCCATTGCGGCGGCTGCAGCTAAGACTAATGAGCCTGTCGAGCAAGGCTTGATTTCCATGACAGGAACCTTTATTGATACCCTCATTATATGTACGTTGACTGGTCTGACAATCTTGGTAACCGGTGTTTGGAGCGGAGATTTAAATGGTGTTGCCTTGACCCAGTCGGCCTTTTCAACAGTTTTTTCACACTTTGGACCTGCCCTCTTGACCATCTTCCTTGTACTCTTTGCCTTTACAACAATTCTCGGCTGGAATTACTACGGAGAGCGCTGTTTCGAGTTTCTCTTTGGCGTTCGCTTTATCTGGCTCTATCGAGTGGTCTTTGTGCTCATGGTCTTGCTGGGAGGTTTTATCGAGTTGGACATGGTCTGGATTATTGCAGATATCGTCAACGCCTTGATGGCCTTACCTAACTTGGTTGCCCTTTTGGTCTTGTCGCCAGTAGTTGTTGCTGAGACTAAAAAGTATTTTAAACACTAACCCAATCACACTTTCAGTGTGATTTTTTTCATTTCATAGACATTTCCTATCAAGGCGATTGAAAATATATATTATCCAAGTTGAAAATTCTATGATAGACTAAATGACAATAAAATGAAAAGAGGTTTCTTATGACAAGATTTACTATCCATACAGTAGAATCAGCACCAGCAGAAGTAAAAGAAGTTCTTGAAACAGTACAAAAAGACAACAATGGCTATATTCCCAATCTGATCGGTCTCTTGGCCAATGCCCCAACGGCGCTTGAAGCCTACCGAACTGTCGGAGCTATCAACCGCCGTAATAGTCTGACACCAGTGGAACGCGAAGTAGTGCAAATCACAGCTGCCGTAACCAATGGTTGTGCTTTCTGCGTGGCTGGTCATACTGCTTTTTCGATTAAACAAATCCAGATGAATGATGATCTTCTCCAAGCTCTCCGCAACCGTACCCCAATCGAGACAGATCCAAAACTAGATACTCTAGCTAAGTTTACCTTGGCGGTCATCAATACCAAGGGTCGTGTAGGCGATGAAGCGCTTAGTGAATTTTTAGAAGTCGGTTATACCCAGCAAAATGCCTTGGACGTGGTTCTCGGTGTTAGTCTTGCCAGCCTTTGCAACTATGCCAACAACCTAGCCAATACGCCCATTAACCCCGAATTGCAAGCCTATGCCTAGTTGGAACCATAAAAAAAAATGAAGGCTGAGTAATCCAGTCTTCATTTTTCTATGCTATTTTAAGCGCTTTTATGCTATACTAATAATAACATGATTATTGGAGGCTCGGATGAAAAAGCTCCCCTTGGTATTTTCTGGCTGTTTATTAGGCTTAGCAGGTGCAGGAAATCTGATTGCAGATACTTGGCCAGTTCTGTCGCATTTATTGAGTCTGACTGGATTAGTTTTGTGGCTTTTCTTTCTGATTCTTCATCTTTTTAATTGGGGAGAAACCAAGCAAGAATTGACCAAGCCCCCTCTTTTGTCTGGGATGGCTACCTTTCCCATGGCTGGGATGATTTTGTCGACCTATGTCTTTCGCGTATTCCCTGCTCTTCCTTTGCTAGCACAAGGGATCTGGTGGTTTTCATTTCTCTTGGATTTGGCTTTGATTGCTACTTTTACCATCAAATTTGCCTGTCCAGGTCGGAAGGTCAATGCGACTCCAAGCTGGACGGTGCTCTATGTGGGGATAGCAGTAGCGGCCTTGACCTATCCTCTGGTAGGCATTATTGAGATTGCCTATGCGACCTTGAGTTTTGGTTTTGTCTTGACCTTCTATCTCTATCCCCTTATTTATAGGGATTTAAAGAAAACTCCACTCCCAGCGGCCTTGCTTGGACAGGAAGGAATCTACTGTGCTCCCTTTTCTCTACTCCTGGCATCCCTAGTTCGAGTTGGAGGAGCAGGTTTACCGACTTGGCTCTTGATCGTCATGATTTTGGCCTCTCAATCCTTCTTTTTCTTTGTTTTAACTCGCTTGCCTAATATTTTAAAACAAGGCTTTCAACCAGCCTTCTCAGCCCTCACCTTCCCAACCATTATCACAGCTACCTCGCTCAAGATGGCTCAGGGAATCTTGAAACTTCCATTTCTGGATTATCTGGTCTTGGCTGAAACTATTATATGCCTAACTATTTTATTCTTTGTATTGGGTACTTATCTGATTTGGTTACGAAAAAAGGTCTAGCTAGAAATAGCTAAACCTTATTTTTTATG
>ERZ773207.836-NODE-836-length-11127-cov-3.254697_pt1 | contig 11127 bp, 7 predicted proteins | sample MGYA00580997_ERZ773207 | MGnify/ENA primary metagenome ERZ773207 (study PRJEB29015, sample SAMEA2738170) | human oral metagenome | biome: human oral; feature: human-associated habitat; material: saliva | place: China | collected 2239 ... | reverse complement strand
TTCTTGGTCAACAAAAGAGAATTTTAATTGGTGATCATGCATTACTGACGCACTAGTTTGTCCGCCACCCATATCAATTAAGATTGTACCAAACTCACGTTCACCTGCAGACATTGCTACTTGGCTAATTGCAAGAGGTTGAATGACCATTTCTTCAATATTTAATCCTGCTTTATCAATACAACGTTTGATATTATGAACAATTGTTTTCGGTCCAGTAATCATACTTGCATATAGTTCCAATCGAACTCCAATCATTCCTCTAGGATCTTTAATGCCATCAAATCCATCAACGATAAATTCTTCTGGAATAACTGAAATAATTTCTCTTTCAGGAGCAACTGAACGAACTTTTGCTGCTGAAATAACATTATGAACATCCACATCAGTAATTTCACGATTTTCACTTGAAACAGCAATCATGCCATGACATGGTTCAATCGAAATTTGATTACTTGGGATTCCTACGATAACATCTTTAATTTCAATATTTGATTTTTGTTCTGCTTGTTTAACGGCTTTTTTAATAGATTCAACAGTTTCGTCAATATCTACAATTACTCCCCGACTAAGTCCCTGAGATTTTTCATTGCCGACTCCAATAATGTTTAATTGTCCACGAATATACTCAGCAACAACAACTTTAATTGAAGTGGTTCCAATATCTAAACTCACATAAATTCCTTGATTTTTCACGTTTATTGAAACCTCCTATTATTTTTTCATTTTATCTTTCATAAATAACTATACTGATTTATTTTAACATATTTCTTTACTCTTAAGAAAACATTTGTATATTTTCTTAATAATTTTTTTCAATTTATTGGGCATTCACATCAGGTGTATAAAAAATTCCAACTTCCATATCAATCGTTCCTGATTTTTTAGGTAATTGTTTTAAAATACTTGGATAATAATTTAACTTCTCACCTATATCTTTTAATGTTCCAATCACTTTCATACCATCTTTCATTTTCAAATGAAGTTTTAGAGGTTTTTTTTCAGGATCTACATATTGAATTTGATGAATATTATTAATCACACTTGGAGACGTTTTCGCCAATTGATTCGCCAATTGATTTCTCGATTCTTCTGTGAAGTTCACTAATTCTGGATAATTTTCTTTATTCGTTAATTCTTCTACTGAAATCGATTGAGCATCTGCTAATAACTCCTTGTATTGTCCATCTTCAACATAATAACCAATTGCAGGGTTTTCTAAAATCGTTACTTGAATGCTATTTAAACCTGACAAAGTAACAGAAGCATCCTTAATTTTAGGATTTCTATTAATCAATCTTTTACGAATAATCTCATGTTCTGATAAGATTCCCCAGATACTCTTTCCTTTTTTGATACCTGCTTGTTCTTGAATTGTTTCTACTGCCACTTGTCGATTTCCATACACATAAATTTCCTTAGGCTTTGAAAGTGGAGAAATAAAATACAATCCCCAAATCATACTTGCAAGGAAAATCCACCATAAAATTCTCATTTCTAATCGCTCAAAAGAAAAGATTTTTTTCATGATTGAAACAGGGATTTTTATTGGAACCTCCTCTTTTAATTCAGTTGGAGGAGGTGAAGAAGTTGAAGTTTTTTTTAAAAATTTCATTAGACTCCTCCTTTTCCCGATTATATCATTTCATGAATCATGCTTGTTAATCTTACACTTGCATCTGTAATTCCCATTTTCTTAGCGGAAGCAGCCATTGCTTCTTTTTTATGAGAATCTAATAAAATATGATCAATTTCAGCTAACATTGTTTGAGCATTCAATTCTTTTTCTAAAATCATCGATGCTGCGCCTTGATCGACTAACGAACGAGCATTAGCTTCTTGATGATTATTCGTTACATATGGACTTGGTATTAAAATACTCGCTAATCCTAACGCCGTTAATTCTGTTAAAGTTGTTGCACCACTACGACAAACGACTAAATCCACATTTTGGAATAGTTGTGGCATATCTTTAATATACGGAAAAACAGAAACATTTGGCAATGATTTTTCTGAATTTGTAATCTGATTGTTGATTTTGTCATAATGCACTTCTCCTGTAACCATTACGACATGATAATTTTTATCCGCAAATCCTTCTAAAGCCTCAACAAATACTTCATTCATTCGTTCAGATCCACGACTTCCTCCAAAAATAACTACGATTGGCAAATCTGTCTGTACTCCTATTGAAGCTAAATATTCAGAATTTTTCTTAATTTCTACAACTTCTTGTCCTCTAGGATTTCCTGTTAAAACAACTTTATCACTATACGAAGCAAAATCTTTTTTTACAGCATCAAAGCAAATCGCAATTTTATTGACCCATTTTGCTAAAAATTTATTTGTTACTCCTGCAACACTATTTTGTTCATGAATAATTGTTGGTATTTTTAATAAACTTGCAGCAAATAATACGGGCGCACAAACATAACCTCCAGTACCAATGACAACATCTGGCTTAAATTCTTTTAAAATTTTTCTTGCGTGTTAGTAGGAGATTATGCTAATCTTTATAGGTTGAATGGATTGATTTTATATTTAATAATCGTAGTATATTGTGAACACATCAAAGGACGGAATAGACTATGGGATTTATGGACTCATATAAACATCTAGAAAGGCTATGCGGAGATATGCTTGGAGACGAAAGACGAATCTCGGCATATATAGACGAAATGTATGAAAATACTGAAGGATGGGATCTGGTAGAGGGATGGGAAAGTGATTTAAAAAAACTTAAACATTACAGATGGGTCAGAAACAGGATAGTGCACGAACCTGACGCTTATGAAGATGAACTGTGTGATGCAGAAGATATAGAATGGCTGGATGATTTTTATTATAGGATTATTGATAGGGAAGACCCTTTGAATCGATATTACGAAATAGTTCGCTCAAGAAAAAGTATCAAGCATGCACCTGAGCATAGTGGAGATTTAAGACCTCCGTTCCAAAACAGCAACTCAGATAGTGATGGAGGGCAATTTGGAATAATTTTATTAGAAATTACTATTGCAGTGATAATATGCTTTGTCATATTTAGAACTTTAATTTAGTAAATCAATAGCATATATACAGAAAAAATGCCAGTATAATGCAAGCCTGCTATCGCAAAGCATAACAGATATATACAGAAAAAACGCCCCGAAAGCCTAGGCTCTCGGGGCTGAGTTTATATTATAGTGTTTATCGGTGGTTATATGATGGAAGTTTACTCTATTTACTCTTCGATGTTTGGTAGTGTAGCAAGGCTTGCTTCAATCTCTTCGTCGCTTGGTACGTAGTCAGTCATAACACCATCATTAAACTTTTCGTAAGCATATAGATCAAAGTAACCTGTACCAGTTAGGCCAAATAGAATTGTCTTTTCTTCGCCTGTCTCTTTGCACTTAAGAGCCTCGTCAATTGCTGCCTTGATAGCGTGGCTGCTTTCTGGAGCAGGAAGGATTCCTTCAACTCTTGCAAAGTCACGAGCTGCCTCAAAGACTTCTGTCTGTGTATAGCTCACTGCTTCCATCTCTCCCTGGTGGTAAAGCTCAGATACGATAGGGCTCATGCCGTGGTAGCGAAGTCCACCTGCGTGGTTAGGAGCAGGGATGTAGCCACTTCCGAGAGTGTACATCTTTGCCATAGGGCAAACACGTCCTGTATCGCAGAAGTCATAAGCGTAGCGACCTCTTGTGAGGCTAGGGCATGATGCCGGCTCAACAGCGATGAAGCGGTAGTCAGCTTCGCCTCTGAGCTTTTCTCCCATAAAAGGTGACATTAGTCCACCAACATTGCTTCCGCCACCAGCACAGCCGATAATAATATCAGGCTTGATGTCGTATTTCTTCATTGCAGCCATAGATTCCTCGCCGATAATGCTCTGGTGGAGAAGTACCTGGTTTAGCACGCTGCCTAGAACGTACTTGTATCCATCGTGTGTTGTAGCAGCTTCTACAGCTTCTGAAATAGCACATCCAAGGCTTCCTGTTGTTCCTGGATGCTCGCTGAGAATCTTCTTACCGATTTCTGTAGTCTCAGATGGGGAAGGTGTTACTGATGCACCGTAGGTTCTCATTACCTCACGACGGAAAGGCTTCTGCTCGTAGGAAACCTTAACCATGTAAACATTGCAGTCCAGCCCAAAGTATGAGCAAGCCATCGAGAGGGCAGTACCCCACTGACCAGCACCTGTCTCTGTTGTGACGCCCTTGAGACCCTCCTTCTTAGCATAGTAGGCCTGAGCGATAGCAGAGTTTAGCTTGTGGCTTCCGCTTGTATTGTTACCCTCAAACTTGTAGTAGATCTTAGCTGGAGTCTGAAGTTTTTCCTCTAGGCAGTATGCACGAACGAGAGGTGATGGTCTATACATCTTGTAGAAGTCTCTGATTTCCTGAGGAATCTCGATGTATCTATCAGTATCATTTAACTCCTGCTCGATAAGCTCATCACAGAAAACTGGCTTTAGGTCATCAAATGTAACTGGTTTACCTGTAGCTGGATTTACAAGTGGAGCTGGCTTTTTCTTCATATCTGCTCTAACATTGTAATAGTGCGTTGGCATTTCGCTCTCGTGCAGATAAATCTTGTAAGGTATTGCTTTGTTATTTGTGCTGTTTGACATTTTTTTCTCCTTCTGTCTTTTCATCAAAACTTGCGAAGTGTGAAAGGATGTATAAAACAAAAAACTCTCATCCCATATTCGCTGGGACAAGAGCTGAAATCTCCTGCGGTGCCACCCGGCTTGGCGTAAAACGCCCACTCCTTCGCATACTAACATATGCAGATATTGTTAACGAAGTATCTTCTCCGTCGCCCCTACTAAGATTATCAAAGTAACCTGTTCAGTTTGCCCTCAGGAGGCCATTCAACAAAGCGCATACAGTCTGCAATCACACCATCTGCAAATCTCTCTTCTGCTACATCTAAGCCTACTATTCTCCATCAAAGGTTTGTTAAATTAGATTGATAATAACATCAAAAAATGTGCGTGTCAACATATTTTTCGATAAATTTTTATTAAATTTTCCTAATACAGCATGCCGTTTAAAATTTGCTCACATAGAAGAAGTCCGCCGCCCATACCTAAATGTGATTTTTCAATTACATCGATATAGCCTAGTGATGGGAGTGCAATTTCAATTCCGCTGAATCTTTTTCCCTTAGCTCTAAGCATAGCAATGGTCTGTCCATCAGCAAAGACAAGCTCAGCATCGGTATCAAAAATATTCTTTTCGAGCGCTTCGCTAGAGCCATATTCCTTTAGAACATCCTTTAGCTTTGTTTCTTGTGCCAAAATCTCAGATGAGCTTCGAATCTTATCTTTGAGTGCATCTGTTTCAGTAATAGATATGGAATCTGGGCTCATCCCAAAATAGCTTGTAATAAAATCCGTATATCCAAGGCACTGTGAAAGCGTGCCATGTACGGAAAACTTAACGCCTTTTGGGCGACCAGTTAAAGTATGGATCCTGGAGAGGTGAGAAAAACACTTTGCTCTTGCCCTTTCACTTTGTTCTATATATGAACTCATATCACTGCCGAGAATGTCGCAAACCTTACTTACAAGCTCTTCCATGGCCCTAAATCCAACGGGGAGACCATCGCATACGATATAGGGCATATCAAAGCGCGCAGATAGAAACTCTGCAGAATCAAGTCCGTAGAGACTATCGATGACTATATTGAGATCTGCACGAGGTATGTTTTCTATCTCACTTATGCTGGAGCCTGCACATAGGAAACAGTTCACATCTATACCGCAGAGAGAAAAAGCTCTTCTTAGCTCTTCCTTATCTCCGGCAAAGTCTCTGTGAAATATGGAAAGTCCAAGTATGTTTACGGTTTTACCAGCTAGTTTTTTGCCGTTCCTTGCAAATTTTTCTATCAGGGTGCGGCAGGCTTTGATGTAGCCATCGCAAATAGGGAGGGAGTAGCCAGGGCTTCCTATGGAGATAATCTTCTTTTCGTCCCTGCTTGACTCTCTTACGATTCTTTCTATATCGTCACCGATTAATGCAGCGCCTGGAGTGTTTACGATGGCAAGTAGATCAAAGTCAATTTCCTTTTCAAGAAAGGCGATTACCTCAGAAAGCTTATCCTCGCTACCATAAACGTAATCGCGTCTATCTAGGAAGGTTGAAGGAACGCGTGGCTGTCCGAAATACCAAAACTCAGGGTATTCGAGCGGATCAAACTCCGGCTGCCTTATCATCTGATTATCAGACGTTGCTGAGTGATAGAATTTGCAGCCCGTTGGGCCATTCATAAGGACTAGACCCTTTGATATTCCCTCAAAAGCAAAGACTAGCCCAGACATGCTATCTGGAGTAATACTTGTCAAATAGTTTTCTGTCATTGAGCCATTCTCCTTCCTTTGATTTACTAAAAAGCCTCGACCAACGTTCGACCATTTCAAGCCCTGTAAAGAAGCCGTTATCTGGACACATTGGAATCGTGTCTGTGATATAGCTTTGCTCGCTTACAGGCTCGTAGTTTGAGAGGATGATGTCAGGCTTTAGCCTTTTGATATCAGAGCTTCTCTCATCTCTATCGTAGTTTTCTACAACTTCGATACCGTCTATTTCGGAAAGAGAGGAGCGGAAGCCTTCATCCTGAGAGAAGTTTAAAACGCATATTTTTACAATCTTCATACCGCAGTCTAGGGCGGCATTCAGTATCCAGTCGAGCTCGTGATTGTATGTGATAATCATGAGTTTTTTGCCTTCGAGCTTGGGCCTTACTGATTTTATCCTATTTTGATATATGATCTCGTTTTCCGATATTATGCTCTTTGCTTCATCGCTTGCATCAAAGTGCTTACCTAGGGCAAGAAGCCAATCTGAGGTTTCCTTAAAGCCGATAGGGAACTGCTTTTCAAAGAAGCTTGCGCCGTATTCTTTGATGAAGAAGTCTTCGAGTATTTTGCCGGTATAGTCGCGATATGCGAGTAGGTTTAGCTCTGCTGAGCAGAAATCGCGCAAAGAAGCATAGCTTGTGTTACATAGGAAGCGGCAGTTTACCGAGATGTTCATGCGAGCAAGGAAGGTCTTAAGTCTTTGAAAGTTCATCTCCGTGTTTCGGGCAACGACCTTTTCGAAGACTATGTTTACGGTCCTTTCTTTTTTTTCTACACCCCTATCTATTATCTGCTTTGCAAGCGAGGTGTAGGCCATTAGCATTCCCTGAAGGTAATCTCCTGTGAGGTTTCCCTCTGCCTTTACCGTCACTATTTTTGTTCTTTCGGTCGAGAGGCTGAGTGCATCGTCAATATCATCTCCAATTATGCCAGAAGGGCAGGAGCTTACTATGACAATGGCTGGTGGTGGAGACTTAGAATTCAGGACTGACTTGACTTTGCTGAGAAGGTTTTCACTTCCTCCAAATACCATATCTGTCTCGCTCATATCTGTCGAAAGCACATTAGGTATAAGTGACGATGGCAGGATGTTTCCGCGCTCAAAGAGAGTCCTTCTTCCAGCGGAGCTAATAGTCTGTATCGAAAGATAGGTACAGCTCTTTGGTGAGTGGGCGAGGATCACAGCATCCTTAAGGTTTGAGCTCATAGTCATAGCACCATTGAAGGCACAGCCGTGGAGTGGCTCATCCCTGATTACATTCTTTGATAGATATGGTGCATCATAGTCGCTAGTGCTTTCTTCTTGGCCAGAGCTGATGCCCGTGCATACTTCGCAAGGCTCTGCGGACTCACAGCTACAGGAAGGAGTGTCTTCCTCTTCTTGCTTTGGCGAAGAAGATGCACTGTGGCTAGCCTTAGTAATTGCGCCTTCATTTGATAGAATCAAAGCCTCTAGTTCATCATCTGTCAAAGGATTTGCGGCAAAGTGTTCAGTGCCTTCGCATATCCTTTTCGCTATATCCTTAAAGATATCTGCTACAGGATTTTCCTCGTTTTGGGTGAGCTCAAGCACAGTCACATTAGCTTTTTCTGCGCGTGCAAATATATCGTCTCGAGGGATTCGCGCAAATACGGGAAGCTTAACTGCTTCTGCAAATTTGTAAACTCTATCGTCTTCATTTTTGACATTTCGGCTATTATATAGTATTCCCAAGAGTCTTGGGCGATTTTCATCGTAGTTTTGGATGCCGCGCAGTATATTGTTGGCTGCGTATAGCGACATATATTCACCAGAGGTGACAATAAAAATACTGTCGGAATACTCCCTGCGTATCGGAACTGCAAAGCCGCCGCAGACTACATCTCCCAAGACATCGTAGACTATCATGTCGTAGTTATCTTTGATGTGTAGTGTCTCAAGTAGCTCAAAGGCAGTTATTATACCTCTTCCAGCGCAACCGACGCCTGGCTTTGGACCACCTGCTTCTATGCAGCCGATTTTTCCAAAGCCCTCAAAGAGTATATCGCTTTTGCGGTACTCCAAAGGAGATTTTGTCTTTATATAGTCCAAAACCGTAGGGATGGAAAGGCCACGCATCAAAAGCTTTGTCGAGTCGTGCTTAGGGTCACAGCCAATCTGGAGTATTCTTTTATTATTTAATGAGAGGGCTGCGGAGATATTCGCACTCAAGGTCGATTTTCCTATGCCTCCCTTACCGTATACAGCAATTTGTTTCATATTTGTTCCTAAAAATTAACCCGAGACCAAGGTCAATGACCTTAGCGCTCGGGAAATGTAAGCAATTTATTTTTTTTCACTGTTTCTAGCAGCAACAGCGATGATGTCCTGATAGCGCTCCAAAATTTTCTCGTAGTTGTTTCTCACGTGAGGGAACATGCAGTTTGTACAGTCTTTGAATCCGTTAGCTGTGTACTGAAAGTTTCCACCGCATTTATCGCCGAGCGCATATAGAGGACAGTAGCAGAACAAGCAGTTGAAATCCTCCGGTTTGTTAGTCTTGTGACATGGGAAGAATTCACAATCCTTGTGCTGGAAAAACTTATAGTTTTCGGTAGTGGTATTAACCATATTAACCTCCATATTTCATTATCAAAAATAACCCGCCTATGGTATAATTTTATTAGTAAGTTATAAAGCTGTCAAGGAGACACGTAAAATGTCATTTACACATCTTCACCTACATACGGAATATAGCCTTTTGGACGGCGCCGCAAGAATTGACGGCGTTGTTAAGCGTGCCAAGGAGCTTGGTATGGACTCTATTGCCATAACTGACCATGGCAATATGTTCGGTGTAATAGACTTCTACAAGGAATGTAAGAAGCAAGGCCTTAAGCCGCTCATCGGATGCGAGATATACATGGCTGTTCGCGGTATGAAGGACAAGGATCCAGATTTAGATAGATACCAGAACCATCTCGTTTTGATTGCCGAAAACAACGATGGATACCGAAACTTGATAAAAATCGTATCCGAGGGCTATATAAACGGATACTACTACAAGCCTAGGGTTGACAAGGGTGTTCTGAGAAAGTATAGCGGTGGAATCATCGCTCTTTCAGCATGCCTTGCAGGCAAGGTTCAGCAGAGGCTTTTGAACAAAGATTATGAAGGGGCTCGCGCGGAAGCTCTTGAGCTAGATGAAATCTTCGGACACGGAAACTTCTTCCTTGAGATGCAGGACCAGGGTCTTGAGGAGGAGTACCTAGTTAACCAGCAGCTTGTCAAGCTTTCAGAGGAACTTGATATTCCTCTAGTGGCAACAAACGACGTGCACTACATCAAGCAGGAGGATGCTGAGGCTCATGATGTGCTTCTTGCGATTCAGACTGCTACGAGTATAGATGACGAGAGGAGAATGCGCTTTCCTAACGACCAGTTCTACCTAAAGAGCGAGGCTGAGATGAGGACAATCTTTTCCTTTGCTCCTCAAGCTGTGGATAACACTGCAAAGATTGCCGAAAGATGCAATGTCGAGTTCACCTTTGGTGAGTATCATCTGCCAGAGTTTGTTCCACCTGAGGGAAAGACCTGTGCTGAGTATTTACGTGAAATCGTTGAGGCAGGACTCAAGGAAAGATACGAAAATATAGAGCCTGAGCTTTTAGAGAGAATGAACTACGAGCTAGATGTCATTGAGAATATGGGCTATGTAGAGTATTTTTTAATAGTTTGGGACTTCATTAATTATGCGAGAAATAACAATATAGCTGTTGGTCCAGGCAGAGGCTCAGCTGCAGGAAGCCTTGTTTCATACTGCCTAAAGATAACGGATATAGATCCGATTAAGTATACTTTGATTTTTGAGCGATTCCTAAACCCTGAGCGTGTCAGCATGCCTGATATAGATATAGACTTCTGTATCGAAAGACGAGGTGAGGTAATAGAGTATGTTAAGCAAAAGTATGGCAGAGAGAATGTTTCCCAGATTATAACCTTTGGTAGACTTAAGGCCAAGGCTGCGGTGAGAGATGTCGGAAGAGCGCTTAATCTGACATATGCAGAGGCCGACAGAATTGCAAAGGCAATTCCTTTTGAGCTCAATATGACGCTTGAGAAGGCTTTGAATATAAGCCCCGACCTTCGCAGGATGTACGACGAGGATCCTAGTGTCAAGAAGGTAATAGATATGGCGATGAGGATAGAGGGCATGCCGAGAAATGCTTCCACTCACGCAGCTGGCGTAGTAATATCTAAACTTCCTTTGAACGAGTATGTGCCGCTCTACATGTCAGATAAGGGTCTTGCGACTCAGTTCAATATGACAACCATAGAAGAGCTTGGCCTTCTCAAAATGGACTTCCTTGGCCTTCGTAACCTTACGATGATCCGAAACGCGAAGTCTTTGATAAAGGAAAACCACGGTGTAGACATAGATTTTAGCAAGATAGGCTACGAAGATCCTGCGGTTTATTCTATGATTGCTGACGGTAATACGCTTGGAGTATTTCAGCTTGAGAGCTCCGGAATGACATCTTTTATGAAAAGGCTAAGACCGAGCTGCTTTGAGGATGTTGTTGCCGGAATATCACTCTTTAGACCGGGTCCTATGGACTCGATTCCAAAGTATATTGAGAACAAAAAGAACCCAGATAAGATTCAGTATGTGACGCCTAAGGTTGCAGAAATCCTAGATGTAAGCTACGGCTGCCTCGTTTATCAGGAGCAGGTAATGCAGATAGTTCGTGACCTTGCAGGCTATAGCTACGGAAGATCTGACCTCGTTCGTCGTGCCATGAGTAAGAAGAAGGCCGATGTA
>ERZ773207.835-NODE-835-length-11157-cov-2.023960_pt1 | contig 11157 bp, 10 predicted proteins | sample MGYA00580997_ERZ773207 | MGnify/ENA primary metagenome ERZ773207 (study PRJEB29015, sample SAMEA2738170) | human oral metagenome | biome: human oral; feature: human-associated habitat; material: saliva | place: China | collected 2239 ... | reverse complement strand
TTTTGACTCACCCATCGCTGGTTTTTCGCCTTGTTTCCCATGACAAGTAGCACAAGAGCGTTTATATACCTTTTCAGCTTTCACTAAGTCAGCTTCGGCAGAAAGGACGGGGGGTGTAAATAAAAAGCCTAAAATGGGTAAAAGTGTAGAGAGTAAGTAAATTCGTTTTTGCATTTTGGCTAGCCTTTAAATAATTTATCTAAATCTGCTGCAGGAATTGCCCCTTCATATTTAGCCTGAATATTGCCTTCAGGTGTGATCACAAAGCTTGTTGGTGTGCCAATAAGCTGATAGCGTTCTGCTGTGATTTTTAATTGGTCTTTGATAACCGGCAACGTAAGCTGACGTTTAGCAACCACAGCTTTAGTATCCACTTTATCACCATCTACGTTAATAGCGATAAGCTGAACTTTATTTGGATTAGCTTCGGCCAATTTTTCGAACTCTTTTAATTCTGCGACACATCGACCACAGGTTTCAGACCAGAATGTCAGTAGGCGAGTGCCTTTCCAATCATCAAGTTTCACTTCTTTACCTTGTAAATCATAGGCTGCAATATCTGGTGCTTTTTGACCAATTGCAGCGACTTCGTCTTTACAAGAAACACTGCCGAAAATGACCGCACTTATCGCGAGTAGTTTTACGAATTTATTTTTCATGAATGTCCTCTTTTACAAATTTTCCGTGATGGAGATAAATAACACGATCGGTTAACTCACCCAATTCAGGATTGTGTGTAACCATAACGATAGTTCGACCTTGGCGATTTAATTCTTGTAGTAAATCCAGTACAAGCGCTTCATTTTTTTCGTCGAGGTTACCCGTAGGTTCATCGGCAAAAATGACCGGAGGTTGGTTCACTAATGCACGAGCAATACATACCCGTTGTTGTTCACCTCCAGAAAGTTGGCTTGGACGGTGATCAATACGATGACCCAATCCCACTTGTTCGAGTACTGCTTTAGCCGCTGCTTCATCAATCACACTGTGATAATGCTGAGCCAGCATCACATTTTCAAGTGCGGTCAAATAAGGGATCAAATGGAATTGTTGGAAGACTAGACCAATTTTTTCCGCTCGGAAACGTTGACGACCCACTTCATCCAGTTGTGCCGCATCGACGCCGTCTAAAATCACTTTACCTTCACTGGCCGTATCTAAACCGGTCAGAATATTCATGAGCGTGGTTTTACCCGAACCCGATGCTCCCATGATTGCAATAAACTCACCTTGGCGAATTTGAATATTAATATCTTCTAAAGCAGTGACTTGCCCGAATCGTTTATATAAATGTTGCGTTTCAATCACAAATTCACTCATTTTATTCCCCTTTTAACACATTTGCGGTTTGGATATTTAAAGCGCGTTTGGTTGGTACAATCACCGCAATAAAGGCAACCAATAACGATAAGACGATAGTAATTGGAATAACCGGCAGACGCATATCAATATAAGATTTGAATACGGTTAATCCTAGTAATTGTGCCAAGATGTAGCCGAGAATCAGTCCCGCGACAATTGCACAAAGTGCAATGATCAGAATCTCGGTACTAATTTGCTTAATGATGTCACTCTGTTTCGCTCCCAAGGCTTTTTGCAGCGCAAATTCTTTTGCTCGCTCACCAACAATCGCAATCAACGTGGTATTCACACAAAGGGTGGCGAGAATCAAAATGACCAATGAGATTAAACCCATCAATCCTTTGATTTTATCTAAAATCTGCCCTTCTGAAGCGGAGACTTTTCGAATTGGTCGAGCCGTTAAATCCGGTTGATGTTGCATGATGTCCTGCGCAAATTGTGCAACATCACCTTGTTCATTTTTGACATTGAGCAAGGCGTTGTTTGCCAATCCTTCTTTATCTAACCAACTTTGTGCAAATTCTAAGCTAACGATTAACATGTTGTCTGTGGCATCGCCTGCCTCAACAATACCTTTTATCGTGAATTCATGTTTTTCAACCGCATTTTTAGACAGAGTCAATTTACTTCCAACGCCTAAATTAAGGCGTTCAGCTAAGGTTTTCCCAATCATGGCATTGCGATCGTCAAAATTCACATTAATGGATGAACCAGTAATTTGCCAATAAGGTGCGAGAATACGCATATCTTCAAACCACACGCCCATAATGACGATTTTTTCTAAATCACTTCGTGCAACACCATATAAATAAGGACTGGCTGCTGTGATAAAATTATCCGGTGCATTGTGCTGAATTTGCTTTAATTGGCGCTCTTTCATCAAACCACCATTGGCTGCACCAATGTAAAAGTTTGCCCCGAAAGTACGGAGCTCTTGGCTCATTTTGGTATTAATATCGAAATACACCGCTGCCATTGCGGTTACAATAGACGCACCGACAGTCAACGCAGAGAAGATAATAAATACCCGTTGTAAACGTAGGCGTAATGCTTGGAAGATTAAACGCCAAAACATACTTTTATTGGCGGCCATACAGCACCTCCACAGGGTAAAGTTTGGCAATACGATGGGCTGGGAACCAAGTGCCCACCACAGCAATTAAAATAGACAGCATCAATACGCAAGGGATTACAATCCAAGCGAAACTCAGTGGTACGCCAAATAGCGCTGAACCAATAAATCTTGCTAAGCCCCAACCTGCAATACAACCAAGAGTGCCACCAATTAAGGCACTGATAATGGCTTCACAATAAAATAATAAGGCAATTTGCCATTGGTATGCGCCTAAGGCTTTCATCAGACCAATTTCTTTTGAGCGTTCAATGATCCCTGTACTCATTAATGAGGCGATCCCCATAGCTGCCGCGATTAAAGCGGCGAGAGTAACGACAGCCAACAATAACTGGATTTTACCAATGACCACACCTTCTGACGCTGCAACTTGCCAAATTGGGCGAACAATGGCACCAGAAATGGCTTCTTCTAACTGATGTGAAATAGAAGAAACATAAGCCGTACAATACCAACGATCGTACTCTTCGGCATCTAACGCATCGGTATTGGCACGCGCTTTACGAGAAAGGTCATTTTCAGGTACGGTCAGCGCAGAAACTTTAACTGATTGAATTTTCCCTTCTAAACCCAGTAATTTTTGTACAGCATTGAGTGGCATGACTAATTGATTATCTTCAGCGCCACCTGTGGATAAAATCCCGGTAATTTCAACCGCACTTTGATTATCAAGTTTATCATTTTGATAGTGGAGCTGGATTTTGTCGCCTTGTTTTAAGCCAGTTCGTTGCGCTAATTGTTCACCAATGAGCGCAGGAATAAATTCACCTTCAGGTGTTTCAAGATCGTTTACCCATTCCCCTTGAACATGCCAATAAGGGCTAATAATTTTTTGGCCAGTATGGAAATCGTCTTCATCCGGTACAGGAATGTTGTGATCGAAAAATGTACCAAGCACATTAATTTGTTCAAGTGCGGTCGATTTTTCATGCGTTTTATCAGAAAGAATTTCTGCTTTCACATCTGCACTTAATAATGGCGCAAATCCCACAATGTTATTTCGCCAGAAAATATCTTTAATGTTAGGCAGTTCTTTTTCATCGAGGAAATCTTGGCTACTTAAATCATTGTTGTGACTGAGCTCATCAGGTAAGGCTGCATTACTCGCAGGTTCGACTAAAATATTGGCACCGTAAGATTTTAGCTCTTTTGCCATTTTGTCGCCGATATCAATAGAAACAGCTAATAGCGCAGAGACTAATCCCGCAGCCAAGAAAATAGTCACCACTGCTAAAAACTTACGTTTTATGCTAAAACGCCAAGATTGGAATAACATTCTTGCTAGCATTATTCCCCCTTACCTAAATATTTTTCAGGGTTATCACGGAATAAATCAAGATTTTTCTCACTTTCAAAGAAGTAAGTTTTACCTTCGTAATTGTATTTGTGCTCAGTTTTGGTATTTTTCATTTGGGTGCCACTAATCGGATCTTTTACATCGATTTCAACAATCGTGCTAAATAAATTTAACCCTTCTCCTAAATTGGCTCGATTAACTAAAATCTCCGTTTCTGTTTGTTGCCAATCTTCAATTGGTACAGGATTACAGCCACCCGGTTTACCAATAGATGGAATAAACATATGTACGCCACAACCAACACAAACCACTTGGTTGCCTTCCATCACATAGCCTTGGTCACCACAAAGCAAGCAGGCATCAAATACTGCAGCTAGACTTAATTTATCCGGTTGACGATTAATGACAAAGAAACGCACAGCTTTACCATCATCAGCAATCCAAACAAAACGGTGCAATTTGCCGTCTTTTACTTGCTCAATTGGAATATGAACTTGTTGCTTTTCATCTAAAGTCAGAGGAATTGCTTCTGAAAGTTGAGGAGGACGAGAAGCAATTTGTTCCCAATAAAGTTGCGTAGTAAAAGTAATCGCTAAGGCTAAATATCCCCAACCGAGTAGGTGAGAGGACGTACGTAATGAGGCTAATTTTTGGCGTTTTTCAATGGGTTCTTGTGTTGCATTAACTTGTTGCTTGCGTGATAAATGAATTTTTCCGTAAAAGATGGCAAGTACAACTAAGAGCAATGCTGCACAGATGTAATTTAACCAGCGAGTAATTTCGCCTGATTTCGCAACAAAACTTAAACGAGGCTTGGTAAGCTCAAGCACCTGAAGTTTCATTAAAATTAATAAGAGTTCACCGATAAGTGGAACAAGCAAGCAAACTAAGAGAAGGCTAATGGCACCTTTTAAAAGTGCGATTGATTTTTGTTGTGTTTTTACCGCTTGTTTTAGAAGTAAATAGATCCAGCCTTGTAAGCATAAACAAAAAACAAAGGCAAAAATGACCGCACTTATATGTAAGATCGAATCGGTATTGATAACATCAGTAGAAACGAGGGCAGTAATATTAGGATCTTTTGCCCAGAAGCTTCCGGCAATGAGCATTAATACTGTTTGCCAAAAGGCAGGTAAGCGACCTTTGCCGAAAATTAAACATAAGGCAAAGATAATCAATAGTGCCAATATCACGCCATTGACGATTAAATTGGTGATTTGTCCCGCAGGTAAACTAAGGCGCAGTACGATACCGGCAATAAAACCGAATAGGCTAAGCCAAATTATTTTTTTTGCGCTCACAGTGGATTGTTTACTGTGATAAACACCGAGCAATAATGAAAAAGGTAAAAGTGCTTGAAGCAGGAAAGTAAAAAAATAATTCATAGTTTGACCATTTAATAGGATAAAACAGACGATATTTTAAGGTTAAATGAAATGCTATTGCCTTCCCCTGACAAACAAGGGAAGGCAAGTCGGTAAAATTAATATTTACCTGAGATTATTTGATGCCAGTGAATTTGAATTCATAGCTTACATCAAATGGTTTCCACCAACGGCCTACACCCGTTTCAGAGTCAGTATGACGGTGCATACCTGCTTTTGATGGTGGGTCGATGTGGTAAGTTAATTTATAGTTACCCACGCCCATCATTTTCACGTTTGCACCATAGTGAGGACCGTCACCTGCTACCATTGGCATGAAAGTACCTTCTTGTTTTTCACCAGTATCGGTATTCACTAAAGTATAGTTAATGGTTAAGTAAGGCATCCATTCACCATCACCAAAGCCATTTTTGTTACCTTTTACTGCGTGGATATCCGCTTCTAAGTGGATATCTGATTTCGCAGCAGGTAAACCCATGCCACGTGGTTCCATATCGATTGGTTTGAGATAAACCGCTGCAATTTCCATTTCATTCATGGTTACCGCTTCACCGATTGGATACTCTTGGAATGCGTTTGCAGTAGACGCGGTAAAAATACCCGCAAATAATGCTGTTGCTAAAAGTGCTTTTTTCATTGTTTTTCTCCTAAAGGATTGTTGGGTATTACGCGGCTTTTTTGCTTTGATATTTCATAATAAACAGAGCAAATACGGCTGCGATGAGTAAGATTGCTTGTGGGATTAGGGTTTCCATATAAGGATAAATACCTAACCACGAAATTTCAGGCACACCGCTAATCAGCGTTGGCTCGAAAAGTTTGCCTTCAATGAGTTCTAAAACAGATTTACCAGCGAATACAAAGGCCATTAAATACATGAAAGAACCCGTGAACATAAAGAATGGTTTAAGCGGTAATTTCACCACGGTATAACGCATCACGAAGTAGCAAATGGTGAGAATAATTACACCAACAATGATACCTGCGAAAAGGTAAATAAAACTGACCGCACTTTTCGCATCACCCACGAGGGCATAGTAGAACAATACGGTTTCTGCCCCTTCACGATATACGGCTAAGAAGCTGGTAAGCCATAAGCCAATGAGTGAGCCAGTAGTGAGGGCTGTAGAGAGTTTACCTTCTAAATAACGTTTCCAGTTTTGTGCTTCGACTTTAGACAATAACCAGTAACTCATCATAAAGAGCATGATTACGGCAAAAATCATCGTAAAGCCTTCGAGCAATTCGCGGTTTTGACCTGAATTTTCAAAGATAAGTTGGAAGATAAATGCGGTAATCACACTGGCAATTAATGCCACATAAACAGACTGACGGATAACCGGCAATTTATCTTGGTGGTTATTTTTAATTAAGTAAGTCACGATAGCTGCAACAATTAATAAGGCTTCCAAACCTTCACGAAGGATGATTAAAAGGCTATATAAGAACATAGACCAATCGCTTTGTTCTCCGCCCTGTAACATTTCAACCGCTTTAGTTAGATTCTGGTCTAAACCATCAGCTTGCGCTTGTAACTTATCACCTTGTTCAGCTTTCATTAAACTCACTAAACGAGTAAAGTAGCCTTCAAGTTCCGCTTTAAAATTGCTATCACGAGAGCCAATTTTGTTCTCCATGCCACTGCTTTCAAACACATCAAAATAGGTGTCTTGTACAGAAAGAATTGCTTTTTTGCTTTCGCCTTGTTGATAGAGCGCAATAGCTTGTTGAATACGTTGGTTGATCTCTTGTTTAATCTTATTCCAATCTTGCTCTTGTTGATTATCTGTTGCTTGCTGCGTTGCATTGGATTGAACATTTTGTTCTTCACGTGTCGTTGGCAGGTTAGGCAAGTTTTCTTCAATATCTTGTAATAATTGCGTACTTTGATAGCCAATTTCTGTGATTTGATCGGCTTGTTCACTTAAACGGATGATGTTGTAAAACTGTTGATTAATCGCCGCTGAAGTTTCTGCAGAGCGATTTTGGCGAATGGACATTTCCATTTCTGAATTTTTATAGCCATCGTATTGCGCTTGTTGGAACAATTTTTTCGCATTAGCGAGATCACCATTTTGATACGCTTCGAGCCCTTGAGCGAGCAAATCATCAATGGTTTTAAAACTTTGTTGCCAATAAGGGGCGATCTCTTGATTATCATAAACACCATGTTGACCATCGGCATTGAGCTGATGACCTTCAATCAATGATGGCAACACTTCTTGTAATTCTTTTTTGAGCTGATCGATTTTAGCTTGAATCTCTTGTTGTGAACTGCCTTCACCGATCATTTTACGGATCTCACCAAAAGTCGCTTCCATTTGGTAACTTTTCTGTGCCGAGAAATTGATACGAATCGGACCTTCTAGATTTTCAAACACTTCAAAATAAGCCATTTGCACTTCAGTGCGCGCATCATCGGTATTACCTTGCTGGACAAGTTGGGCGGTTTTGTCTAAGCGCGACGTAATATCATTAACCCACTGTTGGTAGTTGTCTTGTGCAAAGAGTGAAGAAGAGAAGGCGAGTGAAAAAATTAAAAAGAAAAATCGAATAGAACGGAATAGCATCGTCTATTTACCTCATTACCTAAAATGAAATTAATTCCTATTTATAATTATCTTTTGATATCAGTGAAATGACAATAAATAATTCTAATTTTTGTGATGGAGATCAAAAAATTCACAAGAGTAGGAAATGTCTAGAGGGTGATTGTATGCTTAAAAGAATAAAGCGCCATTCTTAGGCGCTTTATGGAGATATAAAAGTGCGGTCAAAAATAAGCGAGTTTATTGAGCGGGTGCGGCTTCTTCAACAGGCGCTTTATTATCTAACACATCCCATACACTTTCTTGTTTTGCTGATTCAGGTTGCTCAGGCTGTGGCGATTGTGTAGTCTGCGCCGCTGTAGCTGTTGCCGTACTCGTCGTTGATGCAGAAGCGCAGAAATTTTGATCTTTATTTATCCACACAGGGATTGTCCGACTGCTACCACAACTCCAACTGCCGTAAGCATTGATGCCAACCCATTTAATGGTAGAAGGTTGACCGAGTTTCAGTTTTTCAATGGCAACACGGTTTAAATAATCTTTATAGATTTGTAGTGCACCAGAGGCACCGGTTAATTTGGTTTCACCGTTATCATCACGACCTAGCCAAATGGTGCTAACATTTTTACCATCAATCCCCACAAACCACGTATCACGGGCATCGTTGGTCGTGCCTGTTTTACCTGCAAGACGAAGATCCGCATAATCATTTTGTAAGCTACGCGCAGTACCACGTTCTACGGTTTGTTGCATCGCATACAAGGTTTGATAAGCCGCTTCTCTCGGCACCACTTGATCTGGCACCGTATTGTGTTCGTAAATGATATTACCTTGACGATCGGCAATGCTTTGAATGGTACTTAACTCAATTTTGCCACCTTGATTTGCAATGGTTTGATAGAGTTTGGTCACATCATAAGGTGAAATACTGTAAGAACCGAGCAAGGTTGCAGGCACTTTTGGAATCGCTACATTATCCCAGCCCATGGCTTTTTGCGTATCGATCACTTTGCTTAAACCGACTTTCATCCCAATATTTACCGTTGGAATATTCAGCGAGCGAGCAAGGGCATCCATCAACATCACCGAACCGCTGTATTTGCGATCGTAGTTACGAGGTTGCCAAGGTTGGCTACCTTTAACATAAATCGTGATTGGCTGGTTTTGAATTGGCGTATTTAAACGAAATTGTTCCGGATTCATCAGTGCGGTCAAATAAATGGATGGTTTTACCAAAGAACCAATTTGACGTTTTGACATTAAGGCTCGGTTAAATCCGGCATATTCTGTTTGTAATCCACCGACAACAGCACGTATTTCACCCAAGTGATAATCCGCGACAATCATTGCGCCTTCTAAATGTGGATTTTTAGTTTGTATTTGTAATTGATTAACCGTATTCACCACAGCATTTTCAGCTTGTTCCTGTTGTTTTAAATCCATGGTGGAGAAAATACGTGCACCAAGTAGTGCAGAGGTTTTATTTTCCCCTAATTGACGGCGAAGATCGGCTTGTAAGGTTTGAATGAAAGCAGGGTATTTACGTGAAATTTGACCTTTAGCTTGCACGCCTAATGGACGTTTACTCAACATCTCATAAAGCTCATCCCCAATCATTTGGTGATCAAGCATCAGTTTTAACACCACATTTCGGCGATCGAGTGCATATTGTGGATTTCGCCATGGATTATAAAGGGATGGTCCTTTCACCATGCCAACTAAAAGGGCAATTTGGTCTAGGCTAATTTCACGAATAGAGCGACCAAAATAGAATTGACTCGCCAATGCAAAACCGTGAATTTGGATATCCCCATTTTGACCAAGGTAAATCTCGTTCAGATAGGTTTCTAAGATACGGTTTTTATCATATCGCCAATCTAACACCAATGACATCAAAGCTTCATTGGCTTTACGTGTCAGAGAACGTTCGCTGGATAAAAATAGGTTTTTAACTAATTGCTGGGTGAGTGTACTCCCGCCTTGAACCGTTTGACCAGCTTTAATATTGGCAATCATTGCTCGCACAATCCCCACTGGATTAATCCCGTTATGCTCATAAAAACGGCGATCCTCTGTGAGTAATAAGGCATCGATGAGTAAACGAGGGTATTGTTGTAACGGAATTGCTAAACGATCTTCATTATCTGATTCCAACATTGCAATTAATTTAGGCGCAAGACGGAATTCATCAACCGCTTTTACGTTGACCAAGTCTTCAATACGAGAAAGTTTGTTATTCGTAAAACGTAAACGTAATACACGTTGTGGTTCAGGCTTGTCAGGGTAAGGGAATGCGCGACGAAGTAATACGATGGTATCCTCTTCGAGTTTAAAATCGCCCGGTGCTGCAATCATTGTGGTTTGGCGGTATTCGTTATCGAGTAAGATTTGAATCACTTCGTCAAAAGAAAGGTTATCAGACAGTTTTACGCTTTCTAAACGACTATACCCTTCTGCCGGTAAACGCCAAATTTGGCCATCCATTTTTGAGCGAATTTGCCAGTCTAAATAGCCACCATAAAATACGGCAAGCGTCCCTAAAGTAAAGGCTGCTTTAGCTAAAAAGATTTTACAAGAACGGCGCTTATCTGGCGCTTGTGTTTCTTGTTGTTCAGGTGAGGTGTTTTCCGTTTCCGACATAATAGTTAGCTTCAGAGAATGAGGTTAAGCAATAAATTCAAAATAGGCATTAAGAAAGTGGATGAAGTCTGTTGTACCGCAGAAGGCGATACTTTCTTCATCATAATAATGGAAGTCGTCTTCTAAAATTTCATCTGTTTCAATCGCAAGGTTATTGGCACGAATCATCACTTCATCGGTATTGATAAAAAGCGTGTATTCGGAACCAATCAGCGTGACTTCATCATTATTTTTAATCTGCTCACAGGCAGAAAGTGCGGTCAAAAACGCTTGAGGATTTGACCGCACTTCTGAATTAAACCAATTGGCTAGCGCAATGTGTTCCATTGAACATTTGGCGTGCACATTGCCTAGATAATGGGTAAATTGAAAATCCATATTAGATGCTGAATGACGAACCGCAGCCACAGGTGCTGGTTGCATTTGGATTGTTCACCACAAAACGAGAACCTTCCAATCCTTCAGTGTAATCAACGGTGCCGCCAATTAAGTATTGTAAACTCATTGGGTCAATCACTAATTGCACACCGGCTTTTTCAATCGTTAGGTCGCCTTCATTGACTTTATCATCAAAGGTAAATCCATATTGGATTACTGTTCCGGCGACCCCGGTGATGTACACGCGTAATTTTAATTCGTTGTTTTCTTCTTCGCTAATTAAACTTTTTACTTTATTGGCTGCCGCATCAGTAAAAGTTAGCGGCACGGCCATATCTAAATCTGACATATATTATATTCCCACTTTCCTAAAATAATCTGCGTATTATCTAATAACCCGTCAATTCATTCAAG
>ERZ773207.834-NODE-834-length-11176-cov-16.033540_pt1 | contig 11176 bp, 12 predicted proteins | sample MGYA00580997_ERZ773207 | MGnify/ENA primary metagenome ERZ773207 (study PRJEB29015, sample SAMEA2738170) | human oral metagenome | biome: human oral; feature: human-associated habitat; material: saliva | place: China | collected 2239 ... | reverse complement strand
CAAGAAGTTGTTTCATTGAAATTACTGCCATGAGTATTTCTCCTTTTTGTTTTTTCCTCTTCTCAATTTCAACTTGCAAAACGACCAAAAGGCAACAGTTTCACAATTCATCAAGAATGAGTATTATCGTTTACACGACAGTTCTTATTTTATCATACTTCCTCAATAATTTCAAGCGATTTTTAGTAATATCCATTAAAAATTAGATTGGTAAAAAATATAAAAGAGACTCAAACAGAGCCCCTTTGTATCTATTAATTTGGATAAATGTAACTAACATATCCTGGGTAAGATGCTGGATTGAACCAACCACGATAATTTCCGATTGATCTATTACCAGCGTAATTTGATTCTGATACTTGAATACGTGTTGATGATTCAACAGCTGTCACAACTGCTACATGACCATAACCGCCATCATTCCAACATATAATTGCACCAACTTGAGGTGTTGATCCTGTACGGAATCCTGCTGCTGCTGCACTTGTAGCCCACTGCGCGCCATTACCCCAGTAATCTCCAGCCCAAGGTGCTAAAGTTTTTGCTCCCCAAGTACATTCCCCAATTGGATAGCTTGAAGCATTAGAGCTGTATGTTGGTCGAGCCTTTGCTTGAACAGGTGCAGCTGCTGGTGTAGAAGCCGTTGGTGCTGCTGGAGTTGTAGAAGTAGCCGAAGCTGTAGATGATGAAACTGCTTGAATCTGTGCATTTAAATTAGTATTTGCTGAAGCAATAACAGATTGTTGTTGACTTGCTTGTTTTTCTTTATAAGCTGCTTCAGCTACCGCAGCTGCACGTGCTTCTGCTTCTGCCGCTGCTTTTTGTTGTAATAAACTTGCTTTTTCTCCTTCAGCAGTTGCTTTCTCAGCAGCAAGGTTCAATTCTGCAGCTTTAAGCTCAGCTTGCTTAGTTGTCAATGCTTGAGCATCATCAGCTAATTTTTGTTGGTTTGCGATAACTGTATTAATAGCATCGTTATTTGTAACTTGTTTTTCAGAGATAGCTTTTTTATCTGCTTTTTGTTGCTCTAACATTTTATTGTTAGCAGATACAATTTCACTCATTGCAGCAACACGTGAAATAGCTTCTGTAATGGATTTCGAGTTTACAATTGTATTGATGTAGCTAGTTGCAGCTCCATTAGTTTGAGCACTACGAGCTTGTTTTTCCAAAGAATCATTACGAGATACAATGTTTTTAGACAGTTCTGTAATTTCTCCCTCAAGCTTTTTAGATTCCGCTTGTAATCTTTCGTTTTCAGACTGCAAGTTAGATTGTTCAGATTGAATAGCTGAAACTTGTTCTTGAATTTGGCTAACCTGTTTTTGAGCTTCTTGTTGTTGTGCTGTTAAAGAGTTAATTTTTTGATCTTTAGCTGCAATTTTTGCATCAGTAGTTTCTGCATGCACAGTCGTTAAAACTGCTGCTTGAGATACTAATACTGTACTTAATAAAAGTGATGCTAAGATTTGTTTCTTCATATTACGTAGATACTCCTTCTTTTAAAGACAATACTAGTATATCAAAAAAAGGCCTAATGAATATTACGCCTTTGTTACATTTTTATTTCTTTCTTATAGATAATATTTTTCAAAAATAAACTGGAAAACAAACATCCATATAAAATTTAAAATCATCGATGGTACCAAGCTATAAACTATAAAAATTGCTAAATTATCTACAGTGATTCCAACTACAAAAGCAAGAAGATAAGATCCCATATCAAATAAAAAACTCATTACAATAATAGCTAAGATTCTTGTCCAACGATTCAGCAAAATAATACTGTTCATTTTATAAATAGATACTCCTAGCAAGACAAATAAAAGAGTTGCTATCCCTATTAAGTGAAAAAAGTAAATATCATAAACTAAACCGATTGTAAAACAATAAAGTAAGTAGAAATACTCTGATACTTCAATCGTTTCAAACATTAGGAATAAGAATAGAAAATGACTACTTAAATGAACATAGGGAAAGAAAGAACCTACTACTTGACTAAGGTGAGCATCGATTAAAACAATTAAGGGAAGCAATAGGAAAATACCAACATATTTTAACTGTCTCATTAAGAATTCCCCACTAATTCTACCGCATATAAATCCTTAATATTAGCTGTTAATTTCACAGTTACTTCTCGTGTCAAATAGTCATTACTATGTGTTGTAGCAACCACATCTCCAACAGGAATATCTTTGACATTAAAGTTTCCTAAACCACCTGTTGTAACTTTATCACCTACACTAATATCAGCGTTGCTATTTAACTGACTAATTTTAAGAACTTCATTTTCCTTTTCATAACCAACAATAATTCCATAAATCACGTCAGATCCATGTTGAATTTTAACAGAAATCTTATCAGCATTTTCTGTATTTGTTAAAAGGTTAACAACTGTGGAGTTATCTTCTACTTTTGAAACACTACCAATCAAACCACCATTTGCAATGACTAGCATATTTTCAGAAACCCCTTTTAAACGACCTGCATCCAGAGTTAGCTCCTGTTGCCAAGATACCGGGGAGCGCATAATGACATCTGTTGCCAAGATTTTAGTAGCTTGCAACTTTGATTTCATATCCAACAGCTGACGTAATTGTTCATTTTCGGTCTTTAAACTTTCCGCCTCATTTGATTTTACCACTAACTGGTAAATTTGTTTTTTCAGATTCTCATTTTCATCGTAGGTCCTTGTTAAATGGCCTAAATCCGATTTTATAGAATTAAACCATTGAAAAGGTTTTTGGACAACCCTATCAACCAATGAAATTCCATCTCCTACTTTTGTAACAACTGCACTTGAGTAAGTCGTCACTAAAAGTGCCGAAACAATAAGAACACTGATAAAAACAATGATTACATATTTTGATTTTTTAAAACGGTTCATACTCCTACCTTTATATCAACAAACTGTTACAGTGACTTTTTTCACAATCCTTGGAATTTACTAAGATTTTAAGAAGAATAAGCATAGACCAAGAGCTAGAATGACAAAAATTGTAAGTGTATCCTTTAGACTCCATTTTAATTGTCGATATTGGCTTCTACCTTTTCCTCCCTGATAACCACGCGACTCCATAGCAATCGCTAATGAATCTGCACGTTTTAAACTAGTTGCAAATAAAGGAATCAAAATAGGAATCATAGACTTCACTTTTTGAACAATATTTCCTTCACCAAAGTCAACTCCACGAGCTTTCTGGGCATTCATAATCCGCGTCGTATCATCCATCAAGGTTGGTACAAAACGCAAGCTCATTGATAACATCAAGCCAATTTCATGAACTGGAACTTTCACTTTCTTTAAAGGCGCTAACAATCCTTCAACCGCCGATGCTAAACTCAAAGGCATTGTTGTTAAAGTCAATAATGTTGAGAAGAAAATAATCAAGATAAATCGACAAAAAATAATACCAGCTTGTTGCAGAGCGTAGTCAGTGATTCTCACAAACCAAAACTCGAATATAACATTTCCACTTGAAATGAAAAAGAATTGAAAAAGGGTCGTAAAGGCAATCAAAAAGAACATAGACTTCAGTCCCTGAATAAAGAATGAGAGCGATACCCCTGACAAAGCGATAAAAATACCTGTCGCAACGAAAAGAATCAAATTGGTGATGGGGTTATTAGCCCAAAAAACAATCAGAATCAATAGCATCATACCCAATAATTTACTGCGTGGATCCAAGCGGTGAACAATCGAATCTCCAGGTATGTAACGCCCCAAAATCATACTATCCATTTAGCGACTCCTTGAATTCCTCTATCCTGATTGGTAGTCTTTTAAAAGATACACCTCTATCAGCCAATCGTTTACAAAAAGCTGTTATTTTAGGGACACCCAACTGTACTGTTTCCATAAATGCAACATCCTGAAAAACATCACTTGGCTGGCCACTTTTAACCACACATCCCTTTTCCATAATAAATACTTGATCTGCATACTCAGCTACATCATCCATCAAATGCGTTACCAAGACAATAGTCATTCCTGACAGATGCAGCTGTTTAAACAAGCTCATCAATTCTTTTCTTCCAAGAGGATCCAAGCCTGCCGTTGGTTCATCCAAAACTAAGATTGCAGGCTCCATTGCAAGTATACCTGCGATAGCAACACGTCTCATTTGACCACCTGAAAGTTCAAACGGACTACGTTCAAATAAGGATTCGTCAATTCCAACCATGCCTAATTTTTCACGCGCAATCTTCTCTGCCTCATCTTTCGAAACTCCAAAATTTTGCGGTCCAAAAGCCACATCTTTCAAAACAGTTTCTTCAAAAAGCTGGGTCTCAGCAAATTGAAATACTAATCCAACTTGTTTACGAATCTGACGAATATCTTTATTTTTAGAAGTTGCAGTGATGAGTGTATCAAAAACTTGTACACTTCCTTGACTTGGAATCAACAAACCATTTAAAAGTTGTAAAATCGTTGATTTTCCGCTTCCTGTATGTCCAATTAGAGCAGTATACGAACCATCTTCAATCGTCAAAGAAATATCAGACAAAGCTGTTGAAGCCAAGGGAGTTCCCTCTTGATACGTATAACTCACATTTTCTAGAGCAATTCCCATAGTTTTTCCTCTAGCTCACTTTCTGTCAAATAATGTTCAGGTAAATCATAACCAAACTTACTCAAAGAATCTTTTAATTGATTGGCAAAAGGATTATCCAATCCGATTTGATCCAAATCATTTCGAGAAAAAAGTTCCCTAGGACTACTAGTTGATTCAATAGTCCCTTTTTTCATGACTAATACACGGTCACTCATAGCAACTTCTTCTAAATCATGTGTAATAGAAATAACCGTCATGTCGTAGTCTTTTCTAATTCCTTGTACGGTCTCAATTAGCTCTCTACGGCCTTCAGGATCCAACATACTGGTTGCTTCGTCTAGAATTAAAATAGCTGGCCTTTGGGCCACAACTCCAGCAATAGCTACACGTTGCTTTTGCCCGCCTGATAGACGTGCTGGCTCTTTCTTCTTAAAGTCCAACATGCCAACCAAATTCAGAGCTTCCTCTACTCTTTCTTTCATTTCTTGACGAGAAATTCCTTGATTTTCCAAACCAAAAGCAACATCATCCTCAACAGTTGCTCCGACAAATTGATTATCAGGATTTTGAAACACCATACCAATCTGATGTCGTAAATCCCAAATATTTTCTTCTGTTAATCGTTGGCCATTGATTAAAATTTCTCCAAACTCTGCTTCAAGTAAGCCATCAATTAATCGAACAGTTGTTGATTTTCCACTACCATTATGCCCTACAATAGAAAGCCATTCTCCACGTTTCACGTGAAACGTAATATCTTTCACATCATAGTATTCTTGACTTTCCTTATAACGAAAAGAAAGGTTTTTTACGTCAATAATCGATTTCATTTCGAACCCAATGTCCCTTTAAATATATGCGCACTACCCTTGAAATAATCATAGCCAGAATAGATAGTGAAAAACAAAGCTATATAAAGTATAACTTGGCCAATCAAGGTCCAATGTAATAATAAGAAAATAATAGCAAACATTTGACTAAAGGTCTTAATTTTACCTGGCATTGCTGCTGCAAGAACTGTTCCGCCAGTCTCAACTAGTAGCAATCTTAAACCTGTTACAGCAAGTTCACGACAAATAATTACTGCTACAAGCCAAGCTGGAGCCATACCTAGTTCAATAAGCATAATAAAAGCTGACATAACCAATAACTTATCCGCCATTGGATCCGCAAATTTTCCAAAATTGCTAACCACATTCCATTTACGAGCTAGATAACCATCCAAATAGTCTGTGATACTAGCAATCGTAAAAATAATCGCTGCTATCATATGACTCCCCATCGATTTTCCTACAGTTAAAATAAGGATGAAAATAGGGATAAATAAGATACGACCTATTGTTAAAAGATTTGGAATTTGTTCTTTTTTCATTCGTTTTTCCTTAATTCTTAATGAATTTGATAGTGATGGTTCCAGTCGGAGTCGTTAATTTAGATAAATCAACTGTCTGATTATCTACAGTCAAAACAACGCCTTTTACAACACCTAAAGTCACTGTCACTGGATTTTTAGTTGAGACTGTTGTTTGACTACTTTTATTATCTGGCGATAAGGTCACACCGCCTGCGAGCTCGCTATCTGACACACTAATCCAGCTTCTTGCATCTGAGACTGCCAATTGTATTTTAGCAGTTTCCTGATTTGTTTTATAGGTAACTTCTACATAATTTCCTTCTCCTGAGACGCTTATAGCTGACTCCAAGATCGAAGAACTTGAACTACTACTTGAGTTTTGAGAAGCAGAGCTTGTCGAACTTGTTTCTCGAACCACGCTATAGTTAGAAATGGAAGGGGGCTCCGGTTGATTTTGAATATAACTCCAAACATAATATGTAACAAAAATTAAAATTGATAATGCAAAAAGTATAAAATAAAACAATGGTAAAAATGATGCTCTATTTTTCTTACTTGTACGTCTACGACCTGACAACTCTTCCTCATCAACATCTACTTCATCATAAGTAATCATACTTCCAGAGTCATATGCATCCAAAACGATTCTTTCATCCAGTTCCACTGCCCAAGCATATTTACGCAAGAAGGATCGTGCATAAAAAGGACTAGGTAGCTGATCAAAATCATCTGTTTCCATAGCTTTTAACATCTCTAACTGGATTTCTGTCTTTTGCTGCAACTCATCTAAACTGAATCCCTGATTAATTCTAGCTAAACGTAAAACCTCACCAATAGTTTTTTTTCTCATACTTAACATTCTTTCTTTCTGTTTTTCCCATGACTTTTATATTGGAAAAATTGTAAAATCAACTATATCTCCATCATCTATTAAGTGATGTCCTGCTTCAAGCACATCCTCTAAAGTGATTTCCTGTAAAATCTTCGGTAAATCAAAAATTGTTTCACCCTTATCTAAAACATTATATTGTGTTGCAATAAATTCCAAGGAATTTAGGCTACTAAAAAATTCTCCGTACATCTCTCTTTTAATAATGTCCAAATGTTCCTCTGTTATATCTGGATCCTTTATAAAATTACGAATAGCCTTTCTAAACTGATGTGATAAGGCAACTGGCTCCTTTGCATCCATTGTCAACATGACGAAATGAAAACGACTTGTCACTTCAACTTCAAGAGATAAGGAAGCATCTATCTTACCTGATTCATATAAGTTTTGGAAACGATTTGAAGTCCAACCAAACATCATTGCAAACAATATTTTTAATAAAATATTATACCGATAGCCATCTTCTTGAGAAACCTCCTTCTTCCCCCTAATTCCAATGGCAAGTTTGGGAGAAGAAACTTCCATCCTCATACTATCTGTTGGCTTTACATCTTGTAAATCAATTTTTTCTCTTGTAAACTCTTCAAAACTCATATCTTGTAAGACTTTTCTTTGAAGGTAATCCTGTATGTGGTCAACATCAAAGTTACCAACTAAAAATAAAGACATGTTGACAGGTTTGTAAAACCTTGTAAAATTCTCATGTAAATTATCGGTATGAATTTGAACAATAGACTCCTCGCTACCAACTATATCTGTAGCTAAAGGGGTTCCTGGATATAAGTTCGCTAAAGTTGAAAAGAATAGGCACGAATCTGGATCATCTTGATACATCTCTCGTTCTTGCTGTATAATATCTTGCTCTCTAAGTATAGAATCTTCTGTAAAATGAGCTATCGTAACCAATTCTTCAAGTAAATCTAAATTCTCTAGTAAATAATCCGTAGCTGAAAAAAGATAGTTAGTTTTAGTAAAACTTGTAAAAGCATTACTATCTGCTCCTAGTAGCGTAAATGCTGCCATTATATCACTAGAATCTTCCCTCTCAAACAGTTTATGTTCCAGAAAATGAGCAATCCCCTCAGGATACTGTTTTACAGTTCCGTCAACTTCTCTAACAAGCGTATCTATAGAACCAAATTGAACAGTTACACTACCGTAAACCTCTTTAAATTCTTTTTTAGGTAATAGAGCTACTGTCAACCCATTTGACAACCTTGTCCGATAAACCTTTTCTTTTACAGCTGGATAGTATTTTTCTTCAAAAATAATCTTTGTCATTCTATACCTTCCATAAAGTAAATCGCTTGAAGTTTGACTTGATTGGCAACTTTACAAATAGTTTCCTTATCAATTTTATCCAGCCTTTCAATCCAATTCTCAATATCTTCAGAAGATTTTCCAAGTATAGAATTTTGGTAGGTCCGTTCAATAAGTGAACTTTGACTATCTTGAGAAATCAATAAAGATCTACGTATCATTTCTTTCGTCTGCTCTAATTCCATATCTGTAAAGTATCCTTTTTTCAAATCAAGCAATTGGTTATTCATCATCTTGCGAGCTTGATTACGATTTTCTCGGTCAATACCAGCGTATATTCTTAAAAATCCGCTAAATAAATCCAACTGACTTGAAATAGTATAGGCTAATCCAGCTTTTTCACGAACATTTGCAAATAATTTAGAATGAGCAAATCCCCCCAATAAACCATTCATAACAATCATAGGTAAATGTTGTTCATCACCATATTCAACAGAGCAATGGTAGCCCAATTCTAAAATAGATTGTCCCACATTTTTTCTGACCATATTTTCTTGTAGTATATTTGAGTAGTGTTGTTGATACTGAACTCTCACATCTCCTTTTCGATCCTTAAAATTGAAAGATTCCAATAATTTTTGAATTTCAATCTCATTAAAATCACCTAAGAAAAAGAAATCAATTCGGTCATTAGCTAAAAAGTTTTGAAAACAGGTGTAAGAACTTTGAGGAGTCTCCTCTAGAATCCGGGTTCGTAAATCTTCATATTTCAGTTGAAGACGCTCATCACTAAAGAAAAGACGATCTAATTCTTTATGTGAAAAATAAAAAGAATCATCCATATCGGCAGCTAAAGTTGCCAGTAATTGCTTTTTCTCAATCTCAAATAAGACTGGGTCAAAACCATCATCCAATAGTAAAGGGGAAAATAGAATCTCTTTTAGTAACTCTAACACCTGCAACGTTAAGACATTTTTCCTACTCAAAAACTCGTCTCGAACATAGTTCAAAGTCAGATCCACAATATGACTTTGACCTCTTCTATAACAATTGGTTGAAACATCTGTTCCATATAAACTAGCTAAATGTCTTCTAAAATCTTGAGACTTAGGATATTTCTGATTGGCCGTTTCTAACATACTCGCACTCAACATACGACCTGCAATCGTGTCAAGAGATAATGGAGCTGTAAAACGAATGCTTATTTTGTTAGTTTTAAACTTTTTTGATTGGATAAAATGTGTTGAAATTCCATGCACTAACTCCATGATTTACCTCCTTATATACAGACTTCTATTATATCACGAAAACCTGAAATTTTCTTGTTCTCTGTAACACTTTTGAAATAAAAATCGCTTACATTTCTCCTTGTTTCTCTCACTATTTTTAGGAAAATATGGTATAATACCAAAGATTGAGGTGAATTATGGAATACAAATTATTTGAAGAATTTATTACCCTCCAAGCACTACTCAAAGAACTTGGAATTACACATAGCGGAGGAGCTATCAAATCATTTCTCTCTGAACATTCTGTTTACTTTAATGGGGAATTAGAGAGTCGTCGTGGTAAAAAACTTCGTATTGGCGATAAAGTTGACATCCCTGACATGAATATTGACATCTTGTTGACACAACCTACTTCTGAGGAGCAAGATGAATATCAGGCTGATAAAGTTGAAAAAGAACGAATCGCTAAACTTGTCAAGGAGATGAATAAAGGAGTAAAAAAAGACAACTCTAAACCTACTTTATCGCCCAAAAGCAAACAAGCTCCACGATTCCCTGGTAGATAATCATGTGGCTACAACACCTATCTCTCAAAACTTTTCGTAACTACAAAGAGACGAAAATAGACTTTAATCCTAAATTAAATGTCTTTTTAGGACGCAATGCACAAGGTAAAACAAATATGTTAGAGGCTATCTATTTTTTAGCCTTAACACGCAGTCATCGAACTCGAACAGATAAAAATCTCATTCATTTTGATGAGGAACAACTTCATCTTTCAGGTCTCGTTCAGAAAAAAACTGGATCCATTCCTCTAGAAATCGAACTAACACAAAAAGGCCGTGTGACAAAAGTTAATCATTTAAAACAGGCACGACTTTCAGATTATGTCGGACACATGAATGTTGTCTTATTTGCTCCTGAAGATTTACAACTAATTAAAGGAGCACCTTCGGTTCGACGAAAATTCATTGATATGGAGCTTGGACAAATCAAGCCCATCTATTTATCAGATTTAACCAATTATAACCATATTCTTAAGCAAAGAAACACTTATCTAAAATCAGCTCAAACAATAGATGAAACCTTCCTTTCAGTACTAGATGATCAGCTAGTCGATTATGGATGTCGTGTAATGAATCACCGCTTAGATTTCATAAAAAAACTAGAATCATTTGGTCGTAAGAAACATTTTGAACTCTCTAATCAGATTGAAGAGTTGTCAATATCCTATCAATCTTCTGTCAAGATAACTGACAAAGAAGACTTATCCGAATCTTTCAAAATTGCTTTAGAAAAAAGTAGGTCCAGAGATTTATTTAAAAAGAACACTGGTGTTGGTCCTCATCGGGATGACATTTCTTTTTATATAAATAGAATGGATGCTAGTTTCGGAAGTCAAGGCCAACATCGTAGTCTCGTCCTCTCGATAAAATTAGCAGAAATCGAGTTAATGGAAAGCATTACTACAGAATCTCCAATATTACTGCTTGACGATGTTATGAGCGAACTTGACAACACTAGACAACTAAAATTATTAGAAACGATTTCTCATTCAATCCAAACTTTTATCACAACAACAAGCTTAGACCATCTTCAAAATCTGCCAGAAAATCTAAGTATCTTCACTATTCAGGATGGTAAAGTTTTTGTAAATTACAATTGACAACATTGTAAAAGAACTCCTATTTCCACGGGAGTTCTTTTCATTGTTTTTACATAGAATAATTTGGTGCCTCATTAGTAATTTGTACATCATGAGGATGGCTTTCTTTCAAACCAGCACCAGACATTTCAATAAATTGAGCATTATCGTGTAGTTCTTTAAGGTTAGCTGCACCACAGTAACCCATACCAGAGCGAATACCACCAATCATTTGGAAGACAA
>ERZ773207.833-NODE-833-length-11184-cov-3.806182_pt1 | contig 11184 bp, 7 predicted proteins | sample MGYA00580997_ERZ773207 | MGnify/ENA primary metagenome ERZ773207 (study PRJEB29015, sample SAMEA2738170) | human oral metagenome | biome: human oral; feature: human-associated habitat; material: saliva | place: China | collected 2239 ... | reverse complement strand
ACCGATTAAGTTTATCTGTATGCAGTAATAAATTTCTACCACCAAGTTTTAAATTGTCAAATCTTGCATTCAGCTGATTTTGAGCGGTTACCAATGCTTGATTTGTATCAGCGGTTGTGCGTTCAAGGCTTGCGATTTTGCTTTCCGATGCGCCAACTCGTCCATCAATGCCATTTACCGTGCTTTCAAGCGTGCGTAGGGCTTGGGCGTTGGCTTTATCAGCGTCTGCTCGTGCGGTTTCTTCTCGTGCAAGGCGTGCTGTGATGTCGATATCAGACTTTTTATAGGCACTATCTAACGCACTGATACGCTGTGATAGAGCCGTGTTGTTGTCACTGATTGCTTTTTCAGTATTGGCAAGTTTGGCATTTGTGGCGTTGTCGGCTTGTTTGTAGGCGGTATCAATCGCAGTTATGCGTTGCCCTAGTACCGTGTCCGCAGTCGTGCGGGTGGCGGTTTCACTCGCCAGATTTGCCATCAAAGTACGGTCAGCTGATTTATAAGTCGTGTCCATTGCGTTGATTTGCTGTGATAGGGCGGTGTCTTTGGTGGCTTGCGCCTGTTTAAATTCGTTCAAACTCGCATTGGTGGCATAAGGCGTTAAATCAACATTAACATCCTCTGGTGCTGGTGTCCAGTCTGTAACATGTAAACCAAACTCTAATTTAGGTTGTTTAAACTCATATACGCTATTATCGTACCATTCAAATCTTACAAAAAGGTACTTCAAATCATCTGCGGCGATTGTACCTTTGACAACATAACGCACCCAATTATTTGTAGGTGTTACATTACCACCAACCAAATGGTCTATAAATCCATTAGTAATACCTTTACGCAACGCTAAATTGATTGGATTATTAGCACCTGATACACGGCGAATATACACAGATAAAGTAAAATTGTTATCTGTTTGTAGTAATTCTTGAGCTTTGTTTAAATTAATGTCATAACCAAGATGTTTCCAGCCATTATTTTTACCAGCAATAACCGCTATACCATTATTGACTGTCATTGTAGTTTGACCATTAAAGCTAGCAACTCGCCATAACCGATTAAGTTTATCTGTATGCAGTAATAAATTTCTACCACCAAGTTTTAAATTATCAAACCTCGCCCCCAATCGCTCCACGCTCAATGCTTGCCCTGCCTGTGTCTGCTTAATCGCTGTGATTTCGCTATTTGCAGTATCGCTTGCCGATTTTAAAGCGGTGTATTTTTGGCTTAATTCGCCAGTCGTTAGACCCAATTCACGAATGCTAGATGTATGATTGCCAACGGTTTGCGTAAGGTTTGCAAGCTCTGCAGTTTTGGCATTGTTCGCACTTTGTAAAGCAGTAATATCACGGATTGCGGTGTTAATACGATTACGTTCGGTGGTAATATTACTGACTGCTGTTTGTAGGGTAGATTTGGCGGTGTTAAGCTCGCTTTGTAGGCTTGTGGCTTTTCCGTTTAATGTCGCAATTTGATTGTTTAAAGCTGGTAATTGAGCATTTACTGCATTGACTACACTTTCCAGCCCACCAATTTTAGCAATGGGCGTGCGTAACGTCTGGTCAAGATGACTATCACGGATTTGACCAGATATAATGTCAAGCACCTTGCTGGCATCTGCTGATGTCGTGCCGCTTACCCAAGTTGTCCAATCCGATGTATTACCCAGCTTATCCACGATTCTTGCACGATAAAACTGGGTTAAATTGCCTTGCAGTCCATTAATCTCATGTTTGTTTGTCGGATAGGCAAAAGTGCCAAGTGTGGCAATATTTGAGCGACCATCGGGTGATACTTGGATTTCTGTAAAATTGGTGTCATCAGAGCCTATGTTAAAAGTCCACGCCAAATTCATGCCAAACAATACCCCTTGTGCGTTCAAATTGGCAGGGCGTGGCGGTTTGCCTTGTTTGCCTGTGATTTGGGTAAGCTGGCTTGTGGTGGCAAGACTTTCGTTATCAAAACTATCAACCGCACGCACACGAGCGGTATATCCACCAGAGTACACACCGTCAATATCCACACTTTGCCCTGATACTTTTGGCAAGGTTTGCCAGTTACCGTCATCTTTTCGCCATTCTACAATGTACGCCACTGCGCCAGTTACCTGCTCCCAGTTAATAGACAGTGTGGTAACGGCTTGTCCTTGATGGGCGCGAGTACTGGCGGTCAGCGTTACCGAATTTGGGGCGTTGATGGGCGTGGCTTTTAGGGCGGTGTAGGGTTGTGGTGTTACCACCGCTCCGCTATCCACTACTGCATATTTTTGGGCGTTATATTCTAGGGCGGTGATGTCAAAGGTGGCATCGTCATTTTGAATAATCGTCAAAATGCGAAATTGTTTTAATTTCAAATCGTCCGCAATGACCGCCCAGATATGCTCAGGCTCGGCATTGATGGCTTTGTTGAGTGTCAGTACATTGCCATGAACGGCGGTGACTTTGGCACTTTCTACGCCAGTTGTGCCGTTTACAGTCAAGGTATCGCCCACTTTGCCCGCCACACGATCAAGGGTAATTTGACGTTTGTTGGTAGACACCGCCTTGATTTTGCCAGAGACAGCTCGCCCAGCAAAGACATTATCCGCCACATTGATGATTCGCCCAACTTGTGGGATAAAACCTTGTAGTCCTGTTCTGAAGCTCACGGTTTGGGTTTCCAATTGCTCAGATTTTAACGCCCATAGCCCCGCACGCTGCGCTTGTCCTTGACTGGTACAGCCAAATGCAGAAATATCAAGCGTGCGTACGCCGTATTTGGCGATGGCTTGTTCATCAGGAATCAGCTCGTATTCGGTGCTAAATCCGTTGTCAGGATTGTCCCATGCCACTTTTGTCAAAGTATGTCTATCCCTTGCTCGTGTGCCTGTATAGGTGAATTCACCGCCGACAATATTGGCAGGACTGAAAGTATAAATAGGCTCTTTGGGCGTGTCTGCGTCCACCACGATATTTTGCCCGTCCCAAAATGACAAACCCCGAAAAACGCTGGCTAAATTTTGCAAGACACGATAAGCATCATCAGCTTTTTGGATATAGACATTGATGGTAAAACGTGGCTCTTGTCCACCCATACCGTCATCAACAAGCTCATCGCAGTATTGGGCGATTTGGTATAGTCGCCATTTGTCCACCAGCCCACCTAACCGCTCTCCAAGTCCATAACGGCGGTGCGTACATAAATCATAATACACCCAAGCAGGATTGTTTGAGTATGCAGGTTTAAATGTGCCGTCCCAAAGCCCATTATATTGTCTTGTATCTGCGTCGTAATTACTAGGTACTTGAATAATCTTGCCCTTTAACCGTATCGCCACTTTTGCGATGTTGGCAAAGGTTTTGGCATCGTATGACAAGCCCAAAAGGGCGGTGCAAGGATAAGCCAGTTTTGCGTCAATAATCTCTGTCAATGCGTCAATATATACAGTATCGCTGACCAAATCGCTACTCCTATTTGGCGTGATACGCCGTACTCGGATTGTCCAGCGTTTTGCTGTACCAGCGTTTGGCAAATCAATACGATGTGATTTTTTGTAGCCTTGGCTTGCTTTGCCACGCACGGTTTGACGCAACACTTCTTGATAACTGCCACCATCTGTTTGTACATCGATGGCGTACTCAATAGACAGCCCTACAATGTCGCCATTGTCTTTTTGCTCACGCAGGGCGTTAAAATTCAAACGCACACGCACGGCAGACAGCTCACGGTTGGTAATTTGCTTAACCCACGCACGGTCGGAGCGTAATTCCACGCCCACATTGGTTTCATTTTCCACCGCAGGAAACCCTGCAATGTGCGTCTGGTCTAGCGTGCCAAAGCGAAAATCCCAATTAACATTGGTAAAATTTGCTTGCCCATTATCATTGACAAGGGGTGTACCGTCCAATTTAATCGACTTACCACCGTCCGCCAAGCCATAAATTTCACCTTCTGCCAGTCCATACAGCCCTTTAAAATAACTGACTGACACAAGGTTGTCAGGGGTAATTTGGGGTTTGTGGGTTTGCGCTGCCTGTTTTTTAAAACCGTGAATGTGCATTTTTAACCTACAAAATATAAAAAAATATTAACCTTAAGTATCAATTCCTGCGGACACAACAAATCCGCCCACGTCTCGCTCACCGTACAAAATTGGCACAGGATTACCTTGTGCCACGGTGGTGACAGCACTGCCAAAACCGTTGTTAGGTTTGTTGCCGTCTTCGTTGGCAGGGTCAAGTTTGGGAGTGGGCATGAGTAGACTTGCCACACCGCCCAACGCCACGCCGATACCAGCACCAACAAGGGCAATGTTGCCTGTAAAAACGCCCACACCGACCATGACCGCCCCTGCGATGACTTGCAACCACCCAAAAGCCTTTCCACCGCTACCAATGACCTTTGGCACGATATGAATATGATGGGCGGTGGTGATGTCATCTAGTTGATTTTCACCAATGTTGGTGCGTTTATTTCTCTTTTTGCCATTAAAAACAGCAAAACGATAGCCAAGCCGTTCACTGTCTGCCATAAATGCTTTAAAGGCTGGCAACTGGCAAGCAATGGCGTGGCACGCTTCTTTTGCAGACTTGACATCTAATTTAAAAAATCGTCCAAATTTTTTAGCGAGAACGCCATGTAATTCAATGGTTTTCATCTTATAAGCTCCTTATGCCGTACAATCAAGGCGGTACGCTTTTGCCAACTTTCGCCATAAATCTCACGCACCGACAATCTACTATGTGGGTGGTGCAAAACAAGACAATTACCCATGCAGTCAGGCGTATTTTCGCTTGTCAGGTTTCCATCACCAACAAAGATTAAAGCGTGGTTAATGTGATGGGTGCGACCGACACGGCACAAGATAACATCATGCTTTTGTAGTGTGCCATCTGTTATTACTTCAAACCCTGCTTTGGCAAAGTTATTTTCATAAAGTGGTTCATGGTTGGCATTCTCCCACCACTCGTCCACTCTTGCAAAATCAGGCAAATCAATATCAAGTTCACGCTGATAATAATCACGTACAAGGCTGTAACAATCTTGCACGCCGTGATGATAATCACGCCCAAGCAAGGGGCTTTGGTAGGTTTGTGGCTTGTGGTTTCTAATGTCGCAATATTTCGCCCCTGTTACGCTTTCCCCAAGTCCTACAATGACCCAATCCACCCCATGCAAGCCCATTTGGATTTTGTCAATTTCAGATGGTATGGGTTCACCGTTGGGATGGCTATGCACAATCGCCCCAACGTCGCCACTCTCTGATAACGCCGCCAACTCAGCAGGGTCAATCTCAAACGTACTGGCAGGGTCGGTAGCAATGTTGGTACAAGAGTAGTAAATGCCATTCACAATCACGCCACAACATTCATTAGGGTATTCGCCCCAAGCGTGGTCGATGATATTATCTTTTAAAGTCTTGGTTAATCGCATTTAAATTGCCCTTAAATTTACCCGACCAAACTACTCGCAGGAAAGCCCCCAAACCGTGTTTCGTTATTTCTAAGTTTACAATCCGACAACCGCCCACCGCATTTATCAAGCTCTGGATTGTCCGTAGGCTTACCATCATGTGTAAATCGTGCCGTACCAATGTAGCCGCATTCTTCCGCGCGATAACGCCCACACACCGCCCAATGGCAGTAGCTTGTGATTTGACGTACAGGGATTTTTAAGCCTTCAAAGTCCACAGGATTAGACAGCTCAAAGGTGGTCGTTGAGTTAGTCTCAGAAGTTTTTTGTTCAATGTACCAAAGGGCGGTGCGGTAGTTTTGTTCGTCTGTGCTATCTAAATATCCGGCAAGAGTGTGAATAACTTTTAATTTTGCCCCTGCAAAATCGCCAAACCTAAGACACAAAAAGCGTAAGGCTTGTGATACCCCACCAATATCGTTATGGATTGGTAAAGTAGGGGCGGAGGCTTTACCATCAGAGCGGACTTCTAGCCCATCGGCTTTGATGGCAATGGGAATAAACTCTTGATCTTGCCAAATAATTTTACCATCATTCTCGCTGTGGGCGTGCCCATGAAAACGGTACACTTCGCCCCCAAGTTTGCGAGCGTCCAATTCGTACAGGGTAATAAAACTCTGTACGCTGTCCTTTTGAACTTCATTATTGAAAGACATTGAAACCTCTTTAATTGTCGGTTTTGTCATCGCTGGTAAGCGTGTCCGTCTGCTCACTGCCTGCGTCTGACGGTTGTGATGTTTGTGGTGTTGCAGGTTTAACATCCACTGTCATACCAAACTCATCATTTTTATATACACAGGTAAAGGCGGTAACGGTTTTGTCATTGTTCCAGCCTTGCAGATTTTTAAGCTGACCTGTCGCCCATGCCAAGATTTCAGCACGAAAGGCAGTGGTGCGGTTGCGTTTTAAAATGCCGTTGTTTGGCTCATTATTGCCCACTTCAAATCCATCATCTTCGGGGTAGTACACGATTTCTACCGTGTTGGCTTTTTCGCCGTGGGTGTATTGCCATGTGTCCACTTGGCTGATAAAGGATTGCAGCGTGGTCGCCTCGAGGCGAGTTAGGGTGGTTAGATTTTGGGTCATGGTTTTGCTCCTAAAGAAAAGCCCCATCAATTAAGGGGCGGCGGCATGTTAACGAAATGAGTTTGAGTTTCGTTGACACAATGAAAGAATTTTTTTGGTAAAAAGTAAAAAATCATCAGTACAATATGACTACTTTTTACCAGATTTTTTTAAAAAGTTTGTTCAAACTTGAGCGAGATTTGCCAAAAATTACCCTTACGTTGTGATACTTCATAATCTTGACAAATGTACTTTTTAGTCTCGCCATGGGGATTCTGCCAAAGAAAAGGTTTTACTCCTGCGTGTTCGTCCAAAAAATCCATGATTGGCTTGATGACAGTGGCATAATCGCCTGTTTTACTACCGCTCCAATCTTTGGTTCCGTTGTTGATGCCATGGCTGACACGCTGGGCATAGCCGTCGCCAAACTGCGTTTTAGTTACGCTATGCTTAACATCGGCAGCTGCGCCCATGTTCATTTGCCATTCAAATGTTTTTAGGTTATTTGCCATAATTGATACCCCCTTGACGCAGTTGGTTTCTGTGGTATTGGTTAATTTTGCCGTCCATCATCTGACCAATGACGACCAACAAATCGCCATTGGGCTGTGTTTCTACACTTGCCTTTTCGCCCGTGTAGTTATTGATGATGACTTTGGCCTCACCCCGACCATTTAGGCGGTTTAGCGTATTATCTAGATTTTGGGCAGTGTGGCGTGGCAGTACACGCTCGCCTTTTTCTAGGTTCCATGTGCCTGATTTAGGGACCGACATAATGCCGTCATGAGCTTGACCCACTGGCATGGCAATGGAGCGAATGTCATTGATAATACCCATGCCCTGTGATACCGCTCCTGCGATTATGGGAATATTTTTAGGAAAGCCAACTTTACTTGCTTCGGCAATATTTGCTTTTAACGCGATGATGGCTTTGGCGATGACAAAGCCTTTTTCCATCGCAAACATCGCCCGATAAATGCCCGACTGCTCGCCAAAAAATGACTTGGTCATGCCACTTATGCCATGAAATACGTTTTGATAACCATCTAGCATCAGATTAGTTTTAGCAGCCAAATAGACTTGTTCAGCTTGCTGTCGTGCTTGTTGAGCTTGTAGCTCTACATTTGTATGAGAATCTTCGTAATCTTTAATGATTTTAAGCCTGTCATCCAGCTCTTTTTGTAACTTGGCAAGGGGCGATAGCTCACCCGCCATGCTCTTTGTCATATCATCAAAGGCGTTTTTTGTGTTGGCTTGGTGTTGCAAATGTCCAAGCTTGGCAATGGCAGAACGTTCACGGAGCACAAACATATTATCTGCACCACTAAAAGCTCCGTTTTGCCAATCATAATCAAACTCAGCAAGTTTTGACTGATTGCCAAACAAGGCGATACGCTTTTCAAGCTCCAAATAATTTTGCCTGCTTTGACTATTGGCTTGGTCAATTTTACTGGATTGCTCTTGCAAAGCTAAAAACTTTTGCTTTTCGTGAGTCTGCAATCGTAATGCGTGCAACGCTTGTGCATTAACCCCATTGTATTTAGACGTATTTTTTATTTCCCATTCCAGCTGTTCGCTCAAAGTCGAATGGGTAAAAACCATCTCTTTGCGAATGCTTAAGATTTCATCAAGCACAGATTTGGTTTGCTCCATCTCATACTTTTGATGAGTTAGACGTTCCAGTTCGCTTGTGTTGTTGTTGCCATACTTTCCCCGTTGTATATCGTACCGCACTGCTCTCATTGGTGTGTTATCTGGCAGTAAAAAAATCTCTCTTTTTAGATTTGCTACCTCATCTGTCACTGCTTTTTTGGCATCCTCCGCCATCTTTTGAGCTGCCTTGACTGATTTTTTCGCATTCTTTCTAATGCCTTCAGCAAAACCATCAGCAGTATGCTTACCTAGTTTTTTCATAACACGAGATGGCGAGTGGATGTCAAGGGCAGATTTGACCGTTTGATAGATTTTATTTGCCATATCACGAGCGACATTTAGTGCTTCGCTCATTTTGCCTTTTACTCCATTAATAAAGCCCTGTATTGCATCTCGTCCTGCTTGTAGTAGTTGGCTACCAAGATTTTTAAACGCTCCTGCGATATTGCCTATCATAGTGCGAATGATACTGACAGCATTAGTCAAGCCTGTACGAATGGCACTTGCCACACCTTGCATATCTCCACGCACCAATGCCTTGATGGCATTAAAAGCGGTGGCAACAGCATTTTTAATCAAGCCAAACCCTGCATTAAACACGCTGGCAAAGACAGTTAGCCCTGCGGTAAATATGGCTTTTGTGCTGTTTATCCATGCTGACAAATACGCTTTAATACCTTCAAATACCACACCAATCAGGGGCTTTAATTCGGCAAATTTCGCCTTGACAGTATGACCAAATTGCTCAAAAATTGGTATAACCTTACTCATTGCCCCATTGATAAAATCAGAAACGCCTGTAAAAATAGATTTAATATTTTGTACCGCTTCTTGAACAGGGGTAGGCAATTCATTAAAAATTTCGGTCGCCTTGGTTTTGACTTGATCCCAGTTTTTATACAATGCCACACCCACCGCAATCAATGCAGTTACCCCTGCTATCACAGCCGTTACAGGAAAACCAAGCATGGCAAGGGCAGAGCCAAACGCTCCTACCATACCCACAGCAGATGACACCGCAGAGATGACACCGCTTATCATTGTGGCAAAAAATCCACCTATGGCAATGATTGCTCCAAAACCACTTGTAACCGCAGTAAACGCAAGAGCAAGACCGCCAAGCGTCGCCACAAAACCAAGCACACCTGCTGTTACTGCCGTAATGGTGGCGACAAGCTCTGGGTTATTACTGGCAAAATCTGCCATAGATTGTAAAATCGGTGTCATGGCTTGCATGACATTATTAAGTGTTGGTAAAAATGCACTGCCCAAAGCAATTTTAACGGCAGTGATATTATTACCAAAAGTTTGCATTTGTGCTTGTGTTGTGCCTGCCATGCCTTCAAATTCAGCAAGCATAGAGCCTGCATAAAGGCTGGCATCTCCCATGGCTTCTAAATTTTTTCGTAATGTTTCAGTATTGTCCACATACTGAGCAATAATTGGCAAAGCTTCTGTACCAAATATGTCATTGATGGTTGCTACCTGCAAATCTTTGGGTAACTTCTTGATGCGTTCAATCACATCTAAAAATGTACCCATACTGTCAATTTGCATATTTTTAGCGACTTTCTCAGCTGATAATCCTAATTGGTCAAAGGCTTCTTTTTGTGATTTGGTTGCACCTGCTCCTTTGGTCATGTAAATCATCATATTTTTAATGCCTGTTGCTGCTACATCAGGCTCTACGGCGGTGATTGACCCTGCTAACGCTGCGATTTGGTCAGCCGATACCCCTGCAATACCACCAAGTGAACCAATGCGCTGTACCACTTCCAAAACCTTGTCGGCAGCATTCGGTGTAGTATTGCCTAGATAGTTGATTTTATCAGCTAATGTCTCAACTTCGTCTTGGTTCATTTTAAATGCCACTCGCATTTCTGCCATCGCTTGTCCTGCTTGTTCGGCGGTAATGTCAAATGCCACACCCATTTTTACTGCCGATTCAGTAAAACGAAACAGCTCAGCTTGGGCTATCCCTGCTTGTCCTGCCGCCGCCATAATTTGGGCGATTTGGTCGGCTGCCATGGGTAATTTTTGGGATAAACCAATGATATCATCTTGCATTTTTTTGAATGCTTGGGGCGTATCAAAATCCACAACCTTTCTAACTTCTGCCATAGATTGCTCAAATTTTACCGCTTCGTCCACCGCCCCTTTAATACCATAAGCAATCATCCCCAATCCAACAGTAGCGATAGCTCCTGCATTTTGTAATCCTTGCAGTGCATCTGCATTACGTCTGGCAAATCTGTCCATACGTTCATGTAGTTGCTCCGTACGTCTAGCAAATCCATCAAGCGAACGCTGAGCAGATCGTAAACCACGGTCAAAGGCGGTGGTGGTCGCTTCTAGGACGATTTGTAATTTAGATACCACGCTCATTTTGCTTCTACCTTATTAAACATCGCAATCATCGCTTTTACTTCGGCCCGTGCTTGGCTTTTCCATTGTTCTTGCTCAAAGGCTTCTTGTTCTTCATCAGTCATTGGGTTGGGGTCAATGATTAAAAAATCCTGCACCGATTTGTCTTTATCGCCTGCTTGCAGGTAAGCAAGTAGGGCAAAGCCTAAATCGGTACGATAACCGCCAATTGGGTCTATTTCATTATAAGCGACCCACTCAGCAAATTCTGAGACTGTGAGCGTGCGTTCTAACTCGCCCACCGTTTTACCCAAGTGAGATGCCAACTTAAACAAAAATCGGCGGTCCTTGTTAGTGATTAGTTTTTTTTAATCTCATCGGTTTTGACATCAAAGCCATTGATTTCACTAATCACCTTTGCAAGGCAGGCTATTTGTTCAGTGGTTAATTTGCCAACTTCTTGAACTTCATTATCGCCAAACAAGCGTTTGCCATTTTCATCACACAGTGAATATGCCACCATGTTTAACGTTGTGGTAATATCATCAACTTTATCTTTACTTTTGGCAAGCTGGTTTTGTTCGGCAACGGTGAGCTTTTTTAAATAAACTTCGCCAATGCCATCAATCTTTTTTAAAATTGGTGTGCTTGCAA
>ERZ773207.832-NODE-832-length-11189-cov-14.321358_pt1 | contig 11189 bp, 10 predicted proteins | sample MGYA00580997_ERZ773207 | MGnify/ENA primary metagenome ERZ773207 (study PRJEB29015, sample SAMEA2738170) | human oral metagenome | biome: human oral; feature: human-associated habitat; material: saliva | place: China | collected 2239 ... | reverse complement strand
CGCTGCAAAACCTGTTCTGCAGTTTCGTCTGGGGAAATATAGAATGTTTCACCGTAAATATACCCCTCAAGCCCAGCATTTTCCGGTCTACCCACAAAAACTGGACTGTCATACTTAGCGGCAAATGCCTTTTTTATCTGATCGTCCGAGAATCCCGCCTTAAGCAACACGGATTCAACTTCTCTGCCGTCAGAATTCTTTATTTTTTTATTCAAAGTCGATCCAGGATAAAATGTTATAGCAATCTCATCAGTTTTACCGCTGGTCAAATGATTAACTATCTCATCGACAGATTGCGAAGATTTTACAGAATAAACGCCAGCCTTGAATTTGCTTGCCGAATTATGAAGCCTTGTGTAAATAGAAAATGCTAAAGAGTTTTTGATAATTTTATTATCCTCTAAAGTTTTGGCAATATCACTAGATCCCATACCTTCTTTAATATTAACTCTGAAGGCTTGCTGGCTATTTACGTCGACAGGAGAAAGCATCTGCTTATACCACACTGTTGCCCCAAGGGCGCCGATTCCAGCGATAGCCACAACTATTGACAACACTAATAGCCAAATACGTTGTTTACGAATTTTCATAATTCTCCTCCAAAAAATCCTGCAAAATTATGCTAGCAGCCTCCGCATCAATCTCGCCCTTATCTTTAATTTTATTCCCCAATCTCTGCTCAGCCTGCACGCTCGTTAAAGATTCATCTTGAAAAACAATCTCCGTATCAAGCTCAATGTCTTCAAATTGCTTAACAAATTCTTCTACAAATTCCGTCTGCTTTGTTGGTTCGCCAGATTGATTTCGTGGATAGCCCACTACGATCGTATCAATATCGTGCCTCAATACTAGCTCCGTTATTTCCTGGACGATATTTTCATTATTTTCCAACCAACCAAACGGCACAGCGATCTTCACTTGCGAATCCGCCATAGCCAAGCCAATTCGCCGCGATCCAACATCCAGCGCTAAAAAGTTTTTACTTGACATCTTTTATCTTAAACTCGACATTAATCTTATTGATATCTTTTGGAACAGATTTAACCCAAAATGGCGAGAATTTAACATCGACATCTTCAACGCCTTCGATAGATTCAATAGCAGACTGAACCTCTCCGTAACTCTTGCCTTTGGCTTGATCCTTTACGTTCGCTTCTTTAATATCTGGGCCAACCTTGCCATTCGTAGTTAAGCGCACAGTCTGTACATTATGCGCCTTAGAAAATTGCGAGAACGCAACCTTGTTTACTCCATTGTCATAAATTCTCTGCGACTTCTTACCAGAAATCTCCTCTTTAAGCTTTGCTTCCACAAAGTTTTTTAGCTCATTCTTATCAATAGCCAATGCGCTGGCGGTAATTGTCGATTTCAGAGTTACAGCTCCAGTCGCTTCACTATCTACCGCTACGCTCGAGCTAGGATCTGATCGGTTTTCAACATAGCTTTCCGTTATAACTGTTGCCGAATCGCCGAATGATGACAACAACTGCTCCTTTAATCCATCAATCTTCTTTTCGCTCAGTTTGCTTTTTGCCGATTCTATATCACTAGCCGTCACAACCGTTGCAGTTTTATCGGTGCCGCCACTAGTAGCAGACCGCAGCGACGCAGAAATGTCATCAACCGAAATACTCATACTACCAGTTGCCGCATTATACTGAGCCCCGCCCTCACTGGCGGTAATAGACCCAGAAGCAGATCCCGGACATTTATATCCTGGACAACTCCAACCCAACGTAGCTCCTGGGACAGTCACAGAAGAATTCAAAGTATAAGATAGCCCACTATTTTTCAAAATTGTGCCAGCTGAAATAGTCACACTACTTGACGACGAATTACTAAAGACAACTACTCCAGTAGCTTTTTCTCCGACATTCTTCTTGCCCGTAGCAGAAAATTCAACACTAACTTCCTTTGCTAATTCTTTCTTTACAGACTTAATGACATTAGATTTCGCGCTTGTAGTGGCTGTTTCATTCAAGCTGACGGTATCGCTGACTGTCATACTAGTAGTCTTTGCTGAAATAACGACCGTGGCATGTGGAGCAAACCAAATTGCCCAAACCAAAAATACGATCAAAAGTAAGGCACCACCGCCTATCAATAAGAACTTCTTACGAAATGTATTAAAATCAGGGACTTTTGGTTTTTTAACCATCTTTTTCAGAGAATCCAACCCCTTAGACTCCTTCTTATTTGCGTCAGCTATAACATTATCTACAGCAGAGTCTTCATCGGATTTCTTTGATCTTTTCGCAGAATCCGCCATATCTCCAACCGCCAGTTTGCCGCCATCAATTACATCATTGTCGTCATCAATTTTCAGAACTGGAATCTCCGCAATTTCTGGCTTGCTCTGAAGTGTTTTTGCAATAGGAATTTTCGCCGTTGCCGCCAATCCAGCCAAAACCGAATCATTCGTAATTAATACAATTCTCTTATCCGCCGAAGTTGCTGCCCGAGCTAGTAATCGAATATTGACCGCACTCTGTAAAACGCCAATTCTTCGAGGCGGCACTAACGCAATAATCCTCTCCTTCGACGCCCTAATTTTACTAATTATCGTCGTAATGTCATCTTCTACATCTATATAAATAACGTCTTTATTCATTTTAAATCTTTAATAACCTATTTACTTTTTCAACTAAACTATTGCCGTCTTGACTACCGATAATTGTATCATATCCAACTCGCAACAAGCCCATTGCAGTTACAAATGTATGATCGCTAATATCTCCAGTTTCGTCAACTATTCCTGTAATATCGCTTGGATTGATATATTGAACTACTGGTTTCTTAGTAAAAGGCAGGTCTTCTGGCCAGCGTCGAGTTTTTAGAGCTTCAGTAATTTTTTGCAAACTCGATCCGCCGCCACACAGTAAAATCCTATTCGGTAAATAATCGACATTATCAAAATCGCTCAGCGCCAATTCAACACCTGATAGCCAAACTTCCAAAGTCTTATCGATCGCCGCGTCAACTTTTTTCTTTACGCTAGGCTTCAAATTCTCATTATCAATATTCAGCTTCAACTTTTCTGCATCTTTGAAGCTTAAATCCAGGTCAGCCGCAATAGTTCTAGTGAAACTTCGTCCACCAATACCAAACATCTTTGTGCCTTCGACTCCGCCGTCATTAACAACTGCAATATCCGTCGTGCCACCACCAATGTCCGCTAGAATCGCCGTGAAATTGCTATCCGTATCCGATCCCAAAACGCTCCTACTCACCGCAAATGGCTCGGCAGCCACAGCCACCAAGTCTAATGCCAACTCATCGGCAACCTTCTCTAGCGCGCCAATGTGAACCATCGGAGCAAACGCCGTGTAAATCTGTACCGCCACATCTCGCCCCTGAAAACTAATCGGATTCGAAACTTTATAGCCGTCAATATGAATACTCACCAACGCCGAATTAACCAGCTTCACTTCAACATCTTCATTGCCAGTTTCCAGTGCAATTTGAGCCTGAGCCTTTCCCTGGGCTCGCTCCTGAACTTTCTCAATAATAAATTCCATCTCAGCAATGTCTAATGGCTTATTCGGCTGCGGTCTGCGATAGCGAATAGTGTTCGTAACGCCCTTAACTAGTTCGCCCGCGATGCCAATAACAACTCGCTTGCCCTGAACACCAGCTTGATCCTCAGCCTCAGACAGAGCCTCTTCGCAATTCGCCACAACCCCAGCAATATCAGCAATCGCACCGCTATGCATATCGCCCATTTCCTGCTGCTTTCGACCAACACCAATAATCTTCAGTTCGTCATCTTTAACTTCAGCGATTAACGCCTTAACCACCTCCGTACCAATATCTAAGCTAACCAATAGTTCGCGACTATCTTTATCAGACTTCTTCAACATGTCTTTCAATGCCATATAAGAAATATTATATAACGCTTGTGATTTTAGAGCAACAGTTAATTATCTACCTTAAAACAGCCTTGATTCGACGAATTCCAGCCGAGCTAGATTCTTCTTTGGTGATTTTGAATCTCTTGCCATCTTCAGCCAAAACTCCAGTGTGTTCGACGTGTGGGCCGCCGCAAACTTCAAAGCTAACGATATTATCATCTTTACCAATAGAATAAACCTTAACCTCATCACCGTAACGCTCACCGAACGCGCCAATTGCGCCCATATTTAATGCCTCGTTCGTCGGATAAATAGCAAAACTAACTGGCAAATCTTCATCAATCCAAGCATTAACCTGATCTTCGACCGCCTGTTTTTCTTCTGGCGTCAATTTATCGTGATTAAAATCAAAGCGCAATCGATCGGCGGTAATATTGCTTCCGTGCTGCTGTAAATCTGGTGCATTCAGAACCTTACGTAACGCCGCGCCCAACAAATGCGTCGCCGTGTGATATTTCAGATGAATAGAGTCATGACCTTCCAAGCCGCCGCTAAATTGTCCTTTGCGAGCTGTCTTAGAGCGCTGCCGCTGCTCATCCATTTTCGCGGTAAATTCCTCGCGCCAATTGTCCGAAAGTTTAATTCCCTGTTTATATGCCTCTTCCGTACTGAGTTCCACTGGGAAACCGAAAGTGTCGTACAAAGTGAACAATTCTTCACCAGTCAAGCTATCGTCAGTGTAGCGTTGCATTTGTCGCAAGCCTTTTCTTAGAGTCTGGCGAAAAGCTTTCTCTTCCTTAACGAGGACAGCAATTATATTGTCGCGATTATTCTTCACCTCTGGAAAATCAGCTTCGTACAAATCAGCAATCGTCGGCACAACTTCTTGCAGGAAATTCTGCTCGATTCCCAAGTCAAAACTATAACGAATCGCCCGACGGAGCAGACGACGCATCACGTATCCCTGTTCTTTATTACTTGGCACACACCCATCAACCGCCATAAACGCCGCAGCCCTCAAATGATCAGCAATCACTCGCATACTTTCGGTATGTGAAGTGTAATCCTTGCCGCTCAGATCTTGCAGTTTTTCAATAATCGGCCAAAGCAAACTAATCTTAAAGACATCAGGATCATTATTTACTGCAGCCGCGATTCGCTCAAGTCCAGATCCATGGTCAATATTTGGCTTATCGAGTGGCTCAAATTGTCCCTCAGCAACTTTTTTATACGCCATAAATACGTTATTGCCAATCTCCATAAATCGACCACAATCACAGTTCGGATGACAATTTTCACCAAATTTTGGATCATGCTCAATGAAATCAAACTCATAAAACATCTCACTATCCGGACCACACGGATCGCCAACCGGAGTAGTTTCTGGGCCACCATTACGACTCCACCAGTTTTTACTGCCGTCATAAAAGAAAATTCTTTCACCTGGATTTACACCACGCGCCGCTCCCTGCTCTTCGCTGCCGATATCCGCCATTTTTGCATCAATGCCCTTTTCTGCAAACTTTTTCTGCCATAATTTAGCCGCTTCAACATCTTTCTCAATATTATATTCCGGCGCACCAATAAAACACGTTACGTACAATCTCTGCGGATCAAGACCAATTTCCTCAGTCAAAAACTTCCACATCCAGCCAATTTGCTCTTCCTTAAAATAGTCGCCCAAACTCCAGTTTCCAAGCATCTCAAAAAATGTCGTATGACGATTGTCGCCAATGTCGTCGATATCCTGCGCTCGCAAACACGTTTGAGAATCGGCAATTCTCTTACCTTCGGGATGTGCCTCACCAAGCAAGTACGGAATCATCGGCTGCATTCCGGCGCCCGTAAATAAAGTCGTCGGGTCATTAGTTAAAATCAACGGCGCACGCTCAACAACGGCGTGACCTTGTTTTTTATAAAATTCAAGATATTTACTACGTATTTTCTGGGCATTCATGAATGTAATTATACCATAAAATAACCCCACCTTACAGATGGGGTTTATAGGTCAAATTGCCAATCTCAACAGATTATTCAGCTACTTCTTCAGCTGGCTCTTCTTTTGGCTGATTCTTGCGAAGTTTTTCTGGATTACGGATGGCTTTGTGCTTGTCGGCGGAAACTTCCTTAACCCACTTTGGCAACTTAACACCAGCTTCTTTCAATAACTTAACTACGCGTGGTGTTGGCTGTGCGCCATTGTCCAAATATTTCTGAGCCAATTCAACTTGGATATTTGATTCTTTAGTGTGTGGGTTGTAGCTACCGACATAAGCGACTACACGACCGCTTGATGGATGACGATGTGCTTCTTGTACCGCCAAGCGATATACTGGATAACCTTTGCGACCCAAACGTTGCAAACGAATTGCTAGCATAAAATTAATTCTTCCTTTAACTCTACGTTTTATTATTCCTTACTTTAGAACAGTTTACACTATTTTTCCTATAACGTCAATCTGTTTTCACGATTCCGCCACCCAAACATTCATCGCCGTCATATATTACCGCAGATTGACCCGCGGCTACGGCACGCTCCGAAGCAGAAAGGTGCACAATATCTCCGTCAATTTTCGCGTCGAATAAAGCGCCTCGATGACGCAACCGGACTTGTACGTCCTTATCTTTATGCGGTGCTTGATTAATCCAATGAATATCCGCCAATCTAAGTTCTTTTCGCCACAAACTTTTATTATCAATCGAGCGCGACACGTAAACCTCATTTTTCTCCATATCCTTGCCCACAACATAATAAGGTAATCCACCACCAACATTCAGACCATGACGCTGACCGAGTGTATAGAAAATTGCGCCGTCATGTTTACCGACGACAGATCCCGTCTGTTGATCAATGATATTTCCTGGCGCAGTTTTAACATATTCCGACAAAAACTCACGAATTCCAACTTGCCCAACAAAACAAATTCCCATCGATTCCTTTTTACTAGCCGTCCACAAACCGCGCTCTTTCGCCATTTCGCGAACTTCCGCCTTAGTAAAATCGCCCAACGGAAATATGGTTTTTGACAAAGCCTCCGAAGTCACTCGATATAAGAAGTACGTTTGGTCTTTATTATCATCACGAGCACGTAACAATTTAGCCGACGAAGACGATTCATGAGCAACGCGCGCATAATGCCCTGTCGCGATATAATCCGCTCCAGCCGCCAACGAGGCCTCCAAAAATATCTTAAACTTCACTTCTTGATTACACATAATATCCGGATTTGGCGTGCGACCCGCTTGATATTCGCGAATCATGTAATCGACAACGTTTTGCTTATATTCTTTCTGGAAATCAAAAACTCGAAAATCAATACCCAAACCAACCGCCACACGCTTGGCGTCAGCAACATCTTCCGCCCACGGACAATGCATTCCAGGCAGATCCTCGGACCAGTTCTTCATATAGATGCCTGTCACATCATAGCCCTGCTCAACTAATAATGCCGCAGCCACAGAGGAATCCACACCGCCCGACATTCCAACAAAAACTTTCTTACTCATCTAGACAACCCCAGAGCAAATAGCCCAATTCTCATTAATTCACCCATTGCCAGCCACCAGCCCCACGGCGTTAACCACCACCACGAGCTCCAATTTTTATCAGAAGCGACAGGATGACTTCGAATCTTCACGTCGTTAAATTGCGCTGAAAATTCAAGCTGGGCGCGACGCATATGATAACCACTCGTCACCAGAATCACATCTTCAATTTTTCGCGAATCGACAATTTTCTTCACTTCAGTGGCGTTTTGTCTGGTCGTTTCGGAAGACTCGTCCATAACAATGGCTTTCTCAGGAACGCCGCTGTTAATCGCTCGCTGATACATAGCCTTAGCGTTGGACGGGCCAGTTTTATCGGCTGCCGCGCCAGACACAACAATCAACGGCGCCCAACCTTCTTTATACAGCTTAATAGCCTCGTCGGTTCGCGCATTCGTATCGCCACCACTTACAACAACTATTGCATCAGCCTTACGACAATCGCCTTCACCCACGCCTTGACACTTTCCCAAATCATTCGGCGACAAATACGCGCTAAGCCCAAAAATCACCAAAGCAGCAAAAATAATCAAGCCAACTAGTTTATGGATCATCGACGAGTCCTCTTCATTTCCGCTTGCACAGCTTCGATGATAAATTCGCCAGCTCGCTTTATATTCTCATCATTGTTCAACTTTCCTAAGGTAAGCCTTAGACTTCCGTCAATCTCTGATTCACTCAGACCAACACTCGCTAGTACATGAGAACGCGTTCCAGAATTAGCCGCGCAAGCGCTACCCGTAGCCACCAAGACCCCTCGAGATTCCAATAAAAACACCAATCTTTCAGCGTCAATTCCAAAAAATGATATATTCAAAAAACTCACCAAACTTTTTTTCATATCTGACGATATCAACATCTCAGGAAAAGCTTGCTTCAAATCTTTTACCAAATTTTCTCGTAGTTTTCGCAGTCGCTTCACTTCAGCAGAGCGTCGTTTTTGTGCCAATTCCAAAGCAGTCGCAAAACCAACCACTCCAGCCACATTTTCGGTTCCACTGCGCAGACCCAATTCTTGGCCGCCACCAAAAATATTAGCTTTCAATGTAACGCCAGGTCGCACCCACAGTAAACCAACTTGTTTTGGACCGTAAACTTTTGCCGCAGATAATGTCAATAAATCAACACCCAGCCTTTTAATCTTCACGTCAATTAAGGCCGCCGCCTGCGAAGCGTCGGTATGAAAAATAAGTGGTGTAGATTCACTATTTTCTTGGCGCCTGAGTCGCTCAGCTTTTACAATTTCCGCAATTTCTTCAATTGGCTGGATGTAGCCCAGCTCATGATTCACTAGCGCAATACTAACAAATCCAACATCTGGCGTTAACATTTTTTTAACCGTGTTCGGGTCTATTCGTCCATTTTTCATTGGCGGAATTAGCTTCACTTCCGAACGCGCTTTTGCGGAGTTAATCACCGAATCATGCTCAATTGCTGAAATTAAACTTACGCCATTTGCTGCATTGAACGCCAAATTGACAGACTCAGTTGCTCCGGCTGTCATTATCAATTCATCAGCCATCACACCCAAGCAGCGCGCCAGCCGAGCCTTCGCGTCTTGATATTCACGCTTTGTAAATATTGCTGGAGCGTACGGACTAGACGGATTGAAAAACTTTTCAGAAAAATATGGCAACATCGCCTCAACCACCAACGGATCCATTGGCGTGGCAGCAGCATGATCAAGATAGATATAGTCTTTATTCACTTTTTTATTATATCAAAGCGGCTGACCGGTTTGCGGATCTTTCTTATACAATTGTCGAGAAACTCGCTCGTAATATTCCTTAGTTGCCAAAACAAAATTCTGAAGCTCGTCACCCTCCAAGTAACTATAGCGATAATTCGGCTGAATCTTCAAAATTCCCTTTGGCTGCACTTCATAACGCGTAGTCAATTCTTGCCGACCACCCTTACCGTCAGCAACTTCTTCATACCAAATCCAAGTATCTTTATCTAAATTAAAAAATTCTCGTCGCGCAACATACGCCGGCTTCTCGCCAAAAATTGTTGCGCCAATTTCACTTTCCAATTGGATTAGCTCGCGCTCAGTAAATTTCTTTAATGGGCGATCTTTTTTACGGAATTTCAATAAAGACACCGCGTCGCTATCATCAGCAAAAACCAAACTTCGTACTTTTTTCAAAAACTTAGTCACTTATCACACCTCGTTAGTTTTAAATTCTCGAAGATCTGCTAGCATATTGCCAATTTCTTTCACAGACTCAACAGGATCGGTAGGCTTCTCATTTTCACCAAGCACCTGTTTACAAAAATCAACCGCCTCATTATTAGGGATATTCGCTTTAAGATTATTTACGTCAAACGCAGTCTTCCCTAATTCAGGGCTTACTTTAGAATTGTCACCGCGCTGCTCAGCGTCAGAAAAAATAGCGGCAAGTTTTTCGCGAGCTTCAATTTCAGGTGTTTTTGTAACACATTCCGGCGTACTATTCATTTTCTCCACTTTCAAATGCCAAAAAGTTCTTTTGTGTTGTGAAGAGTAGCTTGGCTTAAAACATCAAAATCAATATTTCTCTGCTTCGCCCAATATTCAGCCACCAATCTCACATATTCTGGCTTGTTTATATTACCACGAAACGGCGCTGGTGTCAAGAATGGCGCGTCAGTTTCTAGCAATAATCGCTCCAGTGGGATTGAAGCGAACAATTCTTTCTGCGATTGATCTTTTGTGAACGTACTAATTCCATTAAGTCCAACGTACAAATTTCGCGAAAAACCTTTTTCCAAATTTTCACGAGTATCTGTAAAACTATGCAAAACACCGCGCAGTCCAGGAAAATTATCGAAGATTGGCCAAAAATCACTCCAAACTGACGGCTGATCCTTTGCGCCATCGCGAACATGAAAACTTACCGGCAAATCATAATCAACCGCCATTTGAAGTTGTGCCTCCAAGCCCTCAATTTGTGTTTCCCGCGGACTGTTATTGTAATAATAATCAAGCCCAATCTCACCAATTGCCACAATCGGAGAATTTTCCGTCTTATTCTCCAGCAAAGTTTTGACATCTCCCCAGCCATCTTTCGTATCGTGCGGATGAACGCCAATTGCCGCCCAAGTAAACTCATGATTCGCGGCAAATTCCACAGCTTGGCGGCTACTTCGCTGGTCAGTACCGACACAAATCATGCCAATATTCGCCTCGACCGTTTCTTTGTAAAATTGCTCGCGATTGTCCGTAAAAAATTCCGTATCGTGCAAATGACAATGCGAATCTATCAGACGTAAATCCTCAGTCGCACTTTTCTTATCTGCCTCAATCATAAACTATTTAACCTGAGGTTCTGTTTTCGGGGCGCGTGGATCTGGCGTGTGAATATATTTGCGCGGGAACAAAGGCGTCAATTCTGATGGCACGACACCACTAGCAAACATATCGTGAATTTTCTCGGCAGTTTGCGGCATGAATGGACGCAACATGTCGGACACTTGCAGTAATGTGCCACAAGCGTGCGCCAAGATCTCACTCAAATGCGATTCTGCTTCTGGATCTTTATCACGATTTTTAGCAACTTGCCAAGGCTGGACTCGCTCAATATATTGATTCAGAGAACGAACAATTAGCCAAATTTCGTCCATTGCTTGGTCAAACATATAACTTTCCATTGCCTGACGATATGGTCCCATATCGTGCTCGGATTGTGGAGCGTCGCCAATAACGCCAGCTTGATAACTCTGCACCATTTTAGCGACTCGTTGAACCAAATTGCCCAAATCATTGCCAAGCTCACCATTATACGCAGCTTCAAACTTTTCCCAAGTAAAGTC
>ERZ773207.827-NODE-827-length-11250-cov-7.442966_pt1 | contig 11250 bp, 9 predicted proteins | sample MGYA00580997_ERZ773207 | MGnify/ENA primary metagenome ERZ773207 (study PRJEB29015, sample SAMEA2738170) | human oral metagenome | biome: human oral; feature: human-associated habitat; material: saliva | place: China | collected 2239 ... | reverse complement strand
TGAGGGTATCAATAAAGGTTCCTGTCATGGAAATCAAACCTTGCTCTACTGGTTCATTTGTCTTAGCTGCAGCAGCTGCAATGGGAGCAGAACCTAGACCAGACTCGTTTGAGAACACACCACGCGCAACACCATTTTGGATAGCCATCCGAATGCTAGCACCGGCAAATCCACCTACCGCAGCAACAGGACTAAAAGCGGATGTCAAGATTAAAGCGATTGTAGCAGGGATTTTCTCAATATTAAAGAAAATAACTGTAAGAGTTCCCAAAATATAGATGATGGCCATAAAAGGAACAACGGTTGTTGAAACCTTTGAAATGGACTTGAGCCCGCCAAAAACTGCAATCGCTACAAAGACAGACAAGACAAGAGCTGTGATGGCTGGCGAAATCGTCGTCGTATTTTGGATAGATTCTGTAATGGAGTTCACTTGAGTGAAAGTCCCTATACCTAATAAGGCAACCAGTACTCCTGCAAGGGCAAAGAAGATAGCAAGGAGACGCCATTTTTCGCCCATACCCAAAAGGATGTAGTGCATGGGACCTCCTGCGACAGCACCGTTGTCATCCTTGGTCCGGTATTTAATGGCTAATAAGCCTTCCGCATACTTAGTTGCCATTCCAAAGAATGCAGCTATCCACATCCAAAATAAGGCGCCAGGTCCACCAACCTTAATCGCAGTTGCCACCCCAATAATGTTTCCAGTACCAACCGTCGCTGCTAGCGCCGTACACAAGGCCGCAAAGCTGGATACATCACCATGTCCCTTATCCTTAGTAAAAATAAGCTGGAAAGCCTTAGATAGACGCAAAACCTGTAGGAAACCCAGACGGGCAGTTAAATAAATCCCCGTTCCTACCAATAAAATCAAGAGGGGTGGGCCCCACGCAAAAGCATCGATTGATTTAAGCAATTCTAACATTTCCTTCTCCTATCTTTTCAACCCCAAAAGAAAGAGCACATGCAAGATACATGTACTCTGGAATGCTTAGATAAATGCTAAAAAGCGGTCTATCCTAGCTCTGTCCTTTTACCTGAGAGTTTGAGCAGTTGCCTGCCTTGCCCCTTCGGTGCCTTTACGGTCTCTCCAGAGTTCCGTCCATTTACAGTCATGGAAAATCAAACGATTCCCCACTTCTATTAAACTTCATTCGGTGTTGGTATTTAATTGATTCTTATTTTACAAAAAATGTTGGCTTTTGTCAATGTTTTTTGGGAAAATCTTATTTGACTCTATAGAAAAAGATTGAGCATTCCCATGTGCGTGAGGTGCTGTTAATTAAATGAATATGTTTCACTCCTAGTCTACACGATATAAGAACTGTTCTGGTTTATTATGTACTGGAAATGAAGCACGATAGAGAATTCTATCTTTACTAATATCCGAAGCGTCTGATATTAATCCATCCATTGATGTCTCATCAGGTATTCTAACACCTGCTGGTATGAATTGAATAAAGACTCCAAAAGATGGACCTGAATAGCGAGCTCGTAGAAACTCATTTACTATTTCTGATTCTGCAAGGTCAACTTTAAATCTCTCTGGCGCTATCAACCCATCTTTACTAAAGACCAAGTCTTCTCCTCCGTGACCATTACTCCATCTTCCCTCAATACTAGAGAAATCTCCATTTTTTATGGCGTTAATATCCATTTTCCCAGAAGTATTTTGATTTGATGAAGATGCTGTTGCAGCAAATTTTTCTGTTACAGATTTCCAAGTCAGACTAGATAGATTCATTCGAGCACCAGGACTGACTTCATCCTCTGTCTTATCTTCTTTAACCTTCTCTAGTTTGTCCCCACTACTATTCAATTTCCAAATGGTATGAATGGTCTGTGGATCTCCTGCGAACGGATTCCACTGGGTATAGAGATTACCATTTTCTAATAGATAGGCCTTAAAGCGTGTTCCAAGCATCTGCATTTTATTTTCAGCATTGGTGAGGCGAATAACTTTCTGATCCTTGAGTGTGAAAATATCTAAGATTTCACTACCATTTTTCGAGGATACAATCAATTCATCAATGCCATTTTTGTCCATATCAACCATTGCATAGGTAAAGGCTTGACTGCGTTCTGCCATCCCTGCATAGATATTAGCGGTTAGATTGATAGTATCCTTAACTTCTGATTTATGGTCTAGAAGAAATTCATAATCCTTCAAAATGCTATTATAAGGACTATAATCTACGATTGGTTTAGTTTTCTCTGTCCCCTTGTCTGCACTGCTCCCGCTAGGAAGTTTATCTGAAACTGATTTCCAGCTTAAAGTCTCCAGAGAAATGGGCGAACCGACCCCAAGATCTGCTAGTTCTTGAGCTTCCTTAGCCTTTACCAAAGACTGCCCATCTTCACTAAATTGGTAGTGAGCATAGATGTGACTCGTTGCTGTACCAGCCCCACGATAGAGCAGAGAATTGTCTGGCAAGATACCGACCGTCATTCTCTCACCAATCTGGTCTAAACGATTTTCTTGATTGGTCAGGCGGATCACCTTTCCATCTTTCAAAGTACGGACATCAAGCAAACTCTTTTCACCACTCTTCATTTTAAGAGCAAGCAAGAGTTCATCCACTCCGTCGTTATTCAAATCTGTCTTATGATAAACTACATCTGTATAAAAAACTTGAGAAGACTTCACTTGACCAGCTAGAGGATTAACATCCATACCTGTCGATAAAGTACCTTTAGCTACTTTTTCATAGTCATCGAGAACCTTGTTATATTGGCTGTAATCTATCTCTGGACTTGCTGCAGATGTATCTGATGTTGAAGCAGATGGTGTTTCTGCGCTTTTGTTCCATGGTAGATACTGACAGCCTCCTAGAACTAGTGTCAGTAAAAGTGTTGTGGCTAATAAAAACTTTTTCATATTATTCCCTTATCTAAGAGAAAGGAACCAGCCTGTGCCAATTCCTTTCTCTATTTTTATTTTATTTAACCCACTTACCTGAACTATCTACTTGGTAGCCATCTGGGGTACGTTCGTTGACTGCCATCTTACCATTTGATTTGAGATAGTAGTCACCTACCCATGTGTTACGAGCATAGCTTCCTTCTGACGTTAGGTAATAGTAAGATTGGTAGCTACTATCATAAATCCACTCACTCTTGGCCATTTTACCATCTGATTTAAGGTAGTAACTTCCAGCCCAGGCATTACGTGCATAGCTACCCTCTGCTGTCAAGTAATAGTATGATTTATAGTTATTGTCATAAATCCACTCGCTCTTAGCCATGTAACCACCTGATTTGAGGTAATAACTTCCTGACCAAGCATTCTGAACAAAGTTACCTGACGCATTTAGGTAGAAGTATGAATTGTACTGAACATCAAAAATCCATTGATTAACTACTTTAACACCAGATTTGTAGTAAGAAGAACCTGACCAGCCAGTCTGACCTGAGGTAGAGCTAGTAGTTGGTTTTGGAGTGCCAGCAGCTTTTGGTGTTGTAGATGATTGTGTTGAAGATACTAGACCAGCAAATTTACCGTCTTTAATACTAAAAACAGGAGATTCTCCTTTGTATTGATGACGAAGCTTAGTCTGAGGATCAATATAAAATTCACTTACATAGGCTTCATATTTGTATTCACCATCAGGAATCGATTCATATGAATAAGAGTCAATGCTGCTTTTTGTTAAATCGTAGGATCTTAAACTAACTTGTGCTCCAGTATTATCATCTACAACCTCTTTTGTTTTAGCGTTAATAAGTTTCGTTCTTACAAAAATATAATCTTGCTTACTATTCCAATTATTAACAAAATTAGGATTAACACTATCAGTTGAAAAAGTGACCGAAACGCCACGATTGTTATCATAACCAACCAAACTTAGATTGACCTTGTGATCAACATTACCAACTGCAACGATGTCATCAGCCTGCACCGTCTGCGCTGAAAAAGGTAGAACTCCTGCTGTGTCAATTGTTGATACTACTCCAACTGTTGAAAGTGCCACAGCACATACTAATAATTTCTTTTTGTTCATGTTATTTTCCTCCATGTTATAGTTTTTTATTTAACCCACTTACCTGATTCATCCACTTGATAACCATCTGGGGTACGTTCGTTGACTGCCATCTTACCATTTGACTTGAGATAATAGTCACCTACCCATGTGTTACGCGCATAGCTGCCTTCTGATGTTAAGTAGTAGTATGAATCATAGTTCTTATCAAAAATCCACTCTTTTGTAGCCATCTTGCCATTTGATTTAACATAATAACTATCAACCCAAGTACTGTAAGAATAGCTTCCCTCAGACGTTAGATAATAGTAGGCACCATAGTTCTTATCAAAAATCCACTCACTCTTAGCCATGTAACCACCTGATTTAAGGTAATAGTTTCCTACCCAAGAATTTTGGACAAAGTTACCTGAAGCATCTAGGTAGAAGTAGGAATTATAGTTTTTATCGAAAATCCACTTACTAGTGACTTTAGTGCCATTCTGGTAGTAGGATGAACCTGACCAACCAGATTGAACCCTATTAGAAGTTGATTTTGGACTTTGATTAGTTTTAGAATTTCCAACTGATTTTGGACTTTCTACAGCTTGTGCATTATCAACCAGTTTAGAATTCTCTACTGGCTTAGAACTCTCTGCTACCTTAGAACTCTCTGCTGGCTGTGTAGTTAAACTTGCTTCATCTTTTACATATTTTCCATCTTTAACAGTAATAAGATTTGACCTTCCTAAAAACTTTTGACCCCTTAGATACTGATGGCTAAATTCAAAGTAATACTTCCCATCTGGTAACTTTTCAAACTTATTAACACTTACATGCTTAGAAGGTACATAATAAAAATCTTTCTCAAGCCCTTTCTCTTTGCTCACTTCACCAAATTCTGGACCTCTATAGCCCCAAACTTGTTCATGTGTATCGGCACTAAATAACGTGGGAACGATATCTTCAGACTCTTCCAAAAAAGGAGTCGCCTTAATTTTTAAGACAAGATGCTTATCCCCAAGCACTTCTGCTTTTACATCAAGAGAAGCCTGAGTTGTGTCAGCCTGCACCGTTTGTGCTGAAAAAGGTAGAACTCCTGCTGTGTCTACAAGAGAGACAAGACCAAATGTTGCAGCCGCTAGGCTGGTTACTAAAACTGTTTTTGACTTCATTATCAAAAAACCTCCTTTAAATTTTTATTATTTACGCTTACAGTAAGGGATGGACTCTACTATATTTATGAAAAGAGTATCTGTGTTTATCTTTTATTTGATTAGCAAATGAAATTTTTTTATGAAAAAGAAGTATACTTAGGCTTTTTTATAGTCATTAGAATAAATACTTTCTATCTTATCATTTCCACCTACTTGTCAAATATGCCTTTTCTCCTATTGTCCAGTTTTGATCATAAGGATCCACTGACCATTTTGTTGCCAGCAAAAAAAATGGAAACTTACTATAACCAATTTGAGCTTCGACTAGATCGGTGGTCGTATTGTACCTTCTATCTCGTTTCCACTTACCAATTTTTTGACTTCTATTCCTATTCCAGATAAAAAGTTCCTCTGGTAGTGCATAAATTCTACCGTCATAAGAACTCCCTCTCATTACAGGATAAAGGTACTGATGCAACTGATATTCACATCGCTTATTTAATAACCAATATCCTAGAATCATATAGAAGGGATTTATCTTTTCAAGAGGTAAGATAATTGGCAAAGGTAAAGCATTACTCAAATCCACTGGTTTTGTAAGATACATTATCCATAACAATACTGATGAAAAATAAACCATAAATGTATGTAGTGGTATTCTATTTAAAACAATCATATAGAATTTGTAATTCTTTATCTTTATCAAACAGCGTCTTACATTAATACTGCCCACAATTATTTTATATAGAAAAATCACAAAGAAGATTGGTGAAATATATACAAAAACTAAGAAAGATGTTAAAACGATAAACTCAGCTATTCCAATAACAGCTGGATATTGAACTTTATATGTTTCAAAATCCTTTAATACAATGAACCATGGAGCGATAAAATACAAGCACGAGAATATTAGTAAAGCAATTTTTAAATAGAAAATATTCAAGAATTGACTTAATTTTAAAATGTTTGTTCTCATATAAATTCCAGCTCTCCTATCCATCCAATTTATCATTTCTTAAAACCATGATAATCTTCAAGCAGAATTCCCCCTATATTTGTTTAATAATTTGTAGGTAAATATTAATCTAAACTTATTAAAATAATTTAGAATACTTACTTCTACTTCCTTAGAAATATTTTACTGGATTGTATAAGTCCTAGTAAATTCAATTCGACTCATATTATTCTTAAAATATAACTCATATAAAAAATCTATAGCATCAATCCTTTACTATTTTTACATAATTTAACGTTTCAAAAGTAAATTAAATGTCTGCCGAATCATCTGTCCACCAATTGTATCCCTAAACTTATCTTCCCTAGATAACTCATCTAACATCTCTTCTAGACTAACAGCCTTAATATGACCTGGCCAAAAGACATTATCCAATCTACCTGCACCCTTATAGGTAGGCATCAAGACAACACGTGTTTCCAAGCGATAATATTTTAATAAATTCGCAAATTTATGGGAAAAGCTTTCTTCTGCATAAGACATGTTAGGGGACATTTTTTTAGGTCTGCCTATTTGAGCACCTGTAGCACTATCTATAGTGTACAATAAACCATCCGCTTCTCTATAAATCACATTTCCTGAAGCATAAAATTTTAAATCTACTAACCAAATTGTAGATCCAGAAACAATAACACAATCAATATCTGCATCTACCCTTTCATCTTCTAAATTAAGATTATGAACAGACCAAAATGTAACTAATTTTTCTAAAAGTCCTTGTTTTTGTAATGCTTTCGCAAAATTAATTTCACCCTCTTGACCAAGATTAACTGCAGATTTATCGAATCCTGATTTATTCAATCCTTTTCCAGGTTCTCCAAACATCAATTCATGCTGATAAAGTGGATAATTTTTAAGCTTTTGTGGTTCAAATCCTGTCATTTTACCATTATGAGTTGCCTTTGAAATACTGGGAAGTTCACTGTGTTTGGGTGTAGAAAGAGTAGGTGGTTCTGGAGAAACCTTAGCATTCTGTCTTCTGCCCCAAAGAAATCCTAATATAAAATATAGTATATTTCTGTGATGCTTAAAAAAGCGAAACAATTTCTCCACCTCCTAAAAAATATCTTATTTAGCAATAGTCACTTTACTTGGTCTAAGAACCCTATTATTTAACAAATATCCTTTTTGTAATACTTCAACAATATTATTTTCACTTTGTTCATCAGTAACTGCCACTGTATTGACAACCTCATGCATACTTGGGTCAATCGTACCACTATTGTCAATAACTTGTAATCCATTCAATGAAAGAATTTGCAGCAGTTCTTCAGCAATTGAAGTAAGAAAATCTGATTTTTCCTCAGATGATTCAATACGATCAATAACTTGAAGAATCTGTTTCATAAATGGAGCAAATTTCTCACCCTTATCTAAATCCTGTCTATAGATTAAATACTGCTTCAGTTCTTCTATCAAACTATTTTTGGCTTTATCTTCCAATAAACGGCGTGTAATTAAAGATTCAATATCTTCAACTTTATCTACGATATACGAAACTTTTTCGTGCAATACTTCTTCACTCATAAAAACTTTATCCTTTCTTTCTTCTATTTATTTGCCATCCTTTAGGGTAATTGTAATACAAGACAATATTTGATAACAATGCTAAACTTAATGCGTTACTAATCCAAAAGCTATGTACAAACTTATCAAAGAAACCACTCAAAAACCAATTAGCTGCAAAAACTAAGATGAACATGAGACATCCCATACCTTGTGAATGGCGTGTTGTGGCATAATTGATATAATTTTTATTTTCAATAAATTCATTGTAAAAATCATTATCTATAATTTTATTTTCAATCCCTAAACTTTGTGCCTTGGCCAAGTAAGCTTCTGCAATTCGAACACGCGCCTTATTATCTAGAACTGCTTCATTCTCATATTTTGTTCGATCAATATATTTTCTAAAGAAAGCCTCAACGTCTGTATCAGGTACTTTTTTCATACGCTCTATCGTGATATCTAATAGTAATTTAAAATACACTTGCTGGAAATCTTTATTGTTACCATAGCGTTCGTTTAAGGTATCTAAATAATTTTCACACTCATCTTCAGATTTCAAAAATAGAATACCTGCATAATGTAGTTTATGCTCTAGTGAATCCGAAACATCTACTAATTTCCTTGCAAAATTATAGGCTTCCTCATTATCTCCAATTTCTCTATAAGAGCATGATAAAAGGTAATAAATATATTCTTCATTATTTTTATTTTCTTCTAAATAATGATCATACAGATATCGAACATCTTTTACTGCCTGTTTATACTGATCAAATAAAAATAGTGATCTCCCCTTTTTCAAAAGATAAAAGGAATTATTAGATAGTTCAAAAGCTTCCTGATAATACTGAATTGCAAACTTTTGCTGATTCTGTTCACAATAAACATCACCTAACAAGGATAAGATATCTGCATTTTTAGGTCTCAACCTATTAGCTTCACTGATAGCTAATTCTGCATCCGATAACTTTCTATCTTCAAGGCTAATCATAGCCTTGAAATACCAAACATCTGCATCATTTCGATTTATTTTTAAGGCTTCTTCAATGTAGGAATAAGCTAATGATTTCTTTCCTGAATAGAAGGCCTGTCTAGCTGAATCAAGATAGCTTGAATTTGAATGATTAGTTGGAGTCGAATCAGGGACTCCTTCAGAACTTTGTTTAGAATTTTCTAATTCCCTATCATATTTTTGTCTGGTTTCTTCACTTTCAAATACTTTTTCTGCCTGTGCAATGACTTCCATCTTTCTCTCAGCCATTGATCTTTGATCAATATTTGGTGAACCTGTCAACTGGCGATAGCGTCTTCTATTTGACTTGATACTTTTCTTAACTTCATCTAATGAACTTGTTTCTGAAATCCCTAACTCTTCATAATAGTTTATGACCGACATTGTGTTCCTCCCCTAATCAATAGTTAAATCTTTTATTTTACGACTGGCTACTTCTACAGCACTTTTATCGAGATTTGCTTGTCTCTCTACTTCAAAAGTCCCTAATAAGTGATTATCCGAATCATGTACCTCTACAAAAACTGTTTGATCGACATCATAATGATAAGTTACCTTCAAAACCGTTCCTGCAGGCCAGTCACCTGGTAATTTAATGGTACTCTCTCCTATAACCGTAACAAATTGCGGATCCTCGTCATCCCCTTGAGTAACCTCTACTAACACATTTTGTTGATTATCTACAACTGTTGAAAAATACTCAGAGTACTTGTTTGGTACCTTGGAATTTTTAGGAATAATAATTGTATTTCTTTTCACACCATTCGAAAGAGCCAGAGTTCCCAAGGCTTGAGAAGTGACATCCGAAACAACTAACTTTTCTGCTAATCCACGAACTGTTTCACTAACATCTGCACTTTCTGATTTATTAGCGATTTCCAATGCTGCCTGAATAGCTGCTCCTTGTGCTACAGCTTCATCTGGATTAATAGAATATACAATCTTCTTCCCGATTTTCTCTTCCAATTTTCTTTGTACCATTGGCATTCGAGTTGAACCACCTATTAATAGTACTTGGTCAATTTCATCCCATGACATTCCAGATTCTTCAACAACATCATCTAACAGCTCCTCTGTACGATTCATTAGACTTTTTGTTGCTTCTTCAAATTCTAGACGTGTTATCGGAATTTTATAACTTTTTCCTTTATAGTCGAGAAAGACATTTGTTTTTTCTACAGTTGTTAGCCCTCTCTTTGTATTCTCTGATTTTTCACGAAGTAAGGCAGTAAAATGTTCATCCGTATAAATATCTTCTGCTCCCTGTTCTTCCATCTTTTCAGCAATAATCATTGATAAGGCGTTATCAAAATCAAACCCTCCTAGATTACGATCTCCATCGGTGGCAATAACATCAAACTCGCCATCTTTTATTTTCATTAATGTGACATCAAAAGTTCCACCACCTAAATCGTATACCAATACTGTCTCATTTTTTTCTGCTGATATACCATATGCAAGTGCAGCGGCTGTCGGTTCATTTAAAACTCGTAAAACATTAAGTCCAGCAATTTCTCCAGCATGTTTCGTTGCTGTTCTACGGGCATCATCAAAATAAGCTGGAACAGTTATTACAACATCCTCTACTTTGTCACCAAGTGCATTTTCTGCTCCTTCTTTTAATCTTTTTAAAATGATTGCTGAAATTTCTTCTGCTGTATAAACAGTATCACTAGGAGAATCAAACTTCCAATTTGGATTTCCCATCTGTCTTTTGACATACTGTACAACTGCTTCAGGACTACTTGCTGCCAAATTTTTAGCTTGAATACCAACAAGTGGTTCATCTTTCCCATCAAAATCCTGAAAGAATACAACAGATGGAGTTAAATTTTCACCATCTTGATTCAATAAAATTTGTGGCTGTCCAGTCTCTGATAATACAGATACTGCCGAATAAGTCGTTCCTAAATCAATTCCAATTGCTTTGCTCATATTTCACTCCTAATCATTATTTGATTTAAACTGTGTTAGTACCTCTGTTAAAAACTCACAGTATTGTAATTCTGCATCAATCTTGCTTTGATTTTTCCCTAAAGTTCTAAGACCGCTAACTGTTAAGTTACTAAGTTGAGCTCCTAGTTTCTGACCCAATGACAAGTCCGATTCTCTAATTGCTTCTCTGAATCTTTTATTATCTTCTGATATATAGTATTTTTTTAATTGTTTACTCTCACCTAAAGTATCTATAGTCAGAAGTTGTACTGATCCTTGGTTTTTTAAACGAAAACAAAACTTTACATAGTCTTTCTGATGATTTGGGTGCGAAATAACTAGACATTCTTCAATCTCTTTATTGAACAAACCGCCGAGTTTTATTTGCTCTTCATCAATTTGACAAGGAAGATCAAACTCTTTTGCTTTCTCAACAATTTTCGTCTTGCAATATTCTAAATCCAATCTTGGATTGTTCTCATCGGAATAATATCTCCACTCATCTATATAACTTTATAACTTTTCAATTCTTTGTATTTAATCATCAACAATCTCCTTTTAAATCTTATTGTTTACGCTTATAGTATAGCATAGCCTTTGCTCGATTTACGAAAAGCGTATTTATATTTACCTTTATTAAACAATTACACCCCCCCCCCCCCCCCC
>ERZ773207.826-NODE-826-length-11254-cov-3.887043_pt1 | contig 11254 bp, 10 predicted proteins | sample MGYA00580997_ERZ773207 | MGnify/ENA primary metagenome ERZ773207 (study PRJEB29015, sample SAMEA2738170) | human oral metagenome | biome: human oral; feature: human-associated habitat; material: saliva | place: China | collected 2239 ... | reverse complement strand
ATGCAAGCATCAGATATATTGAGAGTAGATATTAAGCCAGCTGCGGATGCTTCTATGAATAGTATTACAAGTTTAGGATTACCAATTAGTGATTTTAATAAAGGGAATATTAAAGCTCGAGAACGGATGATTGCGCAATATGCAATTGCAGGTCAAACAGGCTGTGCAGTAATTGGTACGGATCATGCTGCAGAATCTGTAACAGGATTCTATACAAAATTCGGTGATGGTGGAGCAGATATTTTACCATTATGGCGCTTAAATAAACGACAAGGGCGTCAGTTGTTAGAATATTTAGGAGCTCCGGAACATTTATATTTAAAACAACCAACGGCAGATTTAGAAGAAGAACGTCCATCACTTCCAGATGAAGTAGCGTTAGGCGTGACTTATGAAGCAATTGATGACTATCTTGAAGGAAAAGAAATTGCAGAAAAAGATGCTCAAACGATTGAAAGTTGGTATATCAAATCAGAACATAAACGTCATTTACCAATTACGATTTATGATGATTTTTGGAAATAATATAAAAAGCAAAACTCTATTAGACAGGATGATTCCGAGTCTAATAGAGTTTTTTTATGTTACTTTATTGTTCTAAAGGTTGCCCAGTTTTATTCAATTGAGTAACCTTTGAAAGGAAATCTTCTCTCAGACGGATTAATAATTGATTTGGGAACGTCTTTTCTAGATGATCTAGAGTTGCAAAGATATGCTTGGCAAGTTCTAATCCATAGGCATCATTTTGTCGAAGAAAATTACAGGAACGTTCCATAGAAAGAGCAATAAATTGTGTCAATTTCATGCTTAGCTCTGGAAAAGCGTTCATCACTTCGAGTGTTTTTTGTGCTAATTTTTCTGCTTTATCATAATGTCCTTGGATAGAGTAGTTTTTGACTCCTGCTCGTAGAGCGGAGAGATAGTATTCAGAAGCACGAGTATAATGGTATTCCGTTTGAGTTTTTAAAATATCTAGCAAGTGATAAAGTCGGTAATCTAAAAATTCAATCGAAAAATGGGAAATGATAGCAGAAAATACATTCACCTCAACATAGTTCCAGTATTCAACTTTAGTAAGATAAGCTTTGATATATTCCAATTCTTCATAGTCTTTTGGTGTTAAAAGAGAGTCTCCGACAATAGAGGCAATTCCGAATTTACTAACAACACGATTGGCAATAATGAAGTGTTCTGCAATACCGGAATTCTCTAAGGGTTGGTTTAGAAGGTCTAGAGCCTTTTTATATTCTCGTTTAGAAACTAAATTAGCAATTTCAACTTGACGTTTATGAAATTCGGTAGGGAACATTTGGGCTCTAATTTTGTCGAAAGTTTCTTTATCAATTCCAACATTATCGATGATTTCTTCGAATTTTTGAATCGTAATACGGGATTTTCCTTGTTCAAATTGTCTCAAAAAATGGGGAGTAACAGTTGTTCCTGCAGCTTCTTTTTGAGTAATTCCTCTATCTTCACGAATTTTTTTGAAAACTAGTCCATAGATACTTTCATCGTTCATACTTGTTCCTCCTAAATGTATGCGTTGTTTTCTTGATTATAACAGTTATGAAAGGGTTTTTAAAGAAAAGGTATGTATAGTTTCTCTTTAGAAATAAAAACTGAAAATAATCTCTAAGATGGTAAACATAGTTACGTTTTTTAATTTTTTTGAATGAATACGGTATACTTTAGCTATCAAAATAAAAGGAGATGATTTCTTATGAAATTACAAAAGAAATTAGCAATGTTAGGGGTAGCTGTAGCTACAACTGGAATGTTGGCAGTGTCAAACATGTCGAGTGTTTTTGCCAAAGAGGAAGTTTTTAATTCTCATGTTGTTTTGGAATCTGTAAAAGGACATGAGCCAACTCTCCGTTTCTTAGAGTATGCTTTTGTTTATAAAAACCAAACAAATCCAGAAGCGATTATTGATTTTGGAAATAGAAAAGTTACGGTTCCTGAACGTTTGAAGGAAGTACCTCTTTCAAAATACGAAAACTCATTTAGTTTTAAAGGAGAACAATTGGTACAAGTTAGAAATAATGCTATTAAAAAGCTTAAAGGTTTGGTTGGGAAAAAAGGTGTCTGGAAACAAACTGAACAAGGTTGGCACTATGTAATTTGGTATGGTAATGGAGGTGTTGGTGCTGAAGGATGGATTGAAGATGGTGGAAATTGGTACTATTTAGGTACTAACGGAGTAATGGTAACTGGTTGGGTTCAAGTGAATGGTAAATGGTATTTCTTACAACCGTCAGGAGCAATGGCAACAGGTTGGATTAAAGACAATGGTACATGGTATTATCTTGATTCATCAGGAGCAATGAAAACAGGTTGGTACGAAGTGAATGGCAAATGGTATTATTCTTATGCTTCAGGAGCATTAGCTGTTAACACAACTATTGATGGCTATACTGTCAATGAAAATGGTGAATGGGTTTAATACCTTATAAAATAAAAAGGATGACAGAATTAGGTGACTTAGTGTTGCCTAATTTTTTTATAGGCAAAATTGAAAATCGTTAAATAGCTATATTCATTTCAAAAAAAATCTGTTACAATACTGGTAATGACAAGTTGAGGGAGGAAGTCTTATGGACATTAAAATTGTAAAAAATCAAGAAGAAGGCGCATTCGTTGCATTCGAAGTATTTAAAGAAGCTTATGAAAAGGGAGCAAAAGTTTTTGGCTTAGCAACAGGGTCTAGTCCTCTTGGTTTATATGAAAAAATTCGTCAAAGTTCATTAGATTTTTCGGATAGAGTCTCTGTAAACTTAGATGAATATGCTGGATTATCAAATGAAGATGAACATAGTTATCACTATTTTATGAATGAGCAATTATTTGAAGCAAAACCATTTTTAAACAGCTACTTACCAGATGGTTTAGCAGAAGATATTGATGCTGAAGTGGAACGGTATGAAAAAATTTTACAAGACAATCCTGTTGATTTCCAATTGTTGGGGATAGGGAGTAATGCCCATATTGGATTCAATGAACCAGGAACACCATTTACACAAAGAACACATAAAGTAGCCTTAGCACAAGCAACAATTGAAGCGAATAAACGTTTCTTTGAACGTGAAGAAGATGTACCAAGATTTGCTTATTCAATGGGATTACAATCGATTATGGATGCAAAACAAATTCTATTAATTGCATTTGGGGAAAAGAAGGCAAAAGCAATTTTAAATACGGTAAAAGGGGAAGTTACAACAGATGTACCTGCAAGTATTTTACAAAAACATCCAAATGTAACAATTATCGTTGATGAAGCTGCTGCCGCATTATTAACTAGATAATGAAATAGGGTATACATTTACTCGGGAAAAGGTTTAGAAGAAAAAGGAGAGCGATATGATGGTAAAATTAGTTTTTGCTCGCCATGGCCAGTCAGAATGGAATAAGGCCAATCTCTTCACTGGTTGGGCGGATGTTGATTTGTCTGAAAAGGGGATTCAACAAGCAATTGATGCCGGAAAATTAATCAAAGAAGCAGGAATTGAATTTGATCAAGCCTATACTTCAGTGCTAAAACGTGCCATTAAAACAACGGATTTGGCGTTGGAAGCTTGTGATCAATTATGGATTCCTGTTGAAAAAACATGGCGTTTAAATGAACGTCATTATGGTGGCTTAACGGGGAAAAATAAAGCAGAAGCTGCTGAAAAATTTGGAGATGAACAAGTTCATATTTGGCGTCGTTCTTATGATGTGTTACCTCCAAAAATGGATCGTGATGATGAATATTCAGCACATGGTGATCGTCGGTATGCAAAATTGGATGATTCAGTAATTCCAGATACAGAAAATCTTAAAGTGACATTGGAACGTGTTCTTCCATTTTGGGAGGATAAAATTGCTCCAGATTTAAAAGCTGGTAAAAATATTTTTGTTGGCGCACATGGGAATTCTATCCGTGCGTTAGTAAAACATATTAAAGGATTGTCAGATGAAGAAATTATGGAAGTGGAAATACCAAACTTTCCACCTTTAGTGTTTGAATTTGATGAAAACTTACATGTTGTTTCAGAATATTATTTAGGAAAATAATCTTCCAAAGCTTTGAAACTGAATTGTTATACCCTTAGGACTTATCAATTGAATGGTAAGTCCTTCATTATTTTCCATAAGAATGGCTAATAATCTCTAAAAATTGTGAAAGTAATTTCTAATTTAAAGGGAAAATGAGAATCGATTATCGGATTTTTTGAAATTACTTTCAAAAAAACAAGTAGATATTGAAAATGTTTTCTTGTAGAAGTATACTGTTCTTGTAAAGGCTTTTATAAAACTATAAAGGAGGCTGAATATGAGTATTCAAGGGCAATTAATCGTATCTTGCCAAGCGTTGCCACATGAACCGTTGCATAGCGATTTTATTATGGCTCGTATGGCAGTCGCAGCGAAGGAAGGAGGAGCAAAAGGGATTCGAGCAAATTCTGTTATCGATATCAAAGCAATCAAACAGGCAGTTGATTTACCAGTAATTGGAATTATTAAAAGAGATTATAATGATGCAGATGTTTATATTACAGCTACTATTAAAGAAGTAGACGAATTAATGGAAGCAAAACCAGAGATTATTGCATTGGATGCAACCATTTCTACTCGTCCAAATGGACAAAGTTTAGATGAATTTTATAAAGAAATTCGTCAAAAATATCCAGAACAAAAATTAATGGCAGACTGTTCAACGGTAGATGAAATGATTCATGCAGATGAATTAGGATTTGATTACATTGGTAGTACGTTAGTAGGATATACCGAACAAAGTAAAGGAGATAAAATCGAAGCAAACGATTTTGAAATTCTTCGAGAAGTCTTAAAAGTCATTAAACATCCTCTCATTGCAGAGGGAAATATCGATACACCTGAAAAGGTGAAACGTGTACTAGAATTAGGTGCATATAGTGTAGTAGTTGGTTCAGCTATTACAAGACCTCAATTAATTACAAAGAAATTTGTAGAGGCAATTCATTCATAAAAGGAAAATTAATTTTTTAGGAGGAAACCATATGTTTAAAGTATTACAAAAAATTGGTAAAGCCTTTATGTTGCCGATTGCTATTTTACCGGCAGCTGGTTTGTTATTAGGGATTGGTGGTGCATTGTCAAATCCAACAACAGTAGCTACCTATCCAGTGTTGAATAATAGTCTTTTACAAGCAATTTTCACAGTAATGAGTTCAGCAGGGGAAGTTGTATTTGCGAATTTAGCATTACTACTCTGTGTGGGCTTATGTATTGGCTTAGCAAAACGTGATAAAGGTACTGCAGCGCTTGCTGGGGTAACTGGTTACTTTGTCATGACAGCAACAATCAAAGCACTTGTTAAATTATATATGGCTGAAGGTGCTTCAATTGATACAGGTGTAGTTGGCGCTATCGTAGTAGGTTCTGTAGCGGTTTATTTACATAATCGTTATAGCAATATTCAATTACCTCAATTCTTAGGATTCTTTGGAGGTAGTCGTTTTGTCCCAATCGTTACTTCATTTGCTTCAATTGTAGTCGGAGGAATTTTCTTTGTAATTTGGCCTCCATTCCAACAATTATTAGTTTCAACTGGTGGTTATATTTCTCAAGCTGGACCATTTGGAACATTCTTATATGGATTCTTAATGCGTCTATGTGGTGCGGTTGGGTTACACCATATGATTTACCCATTATTCTGGTATACAGAATTAGGTGGTGTTGAAGTAGTTGCAGGTCAAACTGTAGCAGGAGCTCAAAAAATCTTCTTTGCTCAATTAGCAGATCCAACACATGTTGGTCTATTTACTGAAGGAACTCGTTTCTTCGCAGGTCGTTTCTCTACAATGATGTTTGGTCTTCCAGCAGCCTGCTTAGCAATGTATCACTGTGTTCCAAAAGATCGTCGTAAAAAATATGCTGGTTTATTCTTTGGGGTAGCTTTAACTTCATTTATTACTGGTATTACAGAACCAATCGAATTTATGTTCTTATTTGTAAGTCCAGTACTTTATGTTGTTCACGCATTCTTAGATGGTGTAAGCTTCTTTATTGCTGATATTCTAAATATTTCTATTGGTAATACATTCTCTGGTGGGGTTATCGACTTCACATTATTTGGGGTATTACAAGGAAATGATAAAACAAATTGGTTATTACAAATTCCATTTGGCTTAGTATGGAGTGTTCTATACTATGTTGTATTCAGATGGTTTATCGTTCAATTCAATGTTGCAACTCCAGGCCGCTTAGATGAAGAGTTAGTAGATGATGTACAACCTGTTGTAGAAACAAAAGATACATTAAAACAAGATAGCGTTCGTATTATTGAAGCTTTAGGTGGAGCAGAAAACATTGAAGATGTAGATGCATGTATTACTCGTTTACGTGTAGCAGTTCGTTCTGTAGATAAAGTAGATAAAGCAACGTTAAAAGCAATTGGTGCGGTAGATGTATTAGAAGTTAAAGGTGGAATTCAAGCAATCTACGGTGCGAAAGCTATTCTTTATAAAAATAATATTAATGAAATTTTAGGTGTAGATGATTAATTCAATCAACACGATTTGAAAAGCTAGGGGATGAATTTCTCCTAGCTTTTTATTTTCAAAACACGAAAGATGTAAAATGTGATACACTATTACTATTCAAAAGGTAAGGGAGTAACATTTATGATTTCGTTTGAAAAGAAAGTCACACCGTTAATTGAATCTATCTATGATACACTAACTCCAAATGAAAAAACGATTGCTCAATATTTCTTAGAACAAAATGTAACAGATGAATCTTTATCAGCAAGAGCAGTATCGGAGCGATTATTTGTGTCTATTCCTTCATTGACACGTTTTGCTCAAAAATGTGGCTACAAAGGATATCGTCAATTTATTTATGATTATCAAGAAAGTAAAAAAGAAGGACAAATGATTCATAATGATTTAACAAAGAAAGTGTTAACAGATTATGAAGAATTATTATCAAAATCTTTTTCATTAATCGATGAATCACAAGTTATTAAAGTTTGTAGTTTATTGAATAATGCTAAAAGAGTTTACATTTATGGTCAAGGAAGCTCGGGGTTAGCAGCTCATGAAATGAAATTTCGATTTATGAGATTAGGAATGATTTGTGAAGCAATTACGGATTTACATACGATGTTAATGAATCGAGTTCTTGTTGATGAGCAATGTTTAGTCATTGGGATTTCAGTTTCTGCAAATGCAAGTGTTGTAGAGGCGGTTCGGCAAGCAAAAAAACAAGGAGCAAAGACGGTGTTAATCACTTCGAAAAGAAGTGAAGAGAGTGGAAAAGCATGTGATGAATTAGTTTTAATAGCAATGAAAAATGCCTTAGATCAAGGTGGACTAATTTCGCCACAATTTCCAATTTTAGTCATGGTAGATATTTTTTATAGTTACTATAAAGAAATTGATAAGGATTATAAATATCACTTATTCTCGAATACATTATCTGCTTTAGGGGCAAAGGAAGATAAAAAAGAATAGGAATTTAAGAAGATAAAGAACATAAAGAACATGAAAGTGCTCTGTTTTTTATCTTTTTTTATATAAAAATAGGATTTTTTCAAAAATCTTTTGGATTCCCTAAAAAAATCTTGACGAGAATATCTATTTAGGGTAACCTTAACAGTGGCATAGGAATTATGATAGAAAGAAGGGGGTAGATTCATGATTAAAGTTGAAAATCTGGGAGTATCTTACGCAATGCAACCGGATGTTTTAAAAGACTGTCATGTAGAAGTGAACGGCCCAACGATTTTGGGAATTATTGGACCTAATGGTGCAGGAAAATCTACTTTATTAAAAGCAATGCTAGGATTAATTCCACATACGGGAAAAGTGACTTTTGATGGAGAAGAAGCGAGTAAGTCGCTAGGGAGAATTGCTTATGTAGAACAAAAGAGTAATCTTGATTTTACATTTCCGATTACCATTCGAGAATGTGTAGCGTTAGGGAAAACGGTTAAAATGAAACCATTTCAACGATTAAATGCTCAAGATTGGAAAGATGTGGATGAAGCGATTGAAGAAGTTGGCTTAACAGAATTAGCGAATCGTCCAATAGGAGCACTGTCTGGAGGGCAATTCCAAAGAGTGTTATTAGCACGTTGTTTAGTCCAAAAAGCAGACTATATCTTCTTAGATGAACCTTTTGTTGGGATTGATATGATGAGTGAAAAAGTGATTATGTCTTTAATTCGTCAATGGAAAGAAGAAGGTAAAACTATTTTGATGGTACATCATGATTTATCTAAGGTACGTGATTATTTTGATCAAGTCATTTTAGTGAATCGAAGAATTGTAGATAGTGGTTCTACAGAAACTACTTTTGTTCCAGATAAAATAAGAAAAACTTACGGTGGGGAAGTTTTTGTTGCACAAGGAGGATCAGAACATGAATAATTTCTTACAAGGTTTGATGAATTATCATTTTGTGCAAAATGCATTAATTTCTTCCGTTTTAATTGGGGCAGTTGCCGGAATGATTGGATGTTTTATCATTCTTCGTGGAATGTCGTTAATGGGGGATGCGATTTCTCATGCGGTGTTACCAGGGGTAGCATTATCTTTTATTCTCGGTATTAACTTCTTTTTTGGAGCACTAGCATTTGGATTATTAGCATCGTTTATTATTGCTTTTATTAATCGAAATAGTGTCGTAAAAAGTGATACTGCGATAGGAATTACCTTTAGTTCATTTTTAGCTTTAGGAATTATTTTAATCGGGGTAGCAAAAAGTTCGACGGACTTATTCCATATTTTATTTGGGAATATTTTAGCGGTACAAGATTTTGATTTATTGATTACAGCAATTGTTGGAATATTTGTTTTTGTAACAATTATTTCTTACTTTAAAGAATTACAAGTAACGAGTTTTGACCCAGTCTTTGCTCGTTCGGCGGGATTGAATGTCTCATTCTATCATTACTTATTGATGTTTCTTTTAGCACTAGTTTCGATTACGGCAATGCAAAGTGTCGGAACAGTTATGATTGTAGCGTTACTGATTACACCAGCAGCAACAGCATATTTATATTCGAAGAGTTTAAAAACAATGTTAGCTTTATCAGCAATGTTTGGTTCACTCTCGTCAATTGTTGGATTAGTAGTCGGTTATACGTTTAATATTGCGGTAGGTTCTACGATTGTATTAACTGCTGCAGCATTCTTTGTGATTAGTTTTATTGTATCACCAAAACAAAGGGAAGGTAGGAAAAAAGCATGAAAATCGGGAAATTATTAACAGTCGGTTTATTATCATTAGTTGGTTTTGCAGGATGTACAAGTAATTCATCAACAACAACTACAACAAAAAGTAATGAACCTAAAAAAGTACAAGTCGTAGCAACAAACTCTATCATTTATGATATTACAAAAAATGTTGCTGGGGATTTAGCAGACATTCACAGTATTGTTCCAGTTGGACAAGATCCACACGAATATGAACCATTACCACAAGATGTTCAAAAAATTCATGATGCAGATTTAATTTTCTATAATGGAATTAACTTAGAAAATGCAGATGATGCTTGGTTTACAAAAATGGTTAAAAATGCTGGTAAAGTAGCAGATAAAGACTACTTTGCAGTGAGTGATGGCGTTGATGTGATTTACCTTGAAGGGGAAAAAGAAAAAGGTAAAGAAGACCCTCATGCATGGTTAAACATCGAAAATGGTGTGATTTATGCTAAAAATATTGCAAAACAATTAATTGCAAAAGATCCAGAACATAAAGATACTTACCAAAAGAATCTTGATAAATATGTTGCTGAATTGGATAAATTAGATAAAGACGCAAAAGAACGTCTTGCTAAAATTCCAGAAGAGAAAAAATTAATTGTTACAAGTGAAGGATGCTTCAAGTACTTCTCTAAAGCTTATGGAGTTCCATCAGCTTACATCTGGGAAATTAACACTGAAGAAGAAGGTACTCCTGAACAAACAACTCGTTTAGTAGAAATTCTTAAAAAATCTAAAGTTCCTTCATTATTCGTTGAATCAAGTGTTGATGAACGTCCAATGAAGACAGTTTCACAAGAATCAGGTAAGCCAATTTACTCAACAATCTTTACTGACTCAATTGCTGAAAAAGGTAAAGATGGAGATAGCTACTTAAGCATGATGAAATGGAACTTAACAAAAATCATTGAAGGTTTAGAAAAATAATTAAGCAGTCTAATAGTATGGTGAGCTATAAAACTGCAAATAAGCCAGAGCTTCAGCTCTGGCTTTTTTGCGGTCAAAAATAAACGTTAAATAACTTTTAATAACGCCACCTGAGGGAATTGAACCCCCATTATAAGAACCGGAATCTTATGTGATATCCATTACACTAAGATGGCTAAACAATGTAAGAATATTTTATCCAAATTCATATGAAAAAACAAGAAGAAATTCTTATAAAAAAAACTAGAATTAACAAGGGATAGATAGAAAAAAGGATATTATGAAAACAATACAAGAAGAAACAAGGGACTTAAAATGTCCCTTTTGATTTCTTTTTTAAAAAATATTAAACACTTTCAAGTTGCATTTTACAAAGATTGTTGGTACAATATTTTTGTAATTAAAAAAGTTTTCTATGTATAGATTACTAGTTTTCAGGGACGGTTTTTAGCCCAGTAATGAAATGAAGGGAATTGGAATTATGGATTGTATGACATTGATGCAACTTCTAGTCCCCGAAAGCAATCAATTGTTAAAAATTCGTTTCCAAATTTTGCGAGCGATACAACAAACACAACCGATTGGTCGAAGAGGGCTTGCAAAACAGTTGGAAATATCAGAACGTATTCTTCGTTCTGAAACGGATATACTAAAAGAACAAGGTTTAATTACATATTCTGCAAAAGGAATGTTAGTCACGGATTTAGGAAAAGAAACTTATCTTGGATTAACGACAATTATTCAACAGTGTATTGAGATGACTACTTTTGAAAAGGAAATTTCTAAAAAGTTAGGAATTAGATTTTGTAAAGTAGTGCATGAAAGCAATCCTAACAAAGGGATGCAGATTAGTCATCAAGTACAAGAATTGATGAAATGGATGTTGCCAGTTGATCAATCAATTGTAACAGTAACGGGTGGTAGAACGATGGCGACGGTAGCAGAATATTTTTCAAAAGAGATTTTACAACAACATGAGATTTCATTTGTACCTGCTAGAGGAGGAGTCGGAGGTTCCACTTTAATCCAAGCAAATAGTGTGAGCGAGAAGATGGCAACAAAAATAGGTGGAGATCATTTTTCATTATATGTTCCAG
>ERZ773207.825-NODE-825-length-11257-cov-3.370916_pt1 | contig 11257 bp, 8 predicted proteins | sample MGYA00580997_ERZ773207 | MGnify/ENA primary metagenome ERZ773207 (study PRJEB29015, sample SAMEA2738170) | human oral metagenome | biome: human oral; feature: human-associated habitat; material: saliva | place: China | collected 2239 ... | reverse complement strand
TTTTGGACGTAATATGGTAATTGAAATGGAAGTCGTTTAGATTTCCATTTTTTATATATAGCATATTCAGGCGGTACAATGGAGAAATACATTACAAATATTCCATTTAAATTGGCTAGCAGGGAGAATCACCCTGCAAATACATTAATAAAAGTTGGCGATGTTACGATCGGAGAAGGATTGACATTTATCGCTGGACCTTGTGCAGTTGAGTCAGAGACTGCACTTGTTGAGCTTGCAACAATGGTAAAAGCTTCTGGCGCAAAGATTCTGCGTGGCGGAGCATTTAAGCCGAGAACTTCACCTTATGATTTTCAAGGTATTGGCGAGGAAGGCGTTAGGATGCTAGTCAAGGCCAAGGAAGTTACAGGTATGCCCCTAGTCAGCGAAATAGTTGATGCTGCAGACTTAGAACTGTTTAGAGATATAGATATTCTGCAGGTAGGTTCGCGAAACATGCAGAATTTTAGCCTGCTTAAGGCGCTTGGTCGCACGGATAAGGCTATACTGCTTAAGCGTGGTTATGCATCGACGTACGAGGATTTGCTACTCGCTGCCGAATATATATTGGCAGAAGGAAATGAAAAGGTAATCCTCTGTGAGCGAGGGATAAGAAGTTTCGAGAATTATACGAGAAATACGCTAGATATAAATGCCGTTCCTTCACTTCACGAGCTTACACACCTCCCGGTCATTGTCGACCCGAGTCACTCGACAGGCAAATCGTCACTCGTTAGAGCGGCATCACTAGCGGCGGCAGCTGCAGGGGCAGATGGGCTTATTATCGAAGTCCACCAGAGTCCGAGATATGCGCTTTCAGACGGAGCACAGGCTGTGACACCAGATGAATTTGACGACATAGCGATTGCTGCAGATAAGATTAGAGAGATTGCTTATGGTAAATAGTGTTGACTCCGACCTTATGAAGCTGCTATCCGCATTAGGTGAAAGGCAGGGGAATGCTCAGGGGTTAATCATAGAAGAGAAGAAATATGGACTGATTGGCGGTAGCGTAAGTCACAGCCTGTCAAAGAGATTGCATGGTCTAATAGGTGGCTATGCATATAGTCTTATCGAGCTTCGTGATGCTACAAGGTTAGGAGAAGTTCTGCATATGGCAGGATTTTACGGATTCAATATAACTAATCCGTATAAAGAAGCGGTGATAGATCATCTAGATGAGCTGTCCGAAGAGGCGGAGGCGATACAGGCTGTAAATACGGTTAAGCTTATGCCAGACGGAAAGCTTAGAGGCTACAATACCGATTATCTCGGGATAATGAAAATATTTGTACCAGGTGCTGTCGATGGCAAAAAAGTTGCAATACTCGGGACAGGTGGAGCATCTCTATCTGCCGTGTATGCTGCAAAAAAACTCGGTGCTCGTGAAGTCGTAAGAGTTTCGAGAAACGCTAAGTGTAATGATTCAGTATGTCGATACGAAGATAAGATCTGGCGTGATGCTGAAATCATAATCAATGCGACGCCCGTTGGAATGTTCCCAGACAATGGGAAATCACCATTTGATGCTTACAAGATAGAGTGGAGTGAACTGAGACACGCCGAGATGGCAGTTGACCTCATATATAATCCTCATAGAACCAAGTTTATTCAAGATGCTGAGGCTGCAGGAGTAGATGTGATTGGTGGTCTTGGTATGTTGATCTGGCAGGGAATACACGCTAGAGATATATGGGAAGGGCGAGAGATGGAACCTGACTATTCGCTAGCAGCATCTACTATGGAGAGACTACTTAGAGAGCAACTGAACCTTGTGACCGTTGGTATGCCCGGAAGCGGCAAATCATCTATCTCAAGACAAGTGGCGCTTGCGATGAAACGAAACTTCATCGATATAGATAGGGCGATTGCTCGTGATGAGGACTGTCCGATTACTCAAATTATAGATAGACTGGGATTAGAAGCATTTAGAGAGCTAGAGAGCAAGAAAATCAAAGAAGTTTGTTCTAAAAATTACCAGGTAATTGCTACTGGCGGAGGTTCAATACTGAATGAAGCTAACAGAGAGCTAATTCGAGAGAATAGTATAGTCATATACATAGACAGACCGACAAAGGATTTAGCTACCAAAAATAGACCGCTTAGCCAGAGCATAGGAGTACATAATCTGTACAGAGAAAGAGCACAGCTGTATCATGGAGTTGCAGATGTCAAGATAAGAAATAAATTTAAATTTGGCGGAGAAAAGCAGATTGTGGATACTGGTAAAAAGTTTAGCAAAAAGCAAGAAACTAGTCCGAAACAGTCGCAGTATATGCGAGATATTAGGCGATTTGCAAGAAGCGTAGCTAAGCGATACAAGATGCATATTCGCGAAATAGTGGATAGAGACATATATGGAATTGGACGATAGATGTAAATAAACGACTCTCAGATGAGAGCCGTTTTTCTTTATATTATTTAATTGCTGAAACTGTTAACTAAAATAATAAATTGTATCTTAGTTCCAAAGTTTAGAATAATTTTAGTCCGAAGAATGTGTTGAGCTGACCTATAAGTATGAAGAAGGTGAATACAGGTGCAATCCACTTGAGACAGAATCTGTAGAACTTCTCAGACTTGAATTCAGAACCAACGTGAATTTCCTCAGGAAGTATGTCTGGGTGAATCCATCCAAAGATGATTGTCGTGATGAATGCACCGAGTGGCATCAACAACCCTTCTGCTAATAGATCAAATCCGTCGAGCCAGCTAAACTTTCCAAACATTGGTGGAAGATACTTTCCAAGTCCATCAAATGCAACGAGTAGACCCATGCAGAGACAAACTAGTCCAAATCCCCAAGCGAGCTTCTTACGCTGATTTCCATAACCCTTCTTGATACCGTAGTCGATAAACGAACCGATGATAGCTTCGAGTACTGACATCGATGATGTGATAGCAGCTATGACAACGAGTCCATAGAATAGAACTCCGAATATTGGTCCAAGCTTCCCCATGCCGTTAAATACTGTCTGTAGTGTCATGTATAGAAGTCCTGCGCCACCCTGCGGGTTCTGCCCGCTTGCGAATACTGCAGGCATGATAGCTAGACCAGCCATAAGTGCAATGATCGTATCTGCAAAAGGTATGACTAAGCTGCTCTTCTCGATGTTCTGATCCTTCTTCATATATGAACCGTACGTTACAAGGATACCCATACCAAGGGATAGCGAGAAGAATACCTGACCACCTGCTGCGGCAAGAACAGTTATCCAGCCTGTGCCCCTGAACACCTCAAAGTTAGGCTTGAATAGGAATGCGATTCCTGCAGATGCACCAGGAAGCGTAACACTTCTGATGATGATTACGAGGAGCATTACGAATAGTGCAGGCATAGCTACCTTATTGAATTTCTCGATTCCTTCAGATAGACCACGTGCAACGACTACTATTGTCAATATTAGGAATATTGCTGTATAGATTGCGGACTGTGTCTGGTCTGCAGCAAGCTTTGTAAAGTACTCAGGACCAGATACGCCATTTACACCCCAGCTAGCTCCAAAGATATCACCGAAGTTAGCTACTGTGTACTTTAGGCAATATCCACCAAGATATGAATAGAATCCGAGAATAAAGAATGGCGCGAGAGCACCGAACCATCCGACAATTGTGTACTTCTTGCTAATTTCTCTATACGCAAGAATGATTGAACTGTGAGTCTTTCTTCCTAGAGAGAGCTCCGTCATAATCAGTACGTATCCTGCGAATACTGCTAACAATAGATAAAGTATCAGGAAGGCAAAGCCTCCATTCATTCCAAGCTTATAAGGGAAACCCCACATATTGCCGAGTCCAACGGCAGAACCTATAGCAGCGAGTATAAAGCCCATTGAGCTACCCCAAGATTCTCTTTTTACTTTCTTCTTAGGCATTTTGTTCCTCCAATTAAATTTCTCTTTCTGAATGTTGGTATTATACAAGAAAATTTAATACCTTGTCAATAAAAACAAAAAATAAACTTGAATTATTGATTTAAGTACAAATTAGTATTTTTAACACTATAAAAAAATTATCAACAATAAAAAATGTATATATACAGAATAAATTGAAATTACTAGTTGACACAGAAAGTTAGTGGTGTTAATATTACATCATCACAGCAGCACTTTAGCGTAGTGAATTACGAAAGTAAAACTGTCAAGAGGAACGCATCAAGCAAATCGATACAATAATCTCTACATATATTATAGTAGGGAATCGATAAGTAATGGTACCTAGGAATGTTGGGTAGTTATTGATATTTAGAAGAATTATTTACAGAGCTATTTAAAAGAGTTAAGGATTAATGGAGAGGAACAATGAACGGTAGAATGATGAGAAAGAGAGTTGCTAAATTTATTGCACTGATGTTGTCAGTTATTGCTGCAATTGCCCTTGCAGGCTGTGGGACGAACTCCACGTCTGATTTAGAGTATGTCAAGAATAAGGGTACGCTTGTGGTTGGACTTGATGACACATTTGCACCAATGGGTTTTAGAGATAAGGATGATAACCTAGTTGGTTTCGATATCGACCTCGCCAAGGCTGTAGCTAGGAAGATGGGGCTTAAGATTAAGTTTCAACCAATTGACTGGTCAGCTAAAGAAGGTGAACTAAAGTCCAAGAATATCGACTGTATATGGAACGGTATGTCGGCTACTTCTGATAGACAAAAGAGTATGTCTTTGTCGAAAAAGTATTTGAAGAATAGAATTTTGATTATGTCGCTAGACCCTAACGTAAAAGTAAATAGTGCAGAGGATCTTAAGAATATCAAGATTGGAACACAAGCTGACTCAGCAGCTCTGGAAGCTATTAAAAAAAGTGACAATTATAAAGATTTCAAAGGTAACGTTTCTGAGTATAAAACTTATGATGAAGCTATTCTTGATATGAAGGCTGGACGTATAAAGGCTGTTGCTATTGACGAAGTTTATGCACTTTACAATAATGAAAACAAAGATAGGCTATATGAGTCGCCATTTAACTTCGGTGCTGACTACTATGCAGTAGGCTTCCGCAAGGGAGACAAGAAGCTTACCAAAGCGTTCAATAAGGCTTTCAAGGAAGTTATTGATAGCGGAGAAGCACAGAAAATCAGTGAAAAGTGGTTCGGCAAAAACTTGGTCGTATTTGAAGGATATGATAAATAAACGCTACTGTTTAGTATATGGTCTAGGTAGTCAATGTCTTAGCGGCATTGACTACCTAATTTAAAGGAGAATGTAATGGCTTACATCAGTGAGATTTTACCAATTATGATGAAAGGGGCGATAATTTCGCTCAAGCTCTTTGCGATGACTTTGATTCTTTCGCTACCGCTTGGGCTCCCTATATGTCTTGGTGAACAGAGCAGGATAGTGCCGATAAGATGGCTGTGCAAGACTTTTGTGTTTGTATTTAGAGGGACGCCACTTATGCTACAGCTTTTCTTTTTCTATTTCTTTTTCCCTATTCAGCTAGGAATTCGCATGGAAGCATTCCCGACAGCAGTGCTTACGTTTGCTATCAACTATGCGGCTTACTTCGCAGAGATTTACAGAGGTGGTTTTAACAGTATCGATAAAGGCCAATATGAAGCAGCTTACTCACTTGGTTTTACTAACAAGCAGACTCTCTCTAAGGTAGTAATCCCTCAGATGTTCCGTATAGTCATTCCGCCTATTTCTAACGAGGTAATTACACTTATCAAGGACACAGCTTTGGCATCAACAATCACATTAGCTGAGATGATGAAGGTGTCTCAGGGAATGGTGAATCGCGATGGAACGCTGATGCCATATGTGTTAGCGGCTGGAATTTACTTAGTATTTACATTTATTATGACTCTCGGACTTAGCAGGGCAGAAGCTAGATATTCTCAATATTAGGTAGTTATTCGTTTTTTTAATCAGCATGATTAGTAAATTAAAACTATAATTTGTACGGGAATCAGTACAAGCACAACAAGTTGTGCTACAATATAAATAATTTGAAAAATAATTATTTATTTTTACAGAAAGAGATGCGAAGTATGAAAATAAGCAGAAATTCACAGGCGATGGAATTCTCGCCGATTAGAAAGTTCAGTCCTATTGCAACTGAAGTTAAGAAGTCCGGTGTGAAGGTTTATCATCTCAATATCGGACAGCCTGATGTTAAGACTCCTGAATGTTTTATGGAGGCAGTTCGCGCATTTGATGCGGATGTTCTCAAGTACCAGCAGTCTCAGGGAGACATTGATTTACTAGAATCGATATGCGGCTACTATAAGAGAGAGTACGATGTAGACTACAAGCCTACAGACATTGTAGTTACAATGGGTGCTTCTGAAGCGCTCACGATGACATTTACAACTATACTCGATCCTGGCGATGAGATACTTGTTGCTGAACCTTTCTACAGTAACTACCAGACATTCGTGCTTATGAGTGGTGGTGTTATTAAACCGATTTCGACTAGTTCGAAGGATGGATATCGTTACGCTTCCAAGGAGAAGCTCGAGTCAGTTCTTACTGAGAAGACAAAGGCTATAGTCTGTATCAACCCTGGCAATCCAACCGGACTTGCGCTAACTGCTGAGGAGATGGATGTAGTTGCAGACTTCGCTATTGAAAATGATCTTTGGCTTATTGCAGATGAGGCATATAGAGAATACGTATATGATGGTATGAAGCCACGTAGCTTCGCTAATATTGATAGACTTAGGGAAAACTTGATTGTAATAGATTCCGTATCAAAGAGATTTTCTGCATGTGGAGCTAGAATAGGTTTTGTGGTATCCAAGAACGAAGAGTTCATGACGGGAATCATCAAGCTAGCTCAGTCAAGACTATGCGTTTCGACGCTTGAGCAGGTAGGCTCTACAGAGCTGTTCAAACTACCGAGCTCTTATTATGAAGAGATGAATAAGGAATATTGCAGCAGAAGAGATGCAGCATATGAAGAAATCATGCAGATTCCTGACGTTATCTGCCATAAACCAGGTGGAGCATTCTACATGATGATTGATCTTCCGATTGAAGATGCAGAAGACTTCCTCATGTTCCTACTTACAGAGTATAGAGATAACAACGAGACAGTTATGTTTGCTCCTGCAGGTGGATTCTACGGTACACCTGGCAAGGGTAAGAGCGAAATCAGAATTGCTTATGTACTTGAAAGCAGCTATATCAAGAGAGCATGTCAACTAATTCGTACAGGTCTCGAAGCATACGTGGCTAAGAAGGCTTAGTCTTAGCAAACAAAATAATATATATGCTAGATTGTCATATATATAATTCAGCCAATGCCGCTCCCTAAGTTGGGGCGGTTTTTTATATGATGTTAATGATATAAAAGCCATTTAAAAGTGTATAATATAACGATACGAACAATGAATAGTATTTAGAGTCGATTTAAGAATAGAGCTAAACTTAGAGTGGAAAGATGGCAAAGGGAAAGAAAAGTAGAATAAAAAATAAGAAAAAAATTGAGCTCCTGGTTCCAGCCGGAGGAATGGAACAATTTCTTGCAGCTGTTGAAAATGGGGCTGATGCGATATATGTTGGTGGGCAGCTTTTTAATGCTCGTGCTGGAGCACAGAACTTTAAGGATGAAGATTTAGTGCTAGCTCTTGATTATGCGCACAAGCGAGGTGTAAAGGTATATGTGACCATGAATACCTTGCTCAGCGATGATGAACTAGAGCCTGCTTTAAGGTATGCATCCTTCCTACATGATTCAGGAGTCGATGCAATTATCGTTCAGGATATTGGATTTGGTGAACTGGTGCATAAAGCACTACCAGAACTTGAACTTCATATGTCTACGCAGGCGACTATCACTGATGCCGAGAGCGCTAGGGTAGCTCACGAGCTCGGTTATAGACGCATAGTGGTAGCTCGTGAGCTGGCCCTGCCTGAAATTGCTGACATATGCAGGGCCGGATCAGATGGCGCCTTAGGTTTTGAAGTCGAGGTATTCGTACACGGCGCCATCTGCATATGCTACTCCGGCCAGTGCCAATATAGCAGATATTACGGCGGTCGGAGTGGCAATCGGGGAAGCTGCGCCCAGCCCTGCCGCCTCGCCTACACGAGCTACGGCGAGGACGGCAGGCGGCTCGCGGCGGCGAGCCACCCGATGAGCCCGCGCGACATGTGCCTGCTAGATGAACTCGGCGGGCTTATCGACGCTGGCGCAGCTTCCTTCAAGATCGAGGGTAGGCTGAAATCAGCCGAATACGTAGCAATCGTGACTTCTATATATCGCAAATACATAGATATGTATCTTGAGGAAGGATATATAGAAGTTTCAGATGAAGATAGAGATGCGCTGCTTCAGATATTTAATAGAGGAGAATTTACAAACGCCTATCTCAAGGGCGAAAGTGGAGACTCTCTCATGTCTGGAGATATAGTTAAGAATCAAGGTATTGAGATAGGCAGGGTAGTCGCTACAAAAAAAGGATCAATGCTAGTAGACATCGAATCGAGTGTTGAACCTGCAATCGGCGACGGTGCTGAGATATATGGTAGGGGAGATACGCCTACAGCTAGCACAGTACTTAGCTATGTCAAGGCGTTAGGCAATAACAAGTATAGAATTGGTGATTTTAGAGGGAGTATATCAATAGGAGATATAGTTCGCAGAACTTCTAGAAAGTCACAGCTCGAAGCTGCAAGGCAGACCTTCAAGGGAGCGGCATTTCTGGATGAAGAAGATGCTCGAAAGGTAAAGCGCCGCCGCAAGATCGATATGACACTCCAGATAGAAGGCAATTCACTAGTTCTCAAGGCTAATACTGTTAAGCTTCAAGATGACGCTAGATGGCCGAGCTGCAAGCAGCAGACTGTATCTGTAGATGCTGGACCTTTTGATTATGATTACGAAAGCCCAACACCTATTGAGAGATACGAATCTGCACTTGCCAAGACTGGGACTACACCATTTGAGCTAAACGAGCTGAGGATTATCGGCGATCCGCTCATCAGGGTCAAGGCATCAGAACTCAATTCGCTACGCAGGAGATGCCTAGCTGAACTAAGCAAGGCGCTCGAGTTCAGAAGAGAAAGCCATGACATAGAAGGCGTGATTTCAGAACTTCATGAATTGGTAGATCGCGCTAATGATATAAAAGAAGGGCGACAGACAGCAAATCATCGGACGTTGCAGAGCTTTGAGCTCTATTTTAGCAACATTGATGATTGGCGAGACTTCGAAGCTGGCGGTGGAGTTTATGGGCTAAAGTCGAAAATCAGAGAAACTGCATGTCTATCATACAAGGTGCTGCTACCAATGGCAGGGATTCTGACAGAGGTCTGCGATAGACAAGGAAGCGGCACTGATGCTAGGTCCTACGATGAGGTTCTGTCACCACAAATAGTTCCTTATATCGGAAGCGTGACGAAAGGACGAGAGGAGGAGATTTTGCAGGAGAATTATGAATCAGTCTCTGCACTGGCTCTTGCGCGTGGAATCTATATATCACATCTAGGTTGGCTGATTAGGATGATAGAGATAGGAGCTGATGTCATAGCCGATTTCGGACTAAATGCATATAATCATCAGAGCATTTCGGTTCTAAAGAAGCTTGGAGCACAAGAAGTCCGCTGGAGCTTAGAGCTGGCTAACAATAGTGAGGGAAATTATCCACTGATGCAGACAGAGCATAGATTTTCTATGGCTAGGCTCAAGGGAAAGCGTGAACATGATGTTAGAATACTCAATAACGAGTTTAGTAGTCAGTCGCTGGTGCTGCCTTGTGGTGATGATACTGACATTGCGAGGCGCGTGGTAAAATGCTTGCAAGATGGGAACTTTAGATTGTACGTGTAGCCGGAAATGGGCTTCGAAGTGCATCTGCACATAATTTAATAATACATTTGAATGGTCATAAACACAGGCATATAATTAAGTTTTGGAGAATAGACATGAATACAGGAATTAAAGGTTTCAAGGAAATTATCGTGACTAAGGAACTCACGGCCATAAGCGTGGGAAGTGGTGATCTCGAGGTGTATGCTACACCCGCAATGATTGCTCTCATGGAAGGAACGGCTTCTGAATCAGTGAAATCTGAACTTGAGGATGGGCAGGGGTCGGTTGGTACTAGCATAGCTATTAAGCACTTGGCAGCCACACCAGTTGGTATGTGTGTGAGATGTGAGTCTGAACTAATTGAGGTTGATGGCCGTAAGCTGGTTTTCAATCTCGCGGCATATGATGAGAAAGACAAAATCGGCGAGGGAACTCACGAGAGATTTATAATATCGAATGAAAAGTTTCAGAATAAGACGAATAGTAAGTTTGACTAAGGGTATGGTTGCCTGATAGTGAAATTGAGATATTGAGAAGGGAAAAGAGATGCGTAAACTGAATAACAGGGACGGAATAATAATCAGAACGAGTATCATCGGTATATTTGCCAATGTGCTTTTGGCTGGTTTCAAAGCGGCTATAGGAACAGCTACGAATTCCATTGCCATCGTTATGGACGCTGTAAATAACCTTAGTGATGCGCTTTCATCGATTATAACAATCGTGGGAACGAGGCTGGCTAGCAAGGCACCAGACAGGAATCATCCGCTGGGGCATGGCAGGTACGAGGATCTGACAGCGATGGTCATATCGGTAATCGTACTATATGCTGGTATCACGGCACTTCAGGAGTCGGTAAAGAATATTTTGCAACCAGAGAATCCTTCCTATACTACGGTCTCGCTGGTAATAATCGGGGCGGCAGTCGCAGTTAAGCTTTTGCTTGGCAGATATGTAAAATCTGTAGGTGTCAAAGTGAACTCGGACTCTCTTGTGGCTTCGGGAAGTGATGCACTCTTTGATTCTATTATCTCGTTCTCGACACTAGTAGCGGCTGGTATTTACATTGGTTTCGGTATTAGCCTCGAAGCGTATCTAGGAGCTCTTATTGCATTAGTGATTATCAAAGCAGGCATAGAGATGCTTCGCGAGACTATCAGTAAGATTCTGGGAGAACGAGCTGACAGCGGTCTTACTACTGAGATAAAAGAAACAATATCAGAGATTGATGGAGTATACGGTGTATATGACCTACTACTTCATAATTACGGTCCTAATACTGTGATTGGAGAGGTACATATTGAGGTACCAGATACCTATACGGCAGCCATGATAGATGACCTGACTAGACAGATTCAGGAAAAGATATACAAGAGATACGGCATCGCTATTGCGACGGTAGGCGTATACTCGATGAATACAACTGATGATAAAGCGCTTGAAGTCAAGAGTGATATCACGAGACTTGTGATGTCAGAGGAGTTCGTGTTACAGA
>ERZ773207.822-NODE-822-length-11290-cov-9.566711_pt1 | contig 11290 bp, 13 predicted proteins | sample MGYA00580997_ERZ773207 | MGnify/ENA primary metagenome ERZ773207 (study PRJEB29015, sample SAMEA2738170) | human oral metagenome | biome: human oral; feature: human-associated habitat; material: saliva | place: China | collected 2239 ... | reverse complement strand
GTCGTAACTTGCTTGCATACTTGCGTAAAAACGACGTTAACCGTTACCGTGAGTTAATCAACTCTCTTGGACTTCGTCGTTAATCTGCTTTATTTTCCACTTACATTGCGTTGTCACCTTACCTCGATATACTCAAGTATAATCTTCGGTTACGGTTCCTAGCACTGTAAGGTAAAATAAACCAGAATGATCTCCCTTCGGGGAGATTTTTTGTTTCACTAACATTTTTGTACAATCTTCGGCTTGCCGCCTAGTCTATAAACGTTTTATCCAGCAAGAATCATGATGCTAAGGGCGTTAAAAATCCGTATGAAAATAGGGAAAGGACACAGTGTTCGATGAACACAAGGAGTTTCATCTTTTTCACTAGGATTTTAGCCCGAGCTCAAATTGGCTCTCTGATTTTCAGAGGGCTTTTTTATTGAGGTTTTTCGGTCACAATTTTGGAGACTACAAAAACCTCAAATGGTATCAGCTAATTACACCATAAAGGTGCGCAGCTACTCGGCTTGAAAAGCCGAGTAGCTGTCTGCAAGCCCCCTCGGAGAGCCCACACTTTACGAAGTAAAGTATAGTATGTTATACTTTACATGGAAGTAGTCACCGAATTCCAGTTAGAAATTACTTTGTAACTACGTTTTGAGGAGGAGTAAAATGCTTTCCTATGTTCGACATTACCCACTAGCGATAGCTAAATTAATGTGTCTGTGCTCTCCTAAAATCTGCTGATTTATTACTGACTAATACAGGAGGTTTTTTATGGGACAGACAATCATATCTGCTATTGGTGTTTATATTTCCACCAGTATCGATTATTTAATTATTTTATTTATTTTATTTGCACAGCTATCACAGAATAAACAAAAATGGCATATTTATGCGGGGCAATATCTAGGCACAGGCTTACTTGTAGGGGCGAGTTTAGTTGCTGCTTATGTCGTTAATTTCGTGCCTGAAGAATGGATGGTTGGATTGCTTGGTTTAATCCCTATCTATTTAGGGATTCGCTTTGCAATTGTTGGAGAAGGTGAGGAAGAAGAGGAAGAAATTATTGAAAGATTAGAACAAAGCAAGGCAAATCAACTGTTTTGGACAGTTACATTGCTGACAATTGCGTCTGGCGGAGATAATTTAGGTATCTATATACCTTATTTTGCTTCGTTAGATTGGTCACAGACACTCGTGGCGTTGCTTGTGTTTGCAATCGGCATAATTATCTTTTGCGAGCTTAGTCGTGTGCTATCCTCTATGCCGTTAATATCCGAGACAATTGAAAAATATGAGCGAATCGTTGTGCCCTTAGTATTCATTACACTTGGACTATACATCATGTATGAAAATGGCACGATAGAGCCTACAATCTTCGGTTCGTCGCCTTTTCTAGAACGGTTTTATCCAGTATAATCTTCGGCTACGGTTCCTAGCATCGTAAGGTAAAATAGACCAGATCGATCTCCCTTCGGGGAGATTTTTTGTTTTATTGTCTTTTCTTTATCGCACAAGATCCATCATTCTGAGTAAATCGTTTTGTTTGACAGATGTAACGAACGGAGTTACAATAGATACATCTTAAGAAATAGAGGTTACTGATATGATTGAAATTACATATCTAGATGGTGCAAAACAAGAAAGAGTCATGCATTTTGATTCCTATGAAGAGTTTGAACGCTCCCAACAGACCTGCTTGATTGGTGTGGCGGATTACTATCCAGTTCAAAAATTGACTTATAATGGGCACGAACTCGATTACCACGGAACTTACGGAGATGTCTTCTTCTATTTGATGAAGCAAGACCTCGATCAATACAAAAACTAAAGGAGAAAGAAAATGGTAAAAGCAATTACAGACGCAACATTTGAAGCAGAAACAAAAGAAGGATTGGTCTTGGTAGACTTTTGGGCGACCTGGTGTGGTCCATGTCGCATGCAAGCTCCTATCCTAGAAAAATTATCCCAAGAATTTTCGGAAGATGAATTAAAAATCCTGAAAATAGATGTGGACGAAAATCCTGAAACAGCGCGTGCTTTCGGCATTATGTCCATCCCAACTCTTCTTTTCAAAAAAGATGGGCAGGTTGTCAAACAAGTAGCAGGTGTACACACTGCAGACCAAATCAAAGCCATTGTGGCTGAGTTGAGGTAAGAAAAAAAGATTGGAGCTATGTTCCAATCTTTTTTTGATGTCAGAAATTCAACCATATTTGTTTAGAAGACATTGACATTGATTAACTATTCTTTAGTGATAAAATCCAAAATTTCTTCTACACTTGCTTTGCTACCTTTATCTAATTGATTAACTTTTGAACCATGAATAAAGTTTGAAAGATTTGGGACCGTCTTGACATCTAAATCATGGGCAAATTTTGTAATTTCTTTTCGCTCAGAAGAGTCATTATCCAGATAATAAACGATCTTATTACATTTTTGAATGGCTACAGCAAGCTTCGGAGCAAATTTTTGGCAGTATGGGCAAGATTCTCGTCCTATAAAGAGTGTGAACTTTTCCTTGTGCTTCATTTTAGACCGAATGTCAGATAAAGATACCTTCTGAACATATTGGATAGCTTCTTTATAGGTAGTCGGAGTGCTTATTTCCTTTTTTCTAATCATAAGGGAAAGGGAAGTAATCAAAAAAAGTGAAATTGACAATAATATGGTGAGAAACTTCTTATTCACAAGCAACACCGTCACCATCTCTATCAAGATGGGAACCGTATCCAGGTTGTCCTCTATAAAGTGGTGCAGCACCTGCCGCTCGTGCTTCACGACAATTTCGAAAGGCCCCTTGTTGAGGTTGTGAGGCAAATGCTTGTTGTTGCTGCGCTTGTTGGGCAGCCGCAGCTTGTCTTGCCTGCTCAGCGGCTTGTCGAGCTTGTTCAGCTTCTGCAGCCTGTTGTGCTCTGACATTAATGGCATTTTGGACAAGTCCAATACGGTATTCTAATTTAGATTTTATATTTGTATCAGCAACACGCTCAACAGCGGCTTGCGCTGAAACAACATTATCTTGAACTTGATTGTTTTCAAGTTGTTGAACAGTTGCCTCGGCTTGCTCAGCAATTTGTTTTGCTTCCGCTTCTTTTCTTGCTTGTTCTTCTCGTGCTTCTCGTGCTTTTCTCTCTTCTTCTTGTTTTTTTCTTTCCTCTTCTTCTCGTAGTTTTCTTTCTTCTTCAGCCTTTTTTTCTTTTTCCTTCTTTTCTATCTCCAATTTTTCTTTTTCTGCTTTTTCTTTTTTCTCCTTGTCGCTTTTCTCTGATTTATTTTTATCTTCTTTCTGAACTAAGGCAGTTTGTTTGTCAGAATCTTGTTCGGAAACTTCATTTTCCGTTGAGCAGGCTCCTAATAGTAGAGCAGTTAAAGTAGTTAAAATCAACCATTTTTTCATATTTTTTCTCCCTTCGGATACATATATCCAAGGACATCATATCATAAAATGGCAACGTTTTCAATCGCTATTTAGTGATATTTTTTGAATACAAAAAGACTCAGAAAAATCTGAGCCTGATACAGAGAGATATTTATCTTTCTACTGCAAATTATAGATAAGGCATACATCATTAGGTCATAGGAAGTAGGATAAGCTATCATTGTTAAAACTCCAAATTTTGAAACTTTTTAGAACCAATGATTAGGAGAATAAAGGCATAGACGATGGTAATGCCCAGTGCTCCCAAGAATGCTTGTGGAGTGGACAAAATGTCGTCATTAAGCAATCTGTTATATCCATTCGGGAAAAGCATTGCAATGCCTCCGCCAATCATTGAAGTCATCATGCTTGCAATTGTTAAAATAATAGCTACCACTATGGTTGAGCCTGTTTTTAAATAAAGGCATAACACAGAGGCGACAGTTACTGAAAAAATGTCTTTTAAAAAGATTCCAAAAATATCCTCTAGAGTTGATAAAGTAATAGATAAATCGTTATCAAAAAAGGTATTCGACGCAAAAGGAAACTGAACGACCCTGGTAAAATAGACTGTTGTAGAAACACAAGTAAATAGAAGGTAAAAGAGTACTAAAATAGAGAGTAAACTAAGATATTTTGAAAAAAATATGTTCTTACGGCTTAAATCTCTATATAGGAACATAGTATGATCATCTATCTCTCGTCTAAAGACAGAAATTGTCAAGAAATAGATTGCAAGAGTAGGTAAGATAAATGAATCTGCTGAACTGATCATCATATCTAGAAAGGCTATCCCACTTACTCTATTATCTCCTATTACGGAAATTTGCATGAAATTAGATTTTCCAAAAAAGGAAGCTAGAAGAAAGATAACTGGAAATAAAACGAACAGCAGGTAAATCTTGGTTTCTTTACGCTTCCAGACAGATGTGAAAATGGCAGGTAAGATTTGTTTCATATGTTACTGTCCTTTCGTAAAGATCTCTTTTAGGTGGTTCTCTTTCACCTCTATCTTCTCAATCAAGGCATGATTTCCTAAAGTTTTAAAAATCTCATTAACCTCTTCAGAGGATATGTTTGTCGAAATGTCTAAAACATTGCCTTCTAGAATGGCGTCATCACTTAATAAAGACTGAATCCCTTCAAGATTCTTAGTCTCCTTCAAGTACACAAGCAAACTAGGACAAGTCGCACCGTCAAAAGCGTCTGCTAACTGCCCTGCCTCAATATAGACATAACGTTCACACAAGGCTTCTAGCTCTCCTAATTGGTGGCTAGAAATAAGCATTGAAATTTGTCTCTCATTAGACCACTGTTTCAAAATATCAATTAATTTCTGAACACCAATCGGATCTAGTCCAACGAATGGTTCATCTAGAATAAGGAAGTCTGGTTCGGCAACCAAAGCAATTGCCAAGGCTGTCCTTTGCTTCATACCAAAAGAAAATCCTTTTGGTTTTCTATTTCTAGCTTCCCATAGTTCTACCAATTTTAGAGTCGGTTCAATATTTGAAAAAAGCTCTTCTTTCCCATGTAAACGTAGATAAAATTTTAAGTTATCAATAACGGACATTTCTGGGTAGAATACTGGATCAATCATAATACCAAAGTCTGTTAATACATTGTCTTTACTATGAATATCGATCCCATTATAGGTAATAAGTCCAGAAGTTGGTTTTAGTGATTTTGCCATCAACTTCATAAGTGTCGATTTACCCGCACCATTTCTACCAATCAAACCGACAATCTCACCCTTATTGATTTCCATATTGACGTCTTTGAGTGAATAAAAGTCATTCCCAACAAATTTTTTTGAAATACTTTCGATTTTTAGCATATCTAGTTTCCTTTCAATTTTTATAAATAATAAATGAGTCAGCTTGCTCTTTTTAAAACTCTATTCTTTCAAAATTCTTTCTAGCTGAGAAATAGCTAGGTAAGAGGTAAATGCAAGATAAGCCAATGATGATTAACAGCGTTAAACCAAACTCACCTGCTTGTAAAGTATTTGCATAAGTGGTTGGAATCATATACTTTACTCCAATCAGTAAGGGAGCTGTGAAGGCAAATAAAGTGAAGAAGATTCCTACTAAAACAGCCACTAAGGTCTTAGATTTAATGGAAACCATCGCAACCATGACGGTTGTTATAAGATTAAGTAAAACCACAGAAAGAATCGACAAGATAGATTTCTCAACTAAAATAGAGCTTGAAGGTAAGAAGTTAGAATCAACTCCAAATCTAGGCAACATAATGCCATAATAGGTAATGAAAGTTGCAAAAGAAGTTCCAAATAAATAGAGGATATAGACTAAAAATAGTCCGAGTATTTTTGCGTTGAAAATTTTAGAACGCTTAATATCTTTGTATAAAAACATGATCTTACTATCAATTTCATCTCTAAAAACGGAAGAAATCAGGATTGAAAAAATGAGTACTGGGATTGTTAAACGATACTGTGTTAAAAGAGTGATATCAAAGAAAGATAAAAAACTATTCGTATAGTTGGTTTTCATATCTTCCATATTTCCTGCCAAAAATGGAACAAGGATAGGTAATAGACAAAAGGATAAGAAGATCTTCGTATCTCTCCTTTTTAAAATAGATTGAAAGACAGCGGTTGTTAATCTATTAAACATGGGCTAGTTCTCCTAACTATAATCATAAACAGAATGTCGGTGAGTTCACTAAACAATTGTAACTCGGTTTTAGTTTTCTAAGTTCTTACATACAACAGTATATTTCAAATTCAATAAAAGAAATGATCAATCTAATAAATGGTCTGTTTTTTATAATGAATGGAATTATAAAAAACAGACCATTTATTCTAGTTTTAAAGTTATCCTTCGTGCATCTTTAATTCATGAGTGAATTCATGATCTATACTTTTTGTTTCTAAAGTGACTTTAGGATATTTGGAAAGGATTTGTTTGACATTGGAAAGACCGATACCTCGTCCTTCTCCTTTGGTTGAGACTCCATATTGGAAAATATTTTTAGTAGGGATCTTATAGTCAGCAGTGGTATTATAGATGACTAAAATTTTATTTTCATTCTCTTGAAAATAAGTAAAACTAATTCTTGGAGATTCTGCGTTAACTGCAGCTTCTATGGCATTATCTAAAAAGACAGATAGTATCGTAATAAAATCGACTAAATCTATTTGAGGAGTTCCGATAGGTTCAGCTATTTCTACAGATACATCAATTCCTCTATTTTGTGCTTCAATCAATTTTGCAGATACAACCGATTTCATTGCTAGGTTTTTTAAATGAACAAGTTTAGCAATATCGTATTGACTATTGTAAAAGGATTTATCAGACTCTTTCAGTACAGCATTATAGATCCTCTCTACCCCATCTATATCTCTTTTCTTTATCGATTCATTTAAGCTGACTAATATATTTGTATAATCATGACGAAAACTTCTAATTTCTTTATATAGCGATTCAATATGATGACTATATGAAGTAAGATTTTTTAATTGATTATCCTTACTTTCCTGAAGCTCTTTTTCTTTATTTTTCTTAGCTTGATCATTCATTTTGAAAATAATTCCAATTGTAAAAATAAGATACAAAATCAAAATATTTCTTCTTAAATATACAAAATCTATAGAACTAACAATATAACCATATTCGCTAAGATGTATTAGATTATCAAGTAAATATACTGACATTACGTAAAATATAAGAGAGTAGCAGAACAATGAGACCTGTTTCTTAAAATTCATTTGTCTATTCAACTCTTCACTTATTACTTTGAAATCTATCTGTAATAACTTAAAGAATCCAAAGCAAAATAAAAATCCAAGACAATAGTCAATCCAAGAAGACCAAAAAAAATTATACCATTGAGCTGCAGATAATCTAAATAAAAAACGATCGTATAAGTTAGCAAAATTTGAAAAAATTTCAAAAATGACAAATGGAAAAAAACTATAAAAGATATATTGAGACCAATTCCAATTATATTTGTTCTTAACAATAATTAATGACAGGGGCAATAAGAAAATCTCCCCCCAAAAAACAATGTCATAATTTATAATATAAATTCCTAGAAAAATAAACGGAAGTAAAAGATAATATAAATTTATTTTTTGATTAGTAACATAAGATAGAATCACTATTCTAAATATCCAAGAAACTAAAAATATTCCTTCAAACTCTAGAGTCATTTTTTATCTACCTTTTCAACTAGCCCTTTCAGTTTTAAACGTGATACAAAGCATGATTCATTGTTTTCAAAATAAACAATATGATTTGCTTTATCAATACGAACGACATTCTCTGGATTTACAACGTAAGCTCGATGACTTTGGTAAAGTCGCTTGTCGGTTTTAGCAATATCTGAGACTTTACCATAAAATTCCATGTGTCCTTTTTTAGTTGTTAAAACGACCTTATGAACGGTCGAAGATGTCTCAAAATATAGAATATCTGAGAAAGGGACTTGAATCTGGGAATGCTCTGATTTAAAGCTGAAGGAATCCTCCCCTATTGTCTTATTGACGTTCTCAGCAGCATGTATCAAAACAGATGAGATCGCTTCCTGATAATCCTGATCATTTAATCCTTTATCAATAAAATCCAAAGCGGAGACACGATAACGATAGGTAACGGGCATGAATTCTGAGTGAGTCGTTACGAATACGATTGAAGCGCTAGGATCTTTTTCACGAATCTCACGCGCAATTTCCATTCCTTTTTTTTCTTCCCCTTTAATTTCAATATCTAAAAAAAAGAATTGGTGATTTCCTGTCTCTTTGATGGCCTCTAACAATTGTGTTGGCTTCCCAAATACCTCTAAGTATTTATACTTTAGATGATGATCTGTCATACATTTCTTGATTGCTGTTTCAATACGAGTTTGTTGTAGAAAATCATCTTCTAATACAAAGATATTTAGCATATTTCTCCCTTCTGAACTTATTGATCCTTTCATCCTAGAAAAAATTCAGTCATATTTTCTCTTAAACTTGTCTTTGAAGACACTGTTTGTTTATCGAATATGGTTTCTCATTTTTCTGTAATGATAATTTTTACAGCTAGATGATTTGTTCATAATCCTTATTTTATCATAAACACACCTCAAGGAACATCTTTGGTTAAAGTAGATGTGTTTATAAAAAATCGGGCACAGTAAACTAAGAATGAATCTCTAATTTTTAAATTGCCCTAATAGAGATATCCTACCATATAGCGAAATCTTTTGGAAATGCTGATTTAATGCTATTCTTGAGTTTTTAAAATTTTCTCTAGTAAAAGAAAAAGATTGAAGAAAGAGTCCATTTTGGACTCTTTCTTCAATCTGAAGTCAGCAAAAATTGGTGACTTTTTATGTAAATGATTAACAAAATTAAGAAAACCACACTGGAGGAATTCTTACTGACCCAACTCTTCACTGTAAGCAATAATCTGATCAACCGTATCAGACAAGAATTGAATCGTATCGCGAAGTGGTTTGTCAGTTGAGATATCTGCTCCGATAATCATAGCAGACTCCAGTGGTGTCTTGCTGCCGCCTGATTTAAGGAGATCTAGCCAATCTTTGGCTCCGTTTTCGGAGTTTTTCAAATGCAAGTAACCCGCTGTTGAGATAACCAAGCCAGCTGAGTAGGTGTAGCTGTAAAGTCCCATGTAGTAGTGGCTTTGGCGCATCCATGTTAGAGCTGCATCGTCATCGATTTCAACAGCGTCTCCCCAGAATTCGGTCAAGACTTCCTTCATGATGCTATTGAGCTTGCTAGCGCCGAAGGTACCACCTTCTTCGATCAGGGTGTAGACCTTGCGTTGGAAGGCTGCTTCCAGCAAGTGGGTGATGAAGTTGTGGAAGTAGGTGTCTGTCAAACGGTGAGCCAGGGCAAAACGTTTTTGACGAGGATCGTCAAACTGCTGTTCCAAATAGTCGCTGAGGAGGAGCTCGTTAAAGGTAGATGGAGCTTCCACATAGTAGGTTGACATGTGGGCGTTGAAGTAGCTTTGGTTGTTGTCTGAGAAGATGAATTGACCAGAGTGTCCGATCTCGTGGATCAGGGTATAAACATCGCTCATGCGCCCTGTCCAACTCATCAAGACATAAGGATGGACGCGATAGGGGTCAGCTGCATAACCACCGGAATCCTTGCCTTCGTTGGCCGCAAAGTCGACCCAACGTTCGGTTTGGTAGCGGGCGATTTCGCGAGAATATTCTTCACCAAGTGGTGCCACAGATTTCATGACCAAGTCATAAGCGTCATCAATGGTGACATCTGGGTTGAGCGCGCTGTCCAAGTCCAACTTCCAATCAGCAAAGGTCATTTTTTCAAGGCCGTTGACCTTGGCCACGTGTTTGAGGAATTTTTGAGCGACCGGAGCGAAGTCCTTCATGATCAGGTCAATCTGACGGTCAAACATAGAACGATCCACTTCCTGCTCAGCCAAGAGATAGTCAAAGACAGAGTCGTAGCCTCGCATATCTGCGATCAGTTTTTCAGACTTGACTTGGGCTAGATAGGTAGCTGCCGCAGTGTTTTGGTGTTTGCGGAGACCTTCTGAGAAGGAACGAAAGGCTTTTTCACGGACTTCTGCATTCTCATGGTTTTGGTAGAAGTTTTCATAGGTGACAAAGCTATTCTTGTAAACTTTTCCATCCACTTCAAAATCAGCCATTTCAAAGTCACCAGCCCGCATCTTGGTGTAGATGTCTTGCGGTCCGTAGAAGACTTCACCGAGGTTGGTCAAAGTCTTTTCCACATCAGCTCCCAAGTAGTGGGCTTTTTTGATTTTGGCTTGGCGAATGGCAAAAGTGAGGTGAGGAAGTTGACCAAGACGTTCGAGGACATCTTCATCCGCTTCGACCAAGGCATCATCAAAGAAGGAAAGCTCGACGCTGGCCCAAGTTTCGAAATCCATCCCTGCTTGGGCAATTTCAGCAAAAGCTTCATCGCCAAAGTCAGTGGTTTGGGGCATAAAGCTGTAGTTACCAATGTGGCTGAGTTGGATCTGAATCTGTTCCAAGACCGCAAAGGCAGCTTCAAAGTCTTCAAAAGTGTGGAGCTTGCCCTTGTAGTTGCGGACAAATTCATTGATTTCCTCACGCGTCTTTTCAATGGCACGCAAGAAGTCTTCCTGGTCTTGGTAGAGGGCTGTGAGATCCCAGAGTTCGTTCTCAGGAAATTCAGAACGTTTTTTTAATTCCATAGTGTTCTCCTTTTTGATCAAATAACTATACTAAGTATAGCAGAAAAAAGGGCAGAATGATAGGCGGATGGGGGATCTTATTAAAGGCTGACTGATCCAATAAGAAAACAAGGATTTTCTAGCTTTTTGAACTTCGTTTGGTATAATAAAATGGAGAAAGTTTTAGGGAGTATCTAATGAAAAAATCTATAAAGTTAGTTTGGCAGCGATAACGTTGCTAACCCTGGTGGCATGTGGATCTAAGCGACGTCCTAAGACGCAACCTTCTACAGTTCAGAGTGAAGTAGCAGATGGAAAAGGTTCGAAGAAAACATCGTCTGGGCATGAGTACTATCAAACGGTTCTTGAACGTTATCAGGCCTACTCTAGGGCTATCGAGGCAGGTGATAGTGCGGGTTTAGAGACTAAACTAAAAGAAATATATTCTCAATCTGAGGAGTATGTTTATGCCATGTATCTTCAAACCCTAGGTAGAAAACCAAGCCTTTCCTATTTTTATACGGATTTGGATAAGGATGGGCGGGATGAGCTCTTGATTGGAAATGGCCAAACGGTCTCAGCAATCTACTATAAAATAGATAGCACCTATATCTAGCTCTAGAATTTTGAAATAAGTGGAAATCAAATATTCCTCGAAAAAGGCTTTTAAAGCCTTTTTCTTTTGGGCTTGAATATGGTAAAATAAAGGTTATACGTGCTTGGA
>ERZ773207.816-NODE-816-length-11312-cov-12.611264_pt1 | contig 11312 bp, 11 predicted proteins | sample MGYA00580997_ERZ773207 | MGnify/ENA primary metagenome ERZ773207 (study PRJEB29015, sample SAMEA2738170) | human oral metagenome | biome: human oral; feature: human-associated habitat; material: saliva | place: China | collected 2239 ... | reverse complement strand
TGAGCCGCACGATGCCCCTGTCCACCGGCGGCCAGCTGGTCCTCATGTCCCTGGCGGGCATCGCGATCTTCGGCGAGTGGCTCCACGGCGGCGCACTGCCCTACGGTATCGCCGCGATCATCGTCCTGATCGTCGGCATCTGGTTCCTGTCGCGTTCCGAGTCGGGCTCCGACGCGGCCTCCCTTGACTGGAAGCGTGGTGCCTTCCTGCTGACGACCTCGACGCTGGGACTCGTGGCCTTCCCGCTTATCATCAAGTACTTCGGCATCCAGCCCGCCGAATTCCTCCTGCCCCAGGCGATTGGCTACACCGCCTACTGCGGCGCATTCTTCGCGATCCAGGGGCGCGGCGGGGTCGACCCCGAGGATTCGCTGCGCCACCGCCGCATGGTTCCCTCGATTGTCAACGGCGTCCTGTGGGGCACCGCCATCCTGCTGCTCCAGCTCAACTCCAACAAGCTGGGCGCGGGAACGGGCTTCACGCTCTCCCAGCTCGGCATCCTCATCTCCACGCCGCTGGGCATCCTGTGGCTCCACGAGACGCGCTCGCGCAAGGAGCTGCGCTGGACCATCATCGGCGTCGCCCTCGTCATCGTAGGCGCGGTCCTGGCAGGCGTCGCCAAGACCCTCGATGTTGCCTAAGTGACGCGATGGAGCCACCTCACCGCTCGGTGCGCGACGGCGGTGGCGACCCCGATACTCTCCCGGGCCTCGTTCCTCATTCGGGACGAGGCCCGGGCTGCATCCGTGGGCACTGTGACGTCGTTGCGCAAGCGGACACCCCGGGCGTGCGCGGTGCGACAGAATATGGCGCATGTTCACGATTGATGGAGCTGCTCTGTCCTTCGCCCACGCTCGGGAACTGGAGAAAAGTGCATTGATCAGGCGGTTTCCGAGGGAGATCTGGACCGCTACATGCTCGACGTCGCGGGCGAGGTTGCGGCCGCGGTCGTGCGCATCATTGACCTCGGCGGACAGTCGCTGCGCTCCATCGAGAACACGCCCGCATGGTCCGAAGTGTTCCTCGCGAACGCCTGTATCGACGGCATCGTGGGCGCCGGTGCCCACGGCCCGCTCACGGGCGCACTCACGGAATCCGTGGAGCTCCTCAACAGGCTCTCCGCCATCAAGCCGCGGCCCGTCATCGCGATCGACGTCCCCTCGGGCCTGACCGACGACGATGGCGCGATCACGGGTCCGATCCTGCGTGCCACCCACACGCTCACATGCGAAGAGTCGGTTTAACGCGTGTGCAGGTGGGTCCAGAGTGTCACCTGACTGTCCGATGACGCAATCCGCTGGAGCGGACTCTATCGCGCCCCTACCGCAGCGTCCGGGACTGACCTCAGCAGTGCGAAAGATTCTATAATCCCGGGCTGTGTTTGTGAATCACGCGTGACCTGCGGATTCGTGGGTAAATGTTTAACGCTTTGAACTTCTTTGATAGGGTCGATATGTGACAGATTCGCGCAGCGTTGCGCCTGGTAGAGGAGGGACTCGAATGACAGATCTGAACATCGTTGAGGGTGACCTAGAAGTGCTGCGTGATCGAACGCGGATCGTGGGCGAGGATTTGGAGTCCGTCACCGTTGCCGACATTGGCGGCTACGTGACGAACGCGATGCAGGGAGCAACCAGTGTGGGTGAATCGCAGCGCGCGTGCGATCGTATCGATGACGACGTGACAGGCGTCGTCACTGCACTGTCGGACTTCTCCCAATCTGTCGACGAGTCCATCACCAACTACGCCACCACGGAGGACGCGTCCAGCGTGAGCTTCACGGTCCCCGCGCACGTCTACGGGCCGCTCACCGGCAACAAGCTGCGTCAGATGTGGGAGGCCGAGCGCTGATGGGACTGTCATGGGCTGACGTGAAGGAATGGACCGATGCGGGCCTCAATGAGGCCATCGCCATCGCAGAGGATGCTCGCAAGGCCGCGTCCAATCAAGCGGCGGAGCTTGCATCGCATAAGAGTTCTATCGCGTCGACGGGTCAAGCGCCCAGCGACATGCGATCGGCGCTCGATGCCATCCAGGGGAATCTCGATGCGCGCGTCAACGAGCTAAGCGAGCTGATGATGGCCTGTGCCGAGGCCTACGACGGCGTGCGCGTTGTTATCGCGAAGGCGGATTCATGCAAGGAGCTGAGCGCCAGCCTCGGGTGCACGATTTCAGATGATGGAACAGTGTCGGCTCTGGTCAATGACGACGGGGTGAGCAGTAGTAAACACGAGGAGCTGACAGAGCTACTGAGTGAGACGTTGACCGAGGCCGACCGGGTTGACGTCGCCTTCGCGGCGCGGCTCAAGGCTCTCGGGGACGGAACCTATTCGTCGAACGAGAATCACGCGTCGGCCTCACCCGGCCTCGCCAACAATGCGGACTCCACGTGGACGCCTCGCCAGGTCTCGGCCTGGTGGAATTCCCTCACCGAGGCCGAACGGCAAGCCTGCATTGAGGGGAATCCCAAACTGTACGGGAATCTTGACGGCATCGACATGGCGTCGCGCGCCGCCGCGAACGACCTTGTCCTGAATGGACGTAAGGACGCCTCCGGTAATCGCATCCCGGGAACGTCCATGCTGGATGAGGCGCAGGCCGAGTATGATCGCGTGAAGGCGCTGTATGACGAGGCTCAAGCAAATCCTCACAAGTACGATGCTCGTGGTGAGGGGCTGAGGCCAAATCCCCACAAGGATGAGCTTGAAGCGGCGCAGCATAGGCTCGACGAACTCAATCTGTTGGTTAAACGGCTGGGACCTGAGGAGAATCAGCTGGGAGCTGAGGAGAATAAGGGTGCTTCGCTCATTGCCCTTGATGACAGTGGGGACCGTCTTAAGGCGGCAATTGCCTTCGGCGACGTCGATAACGCTGCGCACGTTGCTACCCTGGTGCCCGGAATGGGCACCAACGTACACGATTCGGTTGAGCGCTACATGGATACGGCTTGGCGTCTACGCGAAAATGCGGCAGAAAAAGCGCACATAGATCTAAGCGATGTCGCGACCATCGCGTGGCTCGACTACGACGCTCCTCCGGATTTCTTTAAGACTGGCGATACCTCCGTGGCTTCGGTGGATCTGGCGAAGGCGGGGGGCCAGCGCCTCACGGAGCACGTGACGGGCATCGACGCCTGGCGGCAGGAACGCGGCATGTCTGTCCACCAGACCGCGGTGACGCACTCCTATGGGTCCACGACGGGCGGCTTCGCGATGCGTGACATCGGGCGTGGCGTCGTCGACGACTTCATCTACACAGGCTCTCCGGGCAGCGCCGTCCAATCCGTCGAGCGCTTGGGGGTTGAGCCCGGACACGTCTACGTCAGCGCGGTTCCATCGCTGGATGCGGTGCAGGGTATCGGGCCGGACGGATCGTTCGGCAGGAACCCCGATCAGCTCGAAGGAATCGAGCACCTGTCGGGGGACACTACGGGTGCTCAAGACCATAAGAATCTCTTCGAGCGCCGCTATGATCGCTGGTGGTTGGCCCCGACTGTGCTTGCCCCGCTGGCCTTCAACGACATTCCGAATCCTTTCGGTAACCACTCGACCTACTTCAGTCCCCCCGAGCAAGGGCAGCACAACGTTGCTTTTGATGACATGAGTCGCGTGGTTGGAGGTGCCGAGTGATGCGTCGGGTTGTTGGTGTGTTGTGCGTGCTTGCGTGTGCGGCGTTGGTGGGGTGTGTTCCTTCTGGGCGGGAGTGGTTTGATCCGCCTGAGGGTAAGACTTCTTTTGAGAAGCGCCAGACCATCAGTGAATTCATGGAGCACACCGAGCCGGTCTTCGTGGAGTTCATCGCCGATGTTGTGCGGCGCAATAGCGGCGATGAATTGTATTACTTCAGGAATGAGTCGCTCTGGGGGTGTGAGGACGGCGCTGGAGCTCGTTTACACTCCCTGCTCTTTGGTGTGCGTATGGATGGTGATGGGCATCTTGCTGAGTCGTCGCACATTTTGGAGGAGGCGGGCTTTGTTCCCCCGCCGGAGTTTGTTGCCGACGAGCACGCGACGATGAGGTGGGTGCGTCCAGGTGATGCCGACACGATGAAGGTTGTGTATTTTCCGAACGAGGGCTTCGGCATCGCGTACGAGACCGGCTGTCACCCGCTGGGGGAGCTGACCCTGAAGGATTACCTGCAGATACTCAAGGACTGGGATCCGGTCGAACGTTTCCCCGACATGACTGTCATGGAAGGGAGCTTCAGGCAATCCCTTCAATCGGGGACTCAGAGCTGAGGGCTTGTCCGCCAGCCCTCGGTCGTGAACTGGCACATAGGCAGCGCCCCGTTGTGTGAATACCACCATGAGGTGTCTGTGAAACAGTAGACACAACGGCGACGGAGTTTGCGGGGGTGGGGGATGGGTCTACTAGCGTGGAAGAGGCGTGCGCATGACCCTGTCCGCCGGCGGCTAGCGATTCTCATGTCCCTGGCGGGCGTCGCCAAGACCCTTGACGTTGCCTGACGGACCTGCCCACGCTATGCGTGCGGCGGTATCCCATCCTCGCGTTCGGCAAGAATGCGTTCAATGTCTGCATCCGGGAGGGGCTTACCCGTTGCGTCCAGTAGGCCGTGACGCTTCAAGTACTGATAATACGGATCAGCAAAACGAGGCAGAGGAAACGGCAACAAATACACGACACCGACCACAAGCGCTAACAAAGCGATGAAGAGCAGAACCCTCACAATAAAGACAGGGGCACCAATTGGTTCGAGAAGAAGAGCAATTCCTCCGAAGAAGAACATGAGGCCGACGCAGGGGCGCAGTATTGCTTGAGCGCTGCGCGTGGGGGACCGTGCCGCGGACATCCTCCGCCACGATATGGCAAGCGGCGAGTCTGTGTATGTCTCGAGCCACCACGCATGAATGAGGAGGCAACCAAACACCACGCTGCCGATTCCGCCCCACATGTTTCGTGTCCTTTCCGAGCGCCTTGCACGCTCCGTCAGCTGTATGGTCCCGTGAGTGGGTACGCGCGCAGTGTTGGGTTATTCCAGTTGCTCGTGGTCTCACGTGGGCTTTTTCTGGGATGACTCGCGGTAGCGTGCGTATGCTTCGATGTTGGCTTTATTTTTGTCGTCGTTTTCGCGAAATGCTCTATCTGCGCCATCTATTCCCTCTTGTATGAAGCCCATGATTTGCGCGATGTCACTCGCGGCCTTCGTGATCTTGGTGATCTTCTCATCCAGGGAAGCTTGATGTTCGCTGCCTGTTGCAGGTGAATTGAGCGTGAGGCCGTTCAGCGTCGTCTGTGCGTAGTCGGCGTATTGTTGGGCTGTCCTGACTTCCTCGAAGTCCCACGAAATCATGCGCGTTCACCATCCTTTGCATTGTCGGCGGGGGGTGTGAAGAGCTGGGCGAGTTGGCCCCATAGGACGGTTTGAAGGACAGGCTCCATGGTGGCTTCTTCGTCGGTGGTGTTGATGAGGTAGGAGCCTGCGGGGGTGGACAAGACACTCAGGGCAGCCCAGGGGATTAGGCCGTCGGGGGTGATGTTGTCGCGTGTCCAGGTGGTGTATTCCCATTGGCGGTTGAGCAGGGCCTGGGAGAAGAGGGAGTCGGAAGGGCCGAAGGTGGTGAGGTGCTCCAAGATGGCTTGTGCGGTGTCCAGATCGCCGTCGGTAGCTGCACCGATGAACTCAGAGGGCAGGTAAGGGGGTCCATCGAAGGCCTCGGGGCGCGGGCCGAGTGGGGAGTTCGCGGCGACGACGTGGGGAATCTCCTCGGTGTCGATACGGTAGATGTGGATCTTTTCCCCGCGCGCGCGGGCGACGGTCGCGTAGGGGCGGGACAGCCAGATCCGCAGGTTGCGGTGGGGTGGGTGTGTAGGGGTCAGGGACGCCATCGTCATGGTGGCACGTGCCCGTTTCATAGACTCCCACAGTGCCTGTGCGGTCTCGCTGAAGGCATTTTCGTCGACAACGGCTGTCGCGCTTAGGTTCAGGTCACGTGCGGTGTCGAGCTGCTCAGCCTCGGGGATACGGCGCGATGCCAGGGACAGGAACGACATAGCCTGCTCGACGGGCAGGCTCAGGGTGGGGCGGAAGGAGTCGTTGGGGCTCATAGGGCAACCTCGATGGTGGGAACGATGGTGACGATGTCGTCGGCGACGAGGGGAAACTGGTCAGTCGTTACCGTCGCCGTCACCGTGATGAGGAAGCGCTGGCCGCCCTGGGTGCGGTGGACCCACGCCCACTGGCACATAGTGATGGGTACCGTGCCCTCAATGTAGATGCCGGTGCGTAGGAAAGCGCCGCTCGGGGTGGCGGGCCACGCCATGTCTTCGAGCATGATGAAACCGCCGATGGTGTCACGGATGAGGCGCGCCGAGTCGGCCAGGACCACCGCGTCGTCCTGATCGTCAGGGATGGTGGAAGCCACGGTCAAGATCGTGGCCGCGAAGCTGTGCGTGGCGTCGACGGGGCCAGCCACACCGCCCAGCACGCGCGTGCCCTCCTGGGAGTCAGTCGGGGCGATAGCCGCGAAGACTTCCTCGGGCAATGGAGACCACCGATCGGGAGCCTGATAAGAAAAAGTCATAAGAATGAGTGTCCTTCACGTTGAGCGAGAATGTGATTAATGACTTCGTCGGGCAGCGGGTGCCCCGTCGCGTCGAGCAACCCGTGGCGCTTCAAGTACTGATAGCGCGCATCGGCGAAACGAGGCAACGGCAGGGGCAACAGGTACACCACGCCAATAACGAGGAAGAGTAAGGCAAGGAATGCGAACAGGGTAAGGAACGGTGTCGGTGCGCCGACCTGCTCGAGGACCACACCTACCCCTCCGAAGACAAGCATGAGCCCCGTGCAGGGACGCAGCATCGCCTGTGCTTTGCGCGTGGGGGACCAGGACGCCGACATCCTCCGCCACGACCTGGCAAGCGGTGAATCAGTGTACGTCTCCAGCCACCACGCATGGACAATGAGCGCGCCGAGAACCATTCCCGCGACAGAAAACCACATGCGGTCCCCTAGCTGTTCCACCACTTGACGAAAGGATGCACGCCGTACTTGTTGACCAAATCGCCGGCGCGCTTGCCTAGCTCGTTGCCAATGAATCCTCCAGTCAAACCACCGCCAATAGTCCCGATAACGGCCCCGATGGGACCGCCTAAAGTGATGCCAACGAGTCCACCTGCGGACGCGCCGATACTGCCAACACCTAATTCGAGGCCGGCAGTAAAGGTGCCTTTGATGGCCGCGCGAACAACCTTCTCACCATCGCCCATTTCTGGATGATTAATGTCGTCGGAACGGAGAGACTCAAGCCCAGTCATTGTCCCGTTTACGATGGGGAAAACTCGGCCTGCAACCGTGCCGACCGTATTGAGTCCTTTGATTGGGGCGGCAAGTCGAGATTCGCCGGCAGCGGAGTGTTTGCCAAACCAAGTCCAGTTAAAAACGTCCCCCTTTGCAGTGACCCTCTTCCAGTACGACATATCTGCTAAGTTCGCAGGAGGCCTGTAGTTTCCGCGGTGATAATAGCTGCGTCCACCGCGCAATGCAGTGGCCCATCCGCTGGTCCATGCTTGGACGGGGCCGACGCTCGTTGCGGCGGGATTATCAGAGCTGGGGATGTAGTATGATGTGACGTATGCTTTCGCGTTGCGAATCCACTCCGTATTGGCTTCGGGATTTATGACATCGAGGGCATCGGCGAACTCTTTCTCTGCCTGGTTATACAGGCTTCGTGTATAGTCGACTCGCGGTTTGAGGTCGAAAAAGTACTGGGCGTGCGATTCGGGCGGGCGGTCCTCGTAGCTGAGGGAGCAATTGCGGTAATCGCCCTTGACCGTCATCCCGTGGGCGCTCGCCTCGCTGATGAAGCCCTCGTAGCGTGAGCGGACAACGCCCATTGCCGATGCGTAGCGGCTTAGCGCCGTGCGGAGATTCTTTGCATCTTTGCTGACGTCGGCACAGGTCTCCGACAAACTTTGGAGTGAGTTCGTCGCGTCTATGGCAGTCTTTCCGTGCTGATTGTCCATGAGATGCATGGCGTCCCGGATGTCGCCGTCGGCGCTCTCGAGCGCACTCTCCAGGCTCTGGAACTGTGCGTCCGCCGCCTGGGTTGCATTGATGTCCGCAGCGAAGGTCCACCTAATGACGAGATTCGTAAAGTAGGACCGTGGTTCAGTGTCGCTGGGACCGGAGCCCGCTCCGGCATCGGACGTTGCGGTCACGTTGTTCATGATTCCCCCTGCGAGTTTGACAAGTCAACCCTTAACGATCGGTAGTCTACTCCCCGTGGGTGCTCTGTGTGAAGACCGCGTCCATCTGGTAGAAGGCGAATTCTCCCCCGAAATCCCCTCATCACGGCCTGCGTTGCCTAGGTTTCAGTTGCGATGCGCCTCCTGAGCTCGGCGAAATTCCGCTAGCCGATGACGATATGTCAAGCGGTAGAACGTCTCGACAGGCGCGCAGCGTAGCAACTGGTCAGGTGAGGGGCAATTGACCGTTTGTTGATCCTGGACGGCCGCGCCCAGCGGAAAGATCATGCGGAGGCGTGCGAAAGCATGTGACAATGGAGATATGTTGACATTTGACGGCCCTGTCCTGACGTTCCAGCAGGCGCGCTCAATCGAAGAGCGCTTTGTCCGCGAGGCTGCGGAGATCGATGACCCGGACCTGTACATGCGCCAGGTCGGCGACGCGGTCGCGCAGCGCGTTGCCCGCCTCGTCGGTGACACGCCCCCTCTGTTCGCCGGACCTCACGAACCCGCCGTCCCCGGCCCGCGGGCGGACGTCGTCGCCTTCGTCGGAGGGGGCGACAACGGAGGCGATGCCCTGTACGCATGCGCGACCCTCGCTGACATGGGCATCAACGTGGCGGCGATCCTGCTCAAACGAAAGCGCCACTCCCGTGCACTGCGCGCCGCTAAGACAGCCGGTGTCACCATCGTGGACCTCAAAGGGGGATCGATCACCAAAGTTTTTGATTCCCCCCAGCTCGCCCTGGTGGCGTTCGCGAAAGTGTGGATCGACGGCATCGTTGGCATCGGTGGCAAGGGGACCCTCAAGGGGAACCTCGCCGAGGCCGTTGACCAACTCAACGACTTCTCGTTCCTCACCCACCCTGCAGTTGTCTCGATTGACGTGCCCTCGGGCCTGACCGACGACGAGGGGAGCGTGAAGGGTGCCGTCATGCGTGCCACGCACACGATGGCCGTGGGCAGCTTCAAGCGCGCCCAGATCCTGGCGCCCGCCGCGCAGTATTGTGGTGCCTTGGAACTCATCGAAATGGAGTGGACCGGACTCGTTGGCCTGACGCCCGCTGACACGGAGGAAACGAGCGGCGAGGTCCCGGTGTACTTCTACGACGGAACCGGCAGTAGTCGATTCGTTCAAGCCCCGGCCTTTGACGACGACAAGTACGCGCGCGGCGTCGTCGGCCTCGTCGCCGGATCCGACACCTACCCGGGCGCCGGCCTGCTCGCCACGCGCGGAGCTTTGGCGTCCGGCGTCGGCATGGTGCGCCTAAACTCGACCCGGCGCGTCCAAGACCTCGTGCTGTCCGCCGAGCCGGGCGTCGTCACGGTGGGCGGGCGCATCCAGGCGGCCCTCATCGGCCCCGGACTGGACGAGGACCGCCGCGAGGACGCGCTCGAACTCGCGCAATTCTGCGGCCAGTCCGGCGTTCCGCTCGTCATCGACGCCTGGGGCCTCGACCTGATTCCGGAGCTGGCGGACACCATCAACCCCGAGACTACCGTCCTCACCCCGCACCACGGTGAGGCCGCGCGGCTGCTGACGAGGCTCGGCACGCCGACGAAACGGGATGAGGTCGCCGCAGCGCCCCTGCGCTACGCGAACCTCCTCCACGAGGCCACGGGCTGCCACGTCGTACTCAAGGGCCCGGTGACCATCGTGCGTTCCTTCGAATACGCGGACATGCTCCGCGATCAGGCGCTGCTCGCCAGCTTCATCAACCCTGAGTTGGGTTTCCCCGACCTGGAAAACATGGAGGACAGCGTGACCCGCTGCGACTCCACGCTGGTCGCGCCGACCACCACGTCGTGGGCGGGAGTCGCTGGCAGCGGCGACGTCCTGGCGGGGCTCATTGCCGGAGTGCTGGCTCGCCCCGTCAGGGACGAGCACGCGTTGCCAGGACCGAACGGACAACCGCAGGCCGTCACGCCCGAACGACTGGTGTCGGCCGTGTGGCTCCACGGTCGCGCGGCGAAGCTGGCCACCGATGAATACAACGGCCGCGCCCCCATTCAGGCGCGTGACATCGCTGACGCAATCCCGGAAGCGCTCGCCGCCCTCAGCCTGTGAGGCGGGAGGGCACAGGCGCAGCCGCGCGGCGCGCTCGGGCCCGCGTGACATACTAGGGGAGTGACTTCCACGAACGAACACGGTCAAGGACGGGACTACCCGTCACAAGCGGTCGTCGACCTGGCCGCCATCCGGCACAACCTGGGCGTCCTGCGGGCCGCCGCCCCCGGCGCACTCCAGCTCGCGACCGTCAAGGCCAACGCCTACGGGCACGGCCTGCTCCCCGTTGCGCTCGCCGCCCTGGAAGGCGGCGCCGACTGGCTTGGTGTCGCCCAGCTCGCCGAGGCCTTCACCCTGCGCGAAGGCCTGGACGAGGCCGGGGTTGCCCGCGCGGACGCGCCCCTCCTCGCGTGGATCTCCACCTCCTCCTCCGACTTCGCCGCGGCCATCGACGCAGACATCGACGTGTCCGTGTCCTGGACGTGGGTCCTCGCCGACATCTGCGCCGCAGCCCGAGCGGTTGGCCGCCCTGCGCGCGTCCACGTCAAGATCGACACAGGAATGTCTCGCGCCGGCTCGACGCTGGCCGACCTGCCCGCCCTGGCCTCGGCCCTGCGCATGGCGGCCGACGAAGGCCTCGTCGACGTCGTGGGCGCGTGGAGCCACATGTCGCGCGCCGACGACCCCAGCGAGGCGGGCAACGCCTCGACCGCCAGCCACGTGCGCATCTTCGAAGAAGGCCTGGCGATCCTCGCCGACGCGGGCATCACCCCGCGTATCCGCCACCTGGCCGCCACCTCCGGGATCCTGTGGCACCCCGAGACGCACTACGACATGGTGCGCGCCGGCATCGGCCTGTACGGTCTGAGCCCCGACCCCGCCGTCGCTTCCTCCGCCGACCTGGGACTGGTCCCGGCGCTCACCCTGCGCGCGCCCCTCACCTCCGTCAAGGTCATCGAGGAGGGCACCCCGGCCTCGTACGGCGGGACCTGGGTGGCGCCCACGCGCCGCTGGGTCGGCCTGGTTCCCCTGGGCTACGGCGACGGTATCCTGCGCGCGGCCTCCAACCGCGCCCGCGTCAGTGTCCACACCGCCTC
>ERZ773207.815-NODE-815-length-11314-cov-3.035616_pt1 | contig 11314 bp, 8 predicted proteins | sample MGYA00580997_ERZ773207 | MGnify/ENA primary metagenome ERZ773207 (study PRJEB29015, sample SAMEA2738170) | human oral metagenome | biome: human oral; feature: human-associated habitat; material: saliva | place: China | collected 2239 ... | reverse complement strand
GCACCACTGCCATCAGCATCACCATCACCATCTTTGTACTCATCACCATCATCGTCACCACCGCGCCACCACCATCACTGCCACCACTATTATCACTAGCACTACCACCATCAGCATCAGCATCACCATCTGTATACTCACCACCATTACCATCATCGACAGTGAACTTATTGTCCGCTAGTGCTTTTTGCAGAGTTTCATATTCCTGTTTTTCGGCATCTGAGAGAGTCTCACCCTCGTCATACATTTTATGCTCATACCCCTCAACAATTCCCCTAGCCTGAGTTTTAGTTTTTTCTGATCCACATGCACTCTCTTCCTGAACTTTTATTTTTTTAGTTTCAATACATTTTCTTCCACCATTGCCATCATCTTCAGTAAAATCTTTCTTTTGTAGAGCACTAGAAAGTTTTGTATATTCAGCCTTTTCATCTGCTGTTAAGACAGCGCCAGCTCCTTCTCGACGACTATATTCAGTCACAGTATCAGTCACGGCCTGAATCATTTCGGGACTACCACAAGTGTCTTGTTTAGCTGTTTTGAAATTTGCGGCATAGAATTCAGCATTTTTATTTAAAATATCTGAGAGATCCTTGCAGCTCTTTGATTTATTAATATTGCCACCGTTATTGCTATAGACAAAGGATGTAGCATCAACGTCCTTACCATCGCCACCAAATTTTATTTTTGGATATTTTTCAGACACCTTACCGTCTTTATCTACAATTTTTACCGAATAACTAGCTGCTTGGTTAGTCTTTTTATCTTCGAATCCAGAAACACAATCACTATTGAACGCATTTAATGCAGCTAGGTAATCGAGGTTTGCGTTTATATTATCCTTTTCAATATTTTCAAATTTTTCAGCAAAAACATTGCCGCTCATGCGCTTTTCATAAATTGACTTGAGTGTAGGAATACCGGTTGTTTTATTTCTCTGAAATGCACCGTTAGGAATACCTTCTGCACAATTATCGGTTTTTTCTGCATGAATTGTAGATCCTCTCCTTGCACCACCAGTAATCTTGACATGACTAAAGAGTCCATCTGCTTTCTGATTACAGAATAAATCCGAAATACTGCCGCCTGGCTTAAAAAAATCAACAAACTCTTTAGTTATATTGGACGAACTTGAATCATCACAATAGGCCTTACCATCATGTTTACTTCCTTCTATAGATTGCTCAAGACTACCAACTCTAATCTTTATATGGTCACTATTATCATCACCCTGTAATCCAAGGTCACTAAAGTCACGAAATAGATTTCCCTTATTTTTTTCAATCTCTTTTAGACTTGTTCGATCTTGTTTTTTTGCCACATCTTTTTGACTTCTAGCCCTAGGAGTATAAGTTAATTCAGCTTTTTCATAGCATTTTTTAAACGCCGCCATAATTGTGCGAGCCTTAATAGCATCATTAACTAACCCCTCAACCTTATCCGCTGGAGCAGAAATTATGGTAACATTCTTTGCAGCAAATACAGTAGAAGTAGTATACAAAACTAGGTTCAATATCAAGATTGAAACCAAAACAACAAGACTAATTCGATATTTTTTATTTTTCATCACCTACCTCACGCCTACAATGCATTTACTTATATATTCACTGATATTATTTTGATTCTTGTAACCTGGAAGACTATAGACAGAAGAGAATACTTTTTTTAGACTATTGTTTTCAATATTTTTTATTACATTTTCGACCTGCTTAGATTGCTCTTCACAATTATCACCACCCAACACATCGGATCCATCAAAATAACATGTGTCATTATCAATCAATTCATTTAAGTGCTTATTATATGAAATTAACTCAGTAAAATTTTCATATAATGCCTTATATGAAATATTGTCAGCAGAGGAATACTTCGATATAGTATCTATATCATTGCTTTGAAAAGCTTGATAAAAATCTTCATATACGGCTATAGCATTTATATATGGATTATATCTTTTTTAATTCAGAGAATATTTTCCTACTTGCCTCATTACCATCAAAGTTTTTCTTAACTGTTAGTAAATTTTTAAGCTTCTCAAGAGACCCCTTCGACTCTTTTATACTTTGGCTTTTTGAATCATCAAAGACCATTTCAAACGTTAAATTATTATTATAAGTATTAAAAAATAATTTTTCTAGATTATTTATTTTCTCCATATCATCAGATTCATAAAAGGTAGTCAATTCTTCCTTGCTCATATTTTTTGAGTCGATAACCGTTTTCTTAAAAAGAAAACTCAAGAGAAAAACAAAAAGTAGACCAACTAAGCCAAAGACAATATACTTCTTCAGATTCTTATTTTTGGGTTTGGCAGCGTAGGCGTTCGGGATAATGATGTCGGAAAAATCACCACCTTGTGGAGCGGAAGTAAAAGATTTGTTTGTATTTTGGTCCATTTGGTTAAATTATAACATAAGAGTTTTAAAAAACCACCAAAAAACTCCAGCCGAGACTGGAGTTTTTGGATGGACTTCGTAGGTTGTTTCAATGATAATACATTTTTAACTCAAGACGTATTTTATTATCATCACGCAGTTTTCAACCATTTAGCTTGGGCCTCCCCGCTCAATAATTTAAGCGAGAAGGCTTATTCAAGGCTAAGTATTGACGTCCTAAGAAAATCTTCGGAGCGGTCAATTAGCGAAGTTTTTTACGGCTAGAAAGGTAAAGACCAGCAGTCGTAACGATAGAACCAAGACCAAAGGCCGAGCTAATTACGGTTTCAGGACCGGTTTTTGGCATTTCCTTTGGAAGTTCTTGTTTTGGTTTTTCTGGGTTTGGAGTAACTGGAGTTACTGGTTTTTCTGGGGTATTTTCACAGGTTTTCTTAACGTAAACATCTGCGCTACCTTGAACAGCGAAACCATTAGCCGAAGCCTTAGCCCAGTTAATCAAACGATTATTACCACAAGCGAGATCCTTGTCGACAACCTTGGCAGTAAAGCGGACAAAACCGTCACCACTTACAGCATAGTTACCGATGTTAAGACCTTCAGTTACTACGGTGTCAGAATTTGCCTTAGCACCATCACGGAAAGCAGAGGTGAAAAGCTTAGTAGTACCAGCAACATATTCCATATTCTTTGGAAGAGAGTCGCGGATAATTACGTTTTCGACACGAGCAGCGTTAAGGTTCTTGTAGTGAATCTGATATTCAACAGAATCGCCAACCTTAGCGTCGACAGAAGTCTTCCAATCCTTGTCACCAAGCATACGAACCTTCTTAGTAATAGAAGTGCTTTCGAAAACTGGTTTAACCTTAATAGTGACATAACCAGCATAGTTGTAACAACCAGGGAGGTTACCGTCTAATTTGTCATAACCAACTTTCACACCACCATTTACGATAGAGTCAGATAAGGTAGTACCGTTCTTGAAAATATTATTTTCAAAGGTGGCAGAACCTTCAACATAGTCAAGGTAGAAAGCACGACCATCGGCGCTCTTAAGATTCAAAGAATCCCAGTAACGAGATGGAGTTGCATTTGAGGCGTTAATGAAGCCAGAAATGCGGGCAGTCTTAGAAACGACAGTTGGTAAAGAAATTTCAGTGGTGACATCTTTAGCTACAGCGTTAACACCCTTAGGGTTATTGTTGTGAACATAAAGACGAACTACGTAAGTTTTACCTTCTTCAACGTTGACATCACCGATGTTCCAAACGTTGTTTTTGCCATTGTTACCAGTAGCTTCATCACGAATACCTAAGAAACTACGTTCGTCGTTTAATGGCATGATGACACCGGCTTCTTTTTCCTTAGCGGAAATAGAAGAACCGTCGTCCTTGATAGAGTTCATGACGATCTTGTCGCCAAGTTTACCAGCGTTAATGTCAGCGATAGTGTAAGTAGCGCGACCGCCAGCGTTATCACCCCAACCAGATACAGTTGCAACAGTAGCAAGACCAGCAACAGTCACGGTAGCAGCGATGGATGCAAATTTGAATGCTTTTTTCATAAAAGCTCCTTTCAATTAAATTGTTCCTGTTATAAAATTTTGTTTTCGATTTGACTACACGAATCTAAATCTTTTTCTTCTAGCCAAATTGTTAATTTTCGTCTATGCCACTGAAATCGAATCGTCTCAAGAGTAAACATGAATTACCCGGCGGCTTGAGCCGCCAGGGTAATTAAACTGCGATAGATTTTGTAGATGCTGATCCTACTTCGGCTCTTCGTCGTCGGAATTAGCGAAGCCCACGTAGTCGTCTTTCTGGAGAGATTTTCCAGAATTATCAACTCCGTGGTTGATAGTCTCACCTTTGTTATTGGTGAAACTATCATTGCGCTGAGCCTCCGTCTCGTAGTTCATCTTGATTTCATCAGTTTTTTGTGTTTCCACATTCTGATGACTCTGATCTGGAGTCGGAGTCTCCGGTTTCACGTTAGCGGGTTTTTCATGCCCGCCATCCGTGCGGACCACTGGGTCCGTAGGCTCGTAAGCGTCAGAGCCGACGGTTTTATTACCACCGCCGCCATTAGCGCCACCGTTGTTGACCGAATCCTTAGCCGGATCCTTCTTAGTCTCAGCCTGAGTACTTGGCTGAGGCTGAGACTCCTTTGGCTTTCCGCCACCACCACGTCTGGGACGTGGATTAGGGGTAGACTTGGTCTCGGGCTCAGTCTGCTTTTGAGTTTCGGGCTCGGTAGTAGGCTGAGGAGTAGTTTCCTTTGGTTTTGGCTTACTCTTCGTCTTCTCCTTTGGAACCTTTTTATTCACGATCAGCTCTGGACGCTTGTCGTGTACGTTAATTCCAATCTTGAAGATCTCGGTGCCAGCTTTATTTACATAAGCTAGCACTAAGGCGTCACGAGTAAACTCGTAGTGCGCCTCGGTAAACGTCGTGAGTTTGGCGGAATCAGTATTCGCCAAACTCAGTGGATAATGGTGATTTGTAGTCACCAATTGTACTCCTTGGTTGATAAGCCGATCTCTAAGCCACAATGTAGCTACGCCGAGCTTGAGCTGTCTATCGTTGATATACAGCTTTCCGCCCTCCTCTCGGAGATAGTTCTGACCACCAGTTCCGTCCTTCATGAATCTGTCATATTCAAGTTGTGCCTCATTTAACCAGGGGTTAATCTGAGGGAGAGTAGTTCCATCACTCAAGGTTATATTCGAGAATATTTTAATCCACGATTGAGTACATACATAATTTGTTAGAACTTCCTGGTTATCCTCTGTAATCATGATAGCTACTTCGTCTTCGCTATACTTTTCCCCGTCCTTAGTTCCGTGAGTCACGGAAAAAGGCGTAGACAAAGCGTCACTAAAGCCAGATCCTGCGACTCTTTCGGCTGCCTTATTCGGCATCGAATTGTCGCAAAATTCACGACTCAGTTCCGGATATGCTTTCGCGTATTCATAGGCGTCAAAGTCGAATGTTAATTCTGCTTTTTCGGCTTCAACATCCTTAGCGGAAAGCGTTCCTGCCTCTACATTAGCGTGATTTCTTTGACAAGATTTCACACCGGCTCCGATGGCTACTACCACAATTGCAAATACCAAAATCCCTGATAAAACCTTTTCGATTTTACCAAATCTAAACTTTTTCATTTTTTACCTCCTTTGGAGACTCCGTCCTCGATGTGGGAAATGCGGCGGAGTCTAGTCAAAAATGTAACTACAAATACGACAATCATCATGCAGCTTAGCATAATGCCGTCTGTGTCCAATCTGCCGATTTCAATCCAGAGCGAGATTATCCCGAAGATAAATCCCACAAGTCTCAAAACCAGACAGATATACTCCAATCCCATCTCCTCGTTCATAGACGTCTCCTCCTAAGCGAAAACTCGGATTCCTACACATACCACGAAGATAATTGCGACAGCAAAGGCGGCTCTTACAAGATTATTCGCTGTGAATAAATCCGGGAAGATTGTATCATCCCCCCAATCATCACCATGGTCAACAGAGTCGAGGATTCCTTCCTCTTCCTCTTCGTATTCAGGCTCTTCCTCATCCTCTACTTCAAAGAATAATCCGAAGCCAGCGAACTCTGGTTCTTGACTTGAAGTTTTCTCTTCCAGAGCGGGAGCCTCCTTGGCAGTGGCAGGTCTGTAGTTCTTAACGATCTCTTCGACTGCCATCTGTTGATCCTCAATAGTCGAGGCACTACTTAGCCGATTGAGAATTTCAGACAGCTTTTGCTGCTGAATTCCAGTCATGCTAGGGTTAGTAACCTTAACCTTAGTAGGTTTATCCTCTGCGTCAGATTTCGGCGCAGAGGTGGTAGTCTGAGCTTCCTCAACCTGGGTGGTTGATTCTTCATCAGTCTGAGTGTTTTTCGGCGGATTTGACTCGGCCTTTTTATCCTCAGTCACTGACTTTTGCTCAGGGGTTCCACTTTTGGTTCCTTGAACTACGCTACGAAGTTTTTCATTGTCCTCCTGAAGCTTATTTCTTTCATTCTGCATGCGCTCAATTTGCTCACGCAGCTTAGCATTTTCGACTTCAGCCTTACTTTTCTTTTTGGCTCTTAACTTAGGGCCGCCAAGATAAGTAAAAGTAACTACAACAATCGCAGCTAACCAGGAAAGGAAAGTTACCATTGCAAAATCCATGATATTTAAAATATCATGTTTCATCTGAAAGTAGCTAAAAAGCTGCCACCAAACCGGTGTAATTCCGACAAATAGCGCCACAATACAAACCAGTTTCACCTTACGGTAATTCAACTTCCGAAATTCCAGAAGGCTATACACCGCAATCGCTGCTAACTCGACTACAAAAATCACTGCAGTAAGTTGTGGTTGCAGTTTTGGAAACGCTAGGTTCCCGAAAATTGGTAGTGCCAGCAAGCCTAAACTTACTGAACAACCCTTCAGGAGACCTTTTTCAATCGCCGAGAACTCTTGATTAGACTTGGTTTTTCGAGCACATATGGCATAAAGAATGGCATATGTAACGACAACAATCATAGCTGAAATTAGACAATAACTCATTTTGATTCCCTCCTCTGTTGCGCTCGATTTCTTCGAGGCAAAAAAATGTTTCATACAACATCTACATCTATAATAAACAGGCGTGAAATTATTTTACGCCTGAGATGATTCGATTTTAATGGACGTCTTGGTAATTCAAGCGGTTAAGCCAGATTACAGACTGAGGTGATTATACTATAAATGCTTGAAAATGTCAATGGTTATATCACAAGCATTAGCGTTTTAGACGTGTGAGTTTCAATAGTTAGAAAATAATCATAAGTGTTTTAAATTTTTTAAAGCAAATATGGAGAATTTTCATAATAAACTACGGGGGTTTGCTGCGATTTTTAGCTTACCAGTGAGTGCTTTTTAGTTTACCGGTGGGTGCGAGTGGACTTGGTGAGAAGTGGCAATTTTTGCGGCAAGCTAAGAGAGCAAAATTTGCTATAATGGAAGAAATGGAGGTAAAATGGGCGGCATAATCGGTAGTTACGGACAAAGTGATCTGATGCGGGGAAATTCTGGCAAACAACAGGAGGCCGGTGACCTATACCAAAGGTCGCGCGGACAAAATGGGATGGAAGGCAGCTTCGATGTTCGTGGTGGCAGTTCGGAGCCTAGCCAGAATGATGGTTTTGGCCGGGTGAATGACCAAGAGACTAATCATGGTTATGGTTATGTGAAAAACTCAGAGGAATTGAAGCGTGGTTATGGCGTGGTGGGAGAGCAAGAAAAAGCTCGTGGTTATGGCGTACTAAGTAGTGGAGGCGAAAGGCGCGGATATGGCGTGACCCCCGGGGACGGATATAAGCGTGGATACGGAAGACTGGGCGGAGCTGGTTCTAGTGGTGGGGTATCTGGTATGCGACGTGCTCCAAGTGAAACCATGCAACGTGACAAGATGATGGGAATGGGTGGCGGACCTGCTAGTGGCGCTGGTTTTTCTGGTGGTAGTAAATCTTCCGGTGGAAATATTAGGCCAGTGATTAAGCCGAATTTCTGATTCTTGGGTAAAATTACTAATCTATAATTGAAAAAACTAGCTGAGTTTGCTACAATCTAGGAAGCGTACAGCGCATTTTGAAAATTTGGTGGGTGTAGCTCAGTCGGTTAGAGCGTCTGATTGTGGTCCAGAAGGTCGTCGGTTCAATTCCGATCACCCACCCCATTAGCGAGTGTAGTACAGCGGTTAGTATACAAGTTTTCCAAACTTGGGATGAGAGTTCGATTCTCTCCACTCGCACCAAATTAAAAAATAAGGACGTTTACGTTCTTTTTTTAATTGCCAGTACGAGAAATACCACGTAGTGGATTTACTCGCACCAGAACAAAAAAAGAAGAGCATTTATGCTCTTATTTTTTATGACTACGCATATGAGAAAATTTGCGAAGCAAAGTTACTCATATCAAGTTATAAAAAAGAGGCTCTTAACCTCTTTTTCTTTATTGGAAGAAGGCAAAATAGACGATAGCGCCGACTAGCGCACCGAAGATACTCATAGCAATAAGCGCGAAAACTAGTGAAAGATTAGTCTTACGCATGGAAGGGTCATCGATAATGACAGCCTGTTGCTTAGTCTTGGCTTTTTCGGATTTATTTTTCGCATAAATAGTTTTGCGAGAATTATTTTCCTCTTCGAAAGTATAATCCTTGATTTTGGAACCTGGGCCGAGGAGTTCAGAAGAAAAATCTGAGGAAGTGAAATTATCTTGACCGGCAGCAAGCGGACGTTTTTGCACCTTATCGGTGTTAATAAATGGACTGCGACCGCCGAGGACATAGTTGGAATTATTATTCGCGATGTCGGACTCAGCGTAAAGCGAAGTGGTTTTTGGCTTTTCACTATCCGAGAAGGAGTATGGTGAACGAGCTGGAGTAACCGTAGCTATAACCTCGGATCGATCTTCCTGATCATCTGAAGCGAAGGCAGAATCGATAGAATCAGGCGTGAGCGTGCTTCCCTGGTTTTTTGGCAGAGTAGAAATAGTATTCGAGCGGCCGGCGGTCGGATAATACATGGTAGCAGATGGATTGCCAGAGGTAGATGCAGGATTATCGCCATGGAGCTGATCATTATCTACAGAATCAAAGAGTGCCTCAAGGTCTTCTATTTCATCATAATTATCATAATTTTGCAAGGCGTCACGCACGCTTGGAGAAACCAGAGTAGTTGGAACTGGGGCTTTGGCTGAGTGAGTCGTTTGAGATTCGGAATTTATTTCAGACTCAACTTTTTTAGCTGGACGAATGCGACCAAAAAGTGTGCGGCTTGGACTGGCGGTAATCTGAATACGAGAAACCGGCGAAGGCGCTTTAAATTTGGAGGCAGCAGAAGCAGCGGAGGCAGCAGAATTAACAGTATTAATGGCGGAACCGGCAAGAGAATTTGCAGCATTAGTAACTGAAATTGACCCAGCGGAAGCGGCGTTAGTAACTGAAATTGCGGTAGGAGCAGGTCTCATCTTCGGGGCTAAGCTAGCACTGCCTACTGGAATACGACCAGTAGCACGCGGCAATTCACCAACTTTACGTTTGGCTAATTCTTCTTTGGCACGTTGTTTTTCGTATTCATAGCGTCTTTGCTTGGCCTGATTTTCTCGTTCAATAGCCTGGCGTCGTAAAAGAGCTTCTTGTTCAGCCTGTTTTTTAGCAATGGCCTGCTGCTTCTCTTCGATTTCACGCTGTAATCTAAGTTCGCGATTTCGCAAAGATTCTTCGGCCTGAGAGCGAGCTAATTCCTGCTTCGCGGCCTCAATGCGGCGACGATTATAGTCCATGGTTTGATTTTGGAGTTCAATCTGGCGCTGAATTTCCTCACGACGTTCGCGCTCTTTTTTTGCCTGTTTTTTGCGCTCTAGTTCACGTTCGGAAAGCGAATAAGTGTAAGCCGAAGTAAGAGTGCGAGCACGAGTAGGGCTGGCGATGGCGGAATTCGTGGCGACGGAAGTAACAGTGCGACCACCCGCACTAGGAACAGTGGAATTCGTGGCAGTAGAAAAAGTGCCAGCAGTTTTGCGGACAGGAGAAAAATCCATCATGCGACCTTTGACAGTGGTATTTTGGGTGTTTTTTCCTTGCATATTCATGTTTAATTATACTCGATTTTCCGATTATTCACGGACCTTTTTTGCGGTTTCGATAATACTAGTAAATGATTCTGAAACTAGACCAGCACTACCGATTAGAAGCCCATTTACACCTGGCACCGTGAGGTAGGCACCGGCATTATTTGGATTGACACTACCACCAAAAAGGACGGGAATTTCAGCGACGGTTTCCTCGCCATAAACAGAAGTAAGTTGATCGCGAATAATTTTCACGGCGTCAGCAATTTCATCTGGACTGGCGATATGAGCAGCCTTGGTACTAGAGATAGCCCAAACTGGTTCATAGGCGATGATACATTTTTTAATATCGTCGCTATCGATTTCGGAGAGACCACCAAAAATTTCGTCACGCAAAACATCGACGGTTTCACCAAAATTACGTTGACTTTCGGTCTCACCAACACAAAGAATCGGAGTAATACCATTACGAATCGCAGCGGCGACCTTCTGGGAAATTTCTCGGTTAGTTTCACCAAAAACAAAGCGACGCTCGGAATGTCCGATGATGGCATAAGAAACTAATCCACGAAGCTGAGCGATAGAAACCTCACCAGTGTATGCACCAAAATCACGGTAATAAAAATTCTGAGCCGCGAGCTTAATCTTAGACTTATTACGTTCAAGTTGGAGTGAAAGACTTGGGAGTGAAGTAAAACTTGGAGCAATCACAATTTCGAGGCCACGACTAGGTTTGATTTTTTTAAGTAATTTCTGCAAAAAGATAGAAGACTCACCGATGGTCAGATTCATCTTCCAGTTGCCCACAATATATGTTTTCATAATCTTATTATAGCATAATCAGTTTGGGATTTTTAAGGTTTTGGTGAGGTGTGGATTTTGATTTTAACCACAAAAAGTGAGCGTTTTTGCTATAATAAGCAAAAGAAATACCGCAGAGAGGAATAGAGATGAAGAAAGTATTATCCTTTGATATCGACCAAACTTTAAATATCGCCAAGACACCAATTCCAGACGAGATGGCCTTTTTACTCAGCGAATGCTTGAATGAATTTGAGATTTGCCCAATTTCTGGTCAAAAATTTGAGCAGTTTTTAATTCAAATCGTCAATCGCTTAGTCGAAGTCGCCGATGTCACCCCAGCGCAACTGGCACATCTTCATCTTTTTGTGGCACAAGGCACACAATACTATCGCTACCAGCCAACCGCCAACGGCAACGATGGGTCAACTTACAATGAGAAGAACTGGGAGCAAGTTTATAATTATCCATTAACCGAAGATGAGGTGGCAAAAATTACCGAAGCGCTAGAAAGTTCG
>ERZ773207.814-NODE-814-length-11323-cov-3.857916_pt1 | contig 11323 bp, 8 predicted proteins | sample MGYA00580997_ERZ773207 | MGnify/ENA primary metagenome ERZ773207 (study PRJEB29015, sample SAMEA2738170) | human oral metagenome | biome: human oral; feature: human-associated habitat; material: saliva | place: China | collected 2239 ... | reverse complement strand
TGTGGACAGATGCGTCGGAACACACGCATAGTGTGTTGGCTGTTTCTCAATATTCCAAATATTGGGAAGGAGGGTGGTCTGGAGATGTCCAGCTTTCTCATGGGTGGAAACATTATGATGATGAATATCTCGGCACGTCTCCTAGCAGCCAGTCACTCACCACGCAAAATTCTTATGGAGCTTTGAGCATTTCGCGAGATACTGAGAAATATTATGGCTATCTGTCTGCTGGTATTTCAAATATTGGGGTAAATCTCAATGGCGACCGCCAACATTATTTGCATCCTGTACTATATTATGGGGGCAATTATTTGTTGAACGAGAAGAGTAGTGTGAGTTTGAATGGAGAGTTCACCCATACAGAGTTCACACCCTCCAACAAAAACTCGGCAGTCGTGCCAGTTTCTTTTTTTGAATCTGTGGTCGGTAACCCGAATATTAAGCCCATTAAAGTGATGACCAACAGGCTTTCTTACAATACGAGCGTGAAAGGGCTAAAACTCTCTGGAACTTATTTGAGTTTGTGCTATTTTGATAATGAACTTGACAGATTTTCATTAGATGAATCGCGTATTTATCGTATGAGGGTAAACAACTCTTTCTTCTGTGGCAACCATTTTATATTGGAGCTTTCGCATAATTTCTTCCAAAACCACTTATTGCTTACAACGACTGTCCAACAAGAGTTGAATTATCTCCGTGGCGATGATTATCACCTCTCGAAGTCTATATTGCGCTATGGGGGAAATGTCACTTATCTTGTGGGAGATTTTCGTATAAATGCTCGTTTCACTAGTGGATATCATGCTCTTGACATTCGTGAACCCTTCTTTGTGCGCATTGACCCTCGTTATAGTTTCAGTGTACAATGGACACATCAGGATTGGAGTCTGACTTTTGCTGCGCAGAATGTGTTTAAACGCTATTTTGAAAAGCAAATTCACATGGATTATGGCAGGTATCAGCGTGAGGGTGTCCGAGCCTTTGAAGCACAAGGTAGATGTTTGAATCTGACTGTGGCTTACAATTTTGGATTTGGACGTAAGCATCAGGCTGGAAGTCGAGAGATTGATAAGAAAATCGAAAGTGCTATATTGAAGCCATAGGCTAATAGCCACTGCTATTGGGGGAGAATCTCACTGATAATACGGCGGAAGTAGCCGAAATAGCTGCGGTTGTGGTAAAAAGATAAAATGAGAAAAAGGGTCGTCTCTGGCAAGGTTTGCGAGAGACGACCCTTTGTGTGTGGCAAATGTCAGTGTGGGTGAAGGGAAGACTACGGCAGGAGTGTGAGTAGCTCCGAGAGGTCTTCGATAATGTGCGTAGGGATAGATTCATCTACGGACTTTGGCGTCCATTCTTCCCCACGAAACCAAATGGTTTTGCACCCTAAAGTGTGAGCAGGTGCGATGTCTTTGCCGAAAGCATCACCGATGGCAATGCAATCTTGCGGGGCGCGCTGGGCAAGGTCGATGCCGAGTTGCCATATCGCGGGATCGGGTTTGCGCACTCCAGCCGTGGCACTCTCCACAATGCGAGGGAAGAGGTCTAGCAGTCCGTAGCCTTGCAGCACAGCATGGATGTTACCATAAAAATTGGTGACCAACACGAAGTCATATCCGCGTGCTACTAATGTATCAAGGACTTTGCGCGCACGAAGTGTGGTGTGGCGTGCTTGAGTGTCGCAATAGGTCGCCACGATGTCTACGATACTCTCGCGCTCTTCGGCAGAGAAGTGAAATCCGCCCTCAGTGCAGAGGTGTTCCATTTCGAGGGTCACTTTCTTATGTAGGAGAGTAGCGAAGTCATCTTCCGGGAGAATGATGGGATGTTGGGCTAGTGCTCGCTCGCCGTGCACATAGGCAGCACGCCAAGTGTCGGTGTCGAGTTGCGCAAGTGCGGGGTGTTCGATCGCAGCTTTGGTGAATCCATCGCGAAGCACGTAGTTCCAGTGGCGTGCATCGGAATCGAGCGTTCCGCCATAGTCGAAAAGGAGGGTGGGCATAGAAGAATGTCTGAAAAGGTGGGATACTATTGGGGCGAAGTCGCAGAATTTCGGTGAGCAGGTTTGATTTTCACCAAAGTCACTCCGATCACTATCCAGAATATCTCGCGGATGCGTGTGAAGAAAGCCGCGTAGATGCCCATAGAAGCTCCGACAGTAGGGAAGAGCAGGGCGACAATGACTGCTAAACTTCCCTCTCGCGCACCCAGTTGCATGGGAAGGAAGAAGAGGAGATTGCCCATGAGCGAAGAGAAACCTAAGATGATGAGGCCATCGGCTAGCGTGGCATTGGTGAGTCCAAAGGCAAGGAGGATGCCGTAAAATTCAAGACTATTGAACAGCCGCCCCACATATTCTGCCAAGAGGGCGCGGAGAAACACGCGCGGATGAGCGTAGAGTGTGCGGATATGGCTGTCGATAGTGAGCAAATCGTTTTGATGCGCTTCGTGAAATCGCTTTGCCCAGCCTCCTATGAGGGGGAGAAGACCAAGAATCTGGAAGAAACGTAGGGCAACTCCGCGTTTGTAGCATTGCTGAAAAAAGAGAATGGCAGCCACAAACAACAAGAGGTAGAGGCTGAACAAGCCAGCAAGCCATGGCGTAATCCTAGAGAAGTGGCAGAGCACAAAGACAATCAAGGCGGTGGTCCACAAGAAGAAGTGGCTAAAGACGTGAAGGAGTGAATAGAGTGTCACAGAAGCTAGCGCGCGCTGCGTGCCTACGAGGTGCGAAAGTTCGAGTACGCGATAGGGAGCTCCGCCAGAACCAAAAGGAGTGGTGTAGGAAAAGGCGAAGCCCGACACAGTGAGTTGTGCAGCACGTGGGAGTGAGATGTGACGATCAGCGTGCCCCGTATTGACTAAAAGCTGAAAAGCATAGGCATTGAGGGCATAGACTGGAATCCAGCTGCCCACGACGAGGGGAAGATAACGGACTACGCGGTCGAGATGCTGTCGAATGATTTGCCATCCATCGGGAAAACGCCAGATGAGAAGCCCGATGGCAAGCAGTCCGAAGGCGAAGAAAAGATTGCGATAGAGAGGTTTCATGCAAGGAGTTGCAGAGAAAAGGGAGAAGTCGTGAGAGAGGGAAAATGAAAAATAATAGCTAAGCTCTTATTCTTCCGTAGTTTCTGATTCGATTTGTAGGCGAAGTTGCTGACACAGTGCTTCGTGCTGGCGGTGCATGTGGATGTAGATGACTAAAAACACGGTGATGTCAGCGAGCGGAAACAAGATGACTGCCCAAGGATGCCACACGGCAAGGAGCAAACTAGCATAAAGCACAAAGGCGCGCCAGTTGAAAGTGAGGGCATTTGCCCATTTCATCAACGGAAGACTGCCAGCGCGGAATGTTTCTACCAAAGATGCGGGAAGCTCCGTGGGATAGTGCTCATCGAGTGTGCGTTTAAACTCTTGGAACTGAGGAGTAGCTTGTTCTTGCGCTTTCGTATAGTTGATGTAGAACCATAGGAAGATTTTCCACGCAGGTTGCTGACGTGTGGAAACTTCTGCGAAATCTTGGCGCAGTTGTCGAGAACTATCGAGTTCGCTTTGGGCTTTACCTCGAATGAAATAGAGATGGATGTTGCGGTAATAGTCGGCAAGTCTGCTCTGCGCTCCGTGAATCTGAGTGCCAATGAGAAAGAGAAGCACGATGATGTTCATTTTCCAGTTGGGACTTTCTGACCACCCAGGAACCATGGGCTGATTGTAGAGACGAAGTCCCACAGCAAGGTAGATGCAAATGAACCAAATGTTGCCGGCAAAGCCATCGAGGATGCGTCCCCAAAGGGTTTTCTGTCCTGTCATTCGGGCAAGTTGCCCATCCGCTGAGTCATAAAAGTTTGCCCACATGAGGAGTGCAATGCCAATGAGGGTGAAAAGCAAGTTGCCTTCGCCTTGATACATAAAATAGGCAGCACCGACGCCGAGAAAAATGCTAAGAATAGTGACCACATTGGGATGGATGTGGAGTGCACGAAAGAAGCGCGCCCAAAGCAGTCCGATGGGACGAGTGAAATAAACGTCGATGTTCTCTTCGGTGTCGCTACTTTTGAGCGTGGATTTGAGAGAAATAGGTTGATCGCTCATGAGAAGATAAGGATTTTATTGGAGAGGGGTTTGAAAAAGAAGGCTAAGCCGGAAGGATAGTCTTGAAAAATAAGAGAGAAAAGCCGTTGAGAGACAATTTCTAGTCTTTATTTAGTAAGGAGAGAAAGACAATGTTGCACAATAGCTTCCGAGGCTTCGGGTAAACAAGCGGAGAAGGAGGGGAAATCGTTGAAGTCGATGAAGACAAAGGTGCCATCTTCGCGAAGGATGGCGTCACCTCCATAGATGGAAAAGCCTGATTGTTGTGCCACTTGTGTGGCGGAAGTGTGCATGGTGCGGAGCGTTTGCTTCCACATTGGCGAGGATACAGCCAAGTTCTTATGGTGGTTGTGCTGTTCATGCCCAAACTTAGAGAATCCCTTCGGAGAGTGTGGCTCAGCATAAAAGAAATTCGTGCCCACCACTCCGTAGAATTTGATGAGTTGTCCTTCTACGTGCTCCATGAGTAGGGCATCTTCTTGTGGATGTTGCTGAAGAAGAACGTCAAGTTGCATCTTATTTTCAATAAACTGCACATCGTTGGCGGAGGTTGTGGCTGTGTTGTTGCGTTTCCACCAGAGAGGGAAGGGGAGAGTAGCTTTGAGCTCTGGAGTCAGTTCGGAAGTGTGCCAATGCTTGGCGGCATGTCCACTCTCGGCGAACCACTGTTGGAAATCGGTGCGTTGTGCTTTTTGCAGCGCGCGTGGGCTATTGAGGACTGTCACTCCGCGTTCTTCTGTAGCAGCAAGTGCTTGAAGGGCGGCTTCACTACGAGCCATGGAGACGATGAGTGTGGACTTTTCCAACTGCGGTGGGTGATGTTCAAACACAGCTTCGTCGAATGTGGCGACACTCACGCCTTGGAGCGCGAAGTTCATGACGAGAGAACGGAAGAGTGCTTCGTCGCGCGCTTCAGAATTTGGGGAGTATTTGGGATGACGTGAGATGAGGGTGAGCATGTTAGACGTAAGAAATTAGACGTTAGACGTTAGGGGGCGCGGAACTGTTGGGTTCGCTACGACAAGCGTGGCTAGGGTATTGGGAGATTAGACGTCAGAATCTAGAAGCAAGATTGTAGTTTCTCTGAAACAGATGCACATCTAAAGCCATGATAGTGGTTTGGGTAGAAAGTTACATCCCTTCTTGCAAGAAGCATTCTGCCTTAGCAATGTCACTGGCGTGGTCGATGTCTAGGATTTTGTCGAAGAGATGGGCTTTCAACTTCAGACCGTCGGCGAGAAGACCGCGCTGAAAATTGCGCAAACGATGCTGACCTTCTGCCATGCAGCGCGAGAGAGTGGTGAGTGCCTTTGGAGAAAGGATGTAAATACCTCCAGAGATGAAGTAGGATTCGCCTAGAGTGCTATTGGGAGCTTCCGTGATTTTGTCGTGAAAACCAGTGATATCGAACTGTGATGTCGCAGCAACATAGAGCGGACTTTCGTCGTCTACGAAATCTGTAACTGCCATACAACCATCATATCCTAGTTGCAGATGTTGCGTTGCTGCTTCCAGATAAGCGCGAAAGGCTTCTTCTTGAAAAATCGTATCTACCGTGGTCAAGCAGAACGGAGCTTCTTGCAAGTAGAGTGCGAGTGCCGCAAAAGTGTGCATTGATGAGGGGGTGTCCGCTACCACGATGCGCAGTGGAATGGTGGGATTGGCTTCAGAAAACTCCAATAAATACTGGTGGGTTTCTGGGCGCGCGCTGTTGACGGCTACGATGATTTCTTCTGCCCCACAGCGATGAAAGATGCTAATGAGCCTTTCGATCATGGGAACTCCGCAGAGCGAAATCAGAGGTTTGGGAGAAGTGATGCCTTCTGTGGCGAGACGGCTGCCTTCTCCTGCGGCAATGATGGCAAATTTCATGTAGAGGTATGGAATTGTCTATTGTGGGTTGGACTGAATCTCCGAGCGATGTCATGAAGACACGGAGCATTTCCAACTCCTAAACGAGAGATACAAAGAGAAAATAAGCAAAGCAGCACCGCTTTCTTGGCGAAAGGGTGCTGCGTTTTCCTATTATAATAAGGAGAAAATTAGAAGATGACGCGCACCATGAAGCGGATACCCCAGCGCGCAATCGAAGGATCGTCGATGTAGGTGAAGCGGCGCACATAATCCACATGGACAAGTTTGAAGATATTGTGGATACCGAAGGCGGCTTCTACGTAGGGCACTTTAGGATCCATGGCATAACCTGTAGGCTTAAACACGCCATTCTTGAACTCACCTGGGAAGATGAAGAGGTCAGTACGGTGGCGGTTTTGCTCAAGGTTTGGATTATTCTTGTCCGTAAGGCGTCCCCACAGCACGTTAAATCCGATGTGCTCGCGAATCTTCAAGCGATTGATGAGCGGAATGCGGTTGAAAATCTTGCCATGAAGGTTCCAGTTGAACATCAACTGCGCATAGCGGTCGTTGAAGAACTCCATGTTGTTGACAAGATAATACATATCATCTTCGTAGACATAGGAGAGATTCGCCTTAGGCATAATGAGCAGCGGGAAAGGAACCTTGTTCCATTGCGCACCAGCTGCGAAATCAAAGTCCATGCGTCCCCAAGAGTGGAGCCATACACGCTTGCGCACGCCAATCTCTGTGAGGTTGTAGGTGTAGTCACTGGCAAGTCCTTTCAAACCCACGGTGTGTGAGATGCGATAAATCGGAGCTTCCTTGTTCACCAAGATACGTCTTTGTTTCGTATTGATGTAGGCGACACCAGGTTGGTACTTGAGCGTCATCGAAAGATCCGTCATGTTGAGGAAATTTCGGTTGAGGTTGGCGAAGTTGTGTCCGCTATCTGGTCCCCAAGGTGTGATGGTGTAGGGTTGTCCTACCTCGGATTGATGAGCGTGAGCCACAGGTTGGTAGAAGAGATGGTAGGTGGGCTCAGTCTGGCTGTGGCGAAGTTGCGTCTTCCATTGGAGACCATCTTCCCATTCGCGGTCGAAAATCAACTTGAAACTGCGATCGTACATCATGTGCTTCACGGAAGACCACGTCAATGCACGGAACACATTGTCCTTGTCTGTGTTAAGATATTGGTCGGAAGGCACACCTACGTCATAAGAGTAGTTGAAGGTGAGGTTGGCAGTGGGGAATTCCATGGGCAGATAAGCCTTCTTCTTGAAAGAATAGGTCATTTCTCCCATACCTTTCCAGCGTCTGTCGCGGAAGCCATACGCCAAGTAACCACGCCAAAAGAAGTGGGGATTGAAATTCGCTGTGGTTTGTGCTGAAGCGCGAAGGCGAAGTCCATCCACAGGGTTGGTGGTTACCATCGTGTTCACTGGACCTACGTCCAATTTTGAGGGATGTTCGTCGTCAATGGACGTAGGCACGAAGTTCTCAATCAGAGATTTTCCAACCCAAATGAAGGGTTTGATGCCCGGAATGTTCATGATGCGTTTCACGAAGAGGGAAGTTTGGTCTTCCGACTTGGTGAGTTGTTCTGTACGATGCTGAGCCCAGAATTTATCTTCCTGCATCATTGCATCCGATTCTATCTTGGTATTGCCACGGAATCGGAAAAGACGGTCGGAAAGTGGCTCAAAAGAGTAGTTAGTGTACTCTGTGTAGCGCTTAACCTCCAAGGTCTTCAAGAATTTAGCGGCTTCCAACAAGACAAACATGTCGTTTTTAGCAAGAACTTGCTCACCGCTGGGTAATTGGGTGAACTGTTGCGCAATGTTGATGCGCTTCACGTAGTTGACCGTCGACTTGATGGGGATGCTAATGTCAGCTTTGGCGATGCGAAATGTGGAGTCCGCCATGATGTAGAGGGAGCCCGTGAAACCGAAGTCGCGAGAGTTGTTAGGACCAAAGGACACTTGGATGCACTTGTTGCCATCAACGTAGGTGGTGTCTTCGATGAAGTAGCGATAAAATGCGATAGCTCCGTTCGTGGCGATGGGGCTCAAGAACTGTGATTGGACAAAGCGGATGTCGTCTTCGTAGATATTCACCTCCGTGAAGACATCTTGGAGCATAGAAGCCAGGATATCGCCCGTGTCGATGAGCTCATTCATGCCCGTCGTGCGTTGTCCTTTGATGATGCTCTTTTTCTCGTCCTGCTTCTTGCGATAAATCTCTTGCGACACTGTTTCATCCACCGAGAGAGGAAGGATGAGTTTACCAGTTTCGGGCGAGGTTTCCACGTGTTCTTTCAAGAAGGGCATCGCCTTAAAGGTGCCTTCTTCAAAGACTTTTGGGGTGATATCGCTCAGTGCAAAGGAGAGTTTGTCGTACTTCTCTACACTGTAGTAGTCGTGCTGGCGGAGATTGCTTGCCTTTTTTGCGGCAATCACCTTTTCCATCAAGATGACCGCAGGGTTGTTTTTGCGAGAATACTTTTCTCGCTTCGCTTGTACCACTGCTGTACCAAGGCTCATGTCGATGGTGCGCAGCTTTACTATCAAAGAGTCTGCAGTCGATTTGGGGTGAAGACTCTGAGTTTGATAGCCAATGCTTGAGACAATCAGTTTGCCCCCTTTGCGGAAAGGGATAGAAAAACGGCCATCAGCATCAGTTTGCACCGCACCTTTCGTGCCATCATAGAAGACATTGACGAAAGGAGTCGCCTCGCCCGTCTTGGCATCAAGCACGCGACCCACCAATCGTTGGGCACTGGCTGACAAACAGCCTAGTATGAGGAGCGGTAGCAAGAGGAGAAATCTCTTCATATAGGGAGAAATTGTAAGCAATAATCAAATTAAGTGGAGAAAGAACTAGGATAGTTTAGCTCTGACGTTGGCGACGATCCTCACGATGATGACGAGGAGCGAAGGGAAGAGGGTTAGCATTTGCTTCGTCGTAGCTTAGGCGGTGACGATAAATGTCGATAGCCGCATAAATAGCTTGGAGGAGAGAGAGTTCCGAAGCCACCCCCTTGCCCGCAATGTCGAAAGCCGTGCCGTGGTCTGGGGAGGTGCGCACGATGTTTAGCCCTGCCGTGAAGTTTACTCCGTCTTCCATGGAGAGCGCCTTGAAAGGTGCGAGCCCTTGATCGTGATACATCGCGAGAACTGCGTCAAAATGGCGGTAAGCTCCGGCACCGAAGAAGCCGTCAGGGCTGTAGGTGCCGAAAACGGGGAGGCCTTCGGCTTGCAACTGCGCGATGAGGGGCTGGAGCACATCTTGTTCTTCCTTGCCCAACAAGCCTCCATCGCCGTTGTGTGGGTTGAGACTGAGCACAGCTAGGCGAGGTGCTGAACAATCAAAGTCGCGCTTTAGGCTGGCTAGGATTTGGCGAATGCAAGCCTCCACGCGCTCTATGGTAATCTGCTCAGGCACTTCCTTGATAGGCACGTGCACTGTTGCCAAAGCTACGCGAAGCAACTCATTCATTAAGATCATCAAGGCACTGCCTTCGCAGCGTGCTTCAAAAAACTCCGTGTGTCCAGGAAATTGGAAAGCCTCGCTTTGAATACTCGCCTTGTTGATGGGGCAGGTCACCACCACATCTATCTTGCCAGCTTTGATGTCTTCGGCTGCGCGTTCGAGTGCTTGGTGCGCCCATCGACCAGCTTCTGCTGAAGGTTGCCCGAAGTTCACTTGCACCTCAGCACCATCTGTCACATCGACCAAGTTAAGTTGTCCTTCCTTGGCTGCCTCAGCTGAGGCAACTACTTTCCATGTGGTCTCGAGTCCAAGTTGTTGGCGGTGCGCTTGGGCTGCTTGGTCACTTCCATAGACGATGGGCGTGCAAAGTTCAAAGAGAGTGGGTTGAGAAAAGGCTTTGAGAATCGTCTCATAGCCAATGCCGTTCATGTCTCCGTGGGTGATGCCCACGCGTATCTTATGTGTCATATTGTTGATGCTGAGAGGTTGTAGAAGAGAGTCCTGGAGCAACTTATCTGCTCATTGGGAGGGCAGAGCGATTACGCGCGTTCCTCTTCCATGCGCTTGGTGGTGAGCATACCACAAGCTGCGTAGATGTCTTGTCCGCGTGAAGCGCGAATGGTGGTGGTGATGCCGTGATTATTGAGATAATCGCGCATGTGCTCCATCGCCACTTCGTCTGTGCCGTCAAAACGTGTGTCGGGGATGGTGTGGAATCGAATCATATTGATGCGACAATCCAACGGAGCCAAGAGTTTAATCAAGGCTTTGGCGTGCTCTATCGAATCGTTGATGCCTTTGAAGACGATGTATTCAAAAGTAAGTCGGCGTTGCTTTGCGCCTTCTGCGTAGTCCTCGTTGGTCTTGCGGCAGAAATCATATTGACTCAGCAACTGGACCAGGTCCTCAACGCCAAAAGCACGTTCGGCAGGCATCATCGCTTTGCGCTCATCTGGCAAAGGATGGTGGAGAGAAACCGCAAGCGAACAGTTGCTTTCATTGAGGAATCGAATCAAACCTTTGGCGACTCCCACGGTAGACACCGTGATGCGCTTCGGACTCCAGCCATATCCCCATTCGGCAGTCATGGCTTTGGTGGCGCGGAGCACATTCTCTATGTTGTCCATCGGCTCACCTTGACCCATAAAGACGATGTTGGTGAGCTGTTCGCGCTGAGGCAGAGAATAAATCTGGTTGAGAATGTCGGCTGCTGTGAGGTTTGCCATGAAGCCTTGTCTGCCAGTCATGCAAAATTCACAAGCCATCTTGCAGCCCACTTGCGACGAAACGCAGAGCGTGGCGCGTTTGCCATCGGGAATGTAGACCGTTTCGATGTAGTGCCCACGCTCTGTCTTGTAGAGATATTTGATGGTACCATCTTTGGATTCCACGCTTTCTACAGGAGTAGAGATGCCAATCTGGTAGTTTTCTGCGAGTTTTTGGCGTGCTGCTTTGGAGAGATTGGTCATCTCGTCAAAGGAGCGCGCATGCTTGTCGTAGAGCCAACCACAAATTTGTTTTCCCACAAACTTGGGTAAGCCCAAATCGAGTGCCACTGTTGTAAGTTCCTCAAGCGAAAGTCCAAGAAGCGATGGCTTGTTGCCCGCTGCATTGTGGGCATTTATTGATGAGTGGCTCGTATTTGTCTTAATTGTTGTAGGATTAGTCATGTTAGTCTCTATGTTGTAGTCGGGCTATTCCTTGCAAAAATACGGATTTCTAGACAAATAGCCTTTCGTTTTCTGAGCAAAGTCCCAAAAATGAAGCGTAATTTGACACACTTTTTGCGAAGTGTCACATGAGATTTCCAAAATCGATAGTACGTAAGCCACAAAACAATCTTTTTTTCTAGTATTACAATGTAGGTGTTGATTAAATG
>ERZ773207.809-NODE-809-length-11368-cov-2.360028_pt1 | contig 11368 bp, 7 predicted proteins | sample MGYA00580997_ERZ773207 | MGnify/ENA primary metagenome ERZ773207 (study PRJEB29015, sample SAMEA2738170) | human oral metagenome | biome: human oral; feature: human-associated habitat; material: saliva | place: China | collected 2239 ... | reverse complement strand
CTTCTCCATACTCTGGGTGACGTTCTTAGGACTATTCTCCCAAATACTCGTGAACTCCGTATGTACGATAAGTAGCGTCACCAACATTGATATGTATGGGAGCTCGTGCAGGTGAGCGTATGACCACGCATCGGACATAAGCAGAATTCCATCGACAATGCCTGCAAGAGCCACACAGAAGTAGTATAGCGCAAGTCTGATGACGAATGAAGCGTAGCCCTTGCTTGACGCTCCGTTCCCGAACTTCTTAGCCAGCTTCTTTGGGTCTCCATCCAGCCTACCCTCGCTTACGATGATGCGAGCCTGCTTTTCGTCAAAGCGTTTGTCTCGCATAAGCGCAGACGCGAGGTCAAGGAAGCGGGCGATAGTCACACTCACATAGCAGAAGATCCCGATTACCGCTGCGTGCGTTATCTCCGTCTTGGAGAAGGCGTCAGGGTCGAAGAAGTCGATAATACTCATAGTCTTTGGTCTTGGTTTATAGTTGGTTGGTTAGTAGTTGTCGCCTATGATGGAGAAGGAGAAGTCAACGTCGTACGGCGCATTAAGAACAGACGTGTAGATCTCAAATGAGTTGGCGGTTGGATTGCCGTACTTCGCGCTTGAGCGTGAGTCTCTTCCCGTGTCCGTGCAGAACACAGCGTATCGTGTATGCCCGAGGTTGTGCGTGACGAGGAACGTACCACGCCCAGTGCGTCTGATAGTCATCCCGTCGGCACGTACGCCATACTTATACTCAAAGGATCCACTTCCAGCGCTCACACGCCCACCGAGGAGGATACCCGAGGTGTCCATAGCTCCCTTCACTCGCAAGCCCCCTGCGACCTCCAGCATCACGTTGCCAGCGTTGCGGATAGCCCCACTCACTGCGTCTACGTAGGGCAGGCGTGAGCGGTCTGCGTTGATGTAGTACTCTGCGTTGTGGAACACGAGGAAGCCCGACTGCGTGAGGTACGTCCCTCTGTCTCTTCGGCTGTCCGAGGTCACACGGATGTCCGCACGCACGTTGAGCTTGCTCACTCGTGAAATCCCATTGCCAGCGAAGAGGAGGTAGAATACCAGCGTGCCGTCAGGATTGACACCACAAGAGAAGGAGTAAGTACCCCCGTTGTTTGCGAGCTTCACCTCGGGGGCGTATGGCGGATAGCTTGGGTAAGCCGATGCCGACACCTTGACCGAAGAGAAGGAGTACATGTGCGCTGCTACCCCCGTGAATGTGAGCTTCACATCCACCTTAGAGGTGGCAGTGAGATACCTCCCGAGGTCTTTAGGCTGGATAACCACCTCAACCTCCTTACGCCCCTCTACTCGTCCATTAGCACCGCCCTCCATGTTCGTGAGCTCTACGATAGGTAGGTTTACGGACACATTCTCTACCAGCTTCCCTCGGCTTATCACCTTGATGTCGGGGTGCGTGTCGCCGATCTTAACTGCGTAGGGGTTCTCAATGTCGGGGCTATCCTTGTAGCGGTAGTTCTCAAGGTAGAGGTGCGAGCCCGCTGCGCCTTGCCCCTGCGGGTGTCGGATGTGGAAGTACCCGAAGTCTGCGCTCCCATCGTGGTGGATAGCCGTTTGGTAGGTCTCGTTGCCCTCTTCTAAGCCCTTGACACCCGCTGCGAGGGCAGGTGTGCCGGTGATACCGCTGATGTAGGAGCGTATCTTGCCCGATGTGTCCTTAGCTCCGATGAGCGTACTCAGCACCACACCGCCCTCTATCTCTGTCGTACCCTCGTGGATAGCCTTGTGCAGGTAGTCCGAGGGGTAGGACTTCTCTCCACCGTCGGGGTGGCGGAACTTAATCTTGTCACTCACGATTTCTCCCGTATTTAAGTTAATGGTTGTACTTCCGTCAGCCGAGGTGATGCGCTCCGTGCGTATTTGGCTTGGCAGTACCTCCGTATAGCCGTAGAGGGTGGTGAACGCTCTGTTAGGAGCTGGGCTGAGCATACCGAGGTAGAGGTAGTAGTACCCCGCCTCCGCTTCCATAGTCTTAGCCGTGTCCGAAGCGAAGAATACCCCGTTTGCCCCGTTGCGCTCTACCTTGGCGTAGAGGTGGATGGTCTTTTGGTCTGTACGCACTGCGTAGTCGTAGGCGGGGAGCGTCCACGTCTTGTACTCGCTGGGCTTATGTTCTGCGCTGAGCGTGTTGATGCCGAGTGTCATGTGGCGGAGATAGCCCCTATCTGCGTGCAGGATGCCTCTGCTCTCGTCCCACGTGACGTTGTGCGTTACTGCGCCCGTAGCCGTGGGGGAAGCCACGAAGACGAACTGCAACGACTTATCCCCCACCATTAACTGCATCGTGCGGGCGGTGACGGGGCTAATGCTGTCGCCAAAGCCCGCTCTCACCTCGTCGGCAATGCCGTCAGCGAGGCTCATAGCCTGCTGGTAGGAGCGTGCTACCTCCCTGCGCACCGCCTGCACCTCCTCCTTCTGCTGTACGCCCTCTGCTTCAAGCGTGCCGATAGAGACGGCAAGGCTGGGGGCTTGCACCTCGTTTGAGAGCGTTATCTGTGGCTTGTACTGCTGGGAGAGCTTCGTGCGGATAGCCGTGATGCGTACGTGGTCGTCAATGTCAAGGCTCGTGTCCACAAGACGGACGTACGCACCGATAGCGAGCTTAGGAGCGAGTGCGCCCCAATTCTTCTGTGCGTAGAGTCCGTCCAGCTCCGCCTTATACGTCACCTTGGGTTGCAGTGCTTCGTGGAAGTAGCGCACCGAAGCATTGAGAAGCTCCGTCTCCGCCTTCGTGATGTACTCATCGGGCAGGCGCACGCCGAACACTGCGTACTTGTCGCCTACGGCAGGGTAGAACACCTTCGGCTCGGGGAGCTTCATCCCATCCTCCTCTACGCTCACCAGCTGGAAGCGCTTTGTGACGTGGTCGTATTTCAGTACGTCCTTATCTTGGGCGATGTCAAAGGTGCGCCCTGCAAGCCGTCCCGTTTGGAAGGTGATAGTTGCCTTCTCCCCTGCGATGCGGTACTGCGAGTAGTCTACGTTGTTGTCCTTGTCCACGATGTCGTAGTTGCCGTTAGGCGTGACCACCACCGAGCTAACCACGCCTACACGCTGGGGGTAGATGTTCGTCCCGTCAAAGCTATCCTCCTTGCGTCCGTCGGTACTTAGCCCGATGACGCTGAGGCTCTGTCCGTCAGTACTCACAACGTACGTGCGCCCCTCGTAGGCGAGGGTGCGCCCCTTGGGTAGGTGCAGGCTCTTAGCTCCGTACTTAGACGGGTCAATGTTGCGCTCTGTGCCTTGGATGAAGAGCTTCCCCACGGGCGACTTCTCGCTGTCGTTGGAGGCGGTCAGCCCCGAGAGCAAGCCCTTGCCCTTGCCATAGGAGAGCGTGACGGCATTAGCCTTGTTGCCTACCACCTTACCGAGGTTGAGCGTCTTGCCCGTGATGTGCCATTCGGTCTTGAAGGCTTCGGCTACTCGTGAGAGCGCACTGAGGCAGTCTTCGTGCTTGAAGGAGATAGCCTGCGCCTCCGCCTCTAAGCACGCACCGATAGAGAAGCCCGCAGGCAGGCTACGCAGTATCTGCTCAAGGAAGAAGCGGGGCTTGCCCGTCAGCGTGAACGATAGACGCACGTCCTCGGGGTTGGCTACGATGAACTTGAACTTAGATAGTGCGAGCTGTTGCCCCTCTCCGATGAGCGTGAGCGTATAGCGGTACTCTCGCTCGGACACCTTCACCACCTCGGCAGGAGTGTAGAGGGCGAACTTCTCACCCCGCCACGTGCAATACGTGCCGAGAGGGAAGGCAATAGCCTTGTCCGACGTCGTCTCTACCACGAGCGTAGACACTGCGCCTACCTTGGCTTCGTGGTAGCTCTCCGAGCTTATCGGGAAGGGCGTAGCCTTGCCGTTTACGTACAGTAAGATCATAATTTGGTTATGGTAAATGTTATGTCAATCGTCCAGCGGTAGCCGTCGTTATCTGCGCTCACGTCTCGGCTTGTTGAGGTGCTGTACACACCACTCACGGGTAGCGTATCTCCGTCAAAGCGAGGTATCGCCCTCAGCCCACGTGCCGTAAGGCGAGAGAGGAGCTTATTGCGTGCCGTCCATAGGTCGGGCAGGGTGGGTGCTTTGATGAGTACGGGTACTTCAAGGGAGTACTTCGCCTTGTATGGCCGTGAGCCAGCGAAGTAGTACCGCCCCGTCTCGTCATCCACGCTCGCAATGCCCTTATTCTCGGGGCTTACCCATATAGGTGCACTCGTCACATCGGCAAGGATCGTCAGACCGCTCTCCCATCTCACGTTGTCGGTAGGGGCGGGCTTCTCGCTTCGTGAGCAGACAAGCACGGCACACCAGCCCCCCGCCCACTTCTGCACGTTCTCCACGCTCACGGGGCGAAAGTCCCCGAACTGAATACCCCCAGCGAAGAGGCGTATCGTCCTATTGTCAAGGAGGTCGGGGAATACGTTCCTGCCACGTGAGTACATCGGGATAGCCACCTTCTGCTCCTCCACCTGCGTGGCGGTAATCTCGTCTATCTCTACGCCATCCTCCTCCGCCCAATCCACCGACGGGGGTTCCGTCATCGTGGGGAGGGCGAAGAGATTCTTGATAGCGTCCTCACCGAGGATAGTATCTCTGCTACTTACCTCAAGTACTATTACTGCGTTCATCGCTTAATCTTGATGCCGTTACTATCCATCTGAGCGAGGATGAAGCGGGAGGCTTCCACAGCGTCTGCCGTCACCTTCGTATTGCGGTTGATAGCTTGCAGCTCAGCGTACATACGCCCTACGGCTGTGCCGAATTGGTCAAGCCCCATATCCTGCGCTGTGGGGAGTCTGCGCACGCCCTGCCCCTCAATGAGTAAGGCGATACGCTCCGTGGCGTTGGCTGTGCGCTCTGAGAGTGTTACCTCTGTATGCCATAAGCCCGTCATCACGTCAATGCTATCCTGCGAGGCTTGGGCAATGCCCTTAGCCGTAGCGCTGCGGGTGTCGCTGTTCTTGCCTGCGAGGTCAAAGCCGTGAGCCTTCACCATCTCCTCGGTCTTCTTGAGGTACTCGTTGAAGGCGGGTATCTGCGTCTTCACCCCGTCCACCAGCGAGGACATAGCACGAAGCATAGCCTCCATCTGATTATCTCCACCCGTGAGGCGCATAGCATCCGCCACCTCCTTCTGTGCCTTCTCCATAAGAGGTGCAAGGAACGAAGAGTAGGCTATCTGCTTGGCGAAGTTGTTGAGCATATCCCCAATGTTGGAGGTGAAGGCTCGGGTAGCATCCTCGCCCGTGCGGAAAGCCGTGACGAGCGAGTCGGTGATAGCGTTACCCAGCGAGCCGAACAGCCCGTGCAGGTAGTCGTTCATCGTCTTGATAGCCTCCTCGTTCTGCTTGTAGAGGGCAAGCATATTCTCCAGCGCCTCCTTACCTCCTTCTCTGAACTCGTGCGTCTTGAGGATAGACTCCGCCAGCGCCACGTTGAGCTTACCGCTCTTGTCTATGAGGTTGGGGTAGAGCTTGCCGAGGGTGGTGTAGTCGTCTACGCTCTTGCTCCAAAAAAGGAAGCCCTCCTTGTGGCTCCCCGTCTTGACGGAGATATTCTGTAGCTTGGCGAACTCGCCCTTGAGCGTGGGGAGGAGCTTGTTCTTGATCTGATTACGGATCTGCTCAATAGCCCTACGCATCTTCTTGGGGAAGTCTTCGGGCTTAATGCCAATACCGAGGAAGTCCAGCACGCCATCTCCTTCTAACTCCTTGTCGGAGAAGGCTGTGGACTTGCGGAACTGCTCCATCGCCTGGCGTGCCACCACGATAGAGTTAGTAGCACGCTTGTACGTGTCATCACCGAAGATGGTAGAGCCCTTTTCGTAGAGGAGGTTAGCCCTGAGGAGTGCGGTATTGTACTCTTCTTGCGTGCGTGTGAGCGCCTCAAGAGCTTTCCTGCGCTTCTCCAGCACCTCACGCTCTACCTTCTGCGCACGGCTCATGAGGTTGCCGACAACGCCCACGATAGAGGTGATGCCACCCAGCACGTCCCCGCTAATGATAGATCCGATGCCCGAAGCTACGCCACCGAGGTCGGAGAGGGCTTGCGTAAGCCCCTCCACTGCGTCCTCCATAGCGCTGTTACCGAAGATAGCCCCGAAGGACTTCCCCAGATCCTGCACAAGGGGCGTAGCGTCCTTAACGCTCTTGCCAATCTTCGTCACCGAGAGACCGACACGGCCAAAGGCAATATCCGCCTTCTTCTGTGCGCTGGCTCGTTCCTCTTCGGTGGTCGCTGAGGAGGCTTCCCTACGGGCTTTCTTGTAGTCGCTGAGTGCGCTCTTACCACGGCTCAGTGCGTCCTCCATAGAGGAGATGAACGACTGCCAGGGAGAGGAGTTGCCCAGCTCGTCACGTAAGCCCCTCAGAGCGTCCGTGATAGCCTTGAGCTTCTCGGGGGAGTTCTGTATAGAGGCGAGTTCGTCTGCGCTCATACCGAAGCGCCCTTCCAGCTTGTCCGCTGGCGTGCTGGCGAGGTAGTCCAGCATCTCACGGGCGGTGGCAATGGTACTGCGCATCTGCGCCACCGTGCGCTCTCCCTGCTGGGCGAAGAGCTCTACAAAGAGCTGGTTCGTGCGCTGGGTATGTTCGTAGCGCTCGTTATCTATCGCCTTCAGCTCGTCTGCCTCTTTCTTCGCCAGCTCTACGAGGGCGGAGGTCTTCTGCTCTGCGAGGAGGAGCGAGGTATCGTCAATGATCTTGCGCTCTGCCTCGTAGCGCTTCTTGATCTCCGTCTTGCGCTCTTCGTAGGAGAGGTACTTATCTCGTAGCTCCTTGATGATCTTCTCTTGCCCCTCTGCGAGTGCTTGGTCAGCTAACTCTCGCCCTGCGAGTATCTGATTGAGGTCGGTGTCGCTGAGGTCGGCTTCGCTGAGCTTGCGTTGCTTGTAGACCTCTTTCTTGCTGTCGTGGGTCGCCTCCCATTCCAGCTTCTCAGCGTCACGCACCTTGGCGAGGCGTTCCTGCACTTGGTCGTCAAAGGCGGACATCTTGCGCTTGTGCTGAAGCTGTAGCTCTGCCATCTCCTTGGCAAAGCCATTCTGCATAAGGGCTATGCGCTCGGCTTCAAGGTTGAGTTCAGCGTCTCTGCGGGAGCGTGCCAGCTCACGTGTGCGCTGTTCCTCTTGCTGTCTGCGCTCTTCGGCTTGGCGTGCCTTGGTGTGGGCTTCGTTCTCGGCTGTGGAGTGCTTACGGCTTCCGCCCTTCTTGCTCGTCTCGCCTGCGCCCTTCTCGTACTCCTCTCGGGCTTTCTTCTTGAGGTCGTACTCTTCTTTGAGGCGCTTGCGTTCCTCATCGGGGTTCCAGTTGTAGTTGCCGTTCTTGACGGCTTCCTCCTTTTTGCGCTTGAGCTGTTGAGCCGTGAGGGCGTTGAACGCCTTTAGCTCCTTGTTCGCCTTCTCTTCCTCCTTCTTGAGGTCGGTGACAGCGTCCTTGTAGGACTTGATGGGCTTCTTGCGGGCTTCCTGCTCGTTCTTGATTTGCTTGGCTATGTTCTCCCAGCCCTTCTCATCGTATACGCCCTTAATGATAGAGCCTTCCAGCCTGCTCTCTGTGCCTTGCTTGACGGCTCTCTTAGCCTTCTGCACGTTGGAGAGCATAGCGGAGAGCTGTTGGTCGGTGAGTTCGGATAGACCCTTGGCGTTGAATATCTGCCCGTCACTCAGCTTGCCGAACTCCTTTTGCTTGAGGGCGAGTTGCTTCTGCGTGTATTCAAGACGCTCTACCGCCTTGGTCAGCCCATATGCGTGGGCAAAGCCCGTATTCACGCCCCCTGCCTTTTCTGCGTCCTTCAGCGCCTTCTTCGCCTTCTCCACTTCCTCCTGCGCCTTGCCCAGCTCATCCTTAGCTCTGTCCACCTTCGCCCTGCCGTCGTACTCGGCAATCTCACGCTTGAGTTTGGCGATGTCTTGGAGCTTGAGCGTCTCGGTATCGTACTTGGCGAAGATCTGAGGGTAGTACTTCTGCAACTGCTCCAGCGCACTCTGTCGGTCTGCCGTGGCGGAAGCTTCGTCACGCACCACGTTAAGGAGAGCCTCTACGGCTTCCTTGTGCTTCTGCTCCTGCTCCTCGGCTCGCTTCTTCTCTTCGTTGAAGTCCTTCTGCGCACGTTCGGCTGCGCTCGTGGAGTCGCTGAACGCCCACATAGCCGCTATCACTGCCGTGAGAGCTACCGCAATAGCCCCGTAAGGGTTGGCAAGCATAGCGGCGGTTAGGCGGTTGGTGGAGAGCGTCGCTGCGTTCGTGGCGATCGTCTGAATGCCCTTGGCGATAGCGTCCACCCTCGTGGCAACTGCCCACCCCTTAGTAAGGGCGATATTCGTAATCACGGCCGTGCGATACACCCCATAGGTCACGATGAGACCCGCAATGACCTTGCCGATCTTCTCGTAGTTCTCCACAAGGTAGGCAACAGCCTTCACGCCCGACGATAGGACACCCTCGGAAGCCTTCCCCAGCTCGTTGAACATCATATCAATGTTGTCCTGCAAGTTGGAGATCTGCCCCGTGAGGCTCTCGCTCTGAGCCTGCATGAGGTTGTAGACCTTCCCGCCCTTGTTGGTCATATTCTGGAACGCCTGCTCAATCTCGGGGAAGCCCACCTTACCAGCCGATACAAGGCTATTGATCTCGCTCACGCTCTTGCCTAACACCTTTGCCAGCTCCTCATAGATGGGGATACCTCGGTTGGCGAACTGACGGATGTCTATGTTCGTGACACGCCCCGAAGCACGGAGCGAGCCGTAGAGGTAGACAATATCCCCAAGGGGCTGAGATAGCCCCGCTGCCACGTTCCCGAGGCGCACAATCGTCTCGTTCACCTGATCGGCTGCGAAGCCATAGGCAAGCATATTCTTTGCGCTGGAGGCAATGCCCTGCAAGTCAAAGGGGGTAGACGCTGCGGTCTGTGCCAGCTGAGCGAGAAGCTCGTTAGCCTGCTCTCCACTGCCGAGCATCGTCTTAAATGAGATCTCCAACTGCTGGAACTCCCCTCTCACGCTGTACAGCTTGCTCACAAAGTCCTGAATGCCACTAACAGCGAAGATACCCGCAGCGAGCCCCGTGGCACGCTGGAGAGAGTTGCTGAGAAGGTCTACCTCGCCCCTCGCCTCGGTGATGGGTGCGTTGTAGCTGGGTAGCTTCGTTGATGTCCCTTGGATCTTCTGCTGGAGGCGGTCAAAGCTCTCTTCTAAGCTCTTCGTGCCTTTGATGAACTCCGTAGGGTCAAGGGTGACAGAGAACGTCTTGTGTGCCATTTATTGCGCTATTTTCTTGAGTGCCGAGGTGAAGCTCCCGAAGGACATGCCACGGCTCGTCGTCTTTTTCTTCCCCTCATCCTTGGGCTTGTAGCTGGGGATAGCCTTAGAGTAGAGGAGGAAATTCGTATAGCTGAGCTCGTAGAGGACGTAATCAAAGCTCAGATGATAGTACTTGGCGAAGCTGCCTATTCGTGCCCAAGGGCTGTCGTTTCGTTCACCACCTCCTTCGTTGGCTTCGTTATCATTGTCTTCTTGAGGGAAGTGGTAAGCATAAAAAGCTCCCCGACATTCATTGTCTCCAGCACGGTGAATAGAGCTGTTGCGAGGTCGGTGACGTTGGATGTGTATAGGAGCGTTTCAGCCGTCTTGCGTCGCTCCTCTTCGTTGTCTCGCTTCACGCCCGTGATGAACGTGGCGAGGATATGTGCGTAGGTCTCTGCGTCACTGCCAAGGGCGATGAGGTCATAGAGCGTCATCTCACGCTCCTCTACGTCCGTGACCTGCGCAATGAGAGCCGACACCTCTACCCACGTTGCGAGGGTAGGGGGGTAAACCTTGTACTCGGTAGAGCCGATGGACACGGACACGCCCCCCGAGAGGAGCGTATCCGATACCATCTGTTCTGCCTTCTTCTTGAAGAAAGGGAGCTTCATCACTAAGCCTTCTTTTCAAGATAGAAGAGGGGGCTGTTCACCTTCGCCTTGAGGATAGTAGCCGTGATGTCAATCCCGTAGCCTGCGTCCTCGCTGAGGGCGATAACGCCCGTGAGCTTGACACGGGGAGCCTTGAAGACCTCAGCACCCTGCGTCTCAGGGATGATGGCCAGCGCAAACTCCTTCGTAGAGACGAGGCTATTCACCTCGAGCGTGTTGGTGCTCTCTGTGACGTTGAACACCTTCTCCATCACACTCTTGTTGAGGTTCTTTACGTGGAACTTGATGCGGAGGGCGGATGCAGAAGCGATGCTGTCTACGACCTCACCGCCTACAGCCTTCCACTCCTTCTTGTCGCCTTCCTCCTGCTCGATGCTCAGCGAACCCTCCTTGACGAAGCCGATGATGCTCATCCCTGAGGTGGGCATCTTGCTCCCGTCCGTGGTGTTCACGGCACCCACCTGGACTTCTACCTTACCCCAAGCGGTGTTATTAGTTTCCTGATATGGCATATCTGTTACTCTGTTAGTTTGTTATACTTGTATTTGACTCTCACGTTCACCACGCTAAAGCCCTCTTCGGAGAAGGTGGTGGGAGTCCCGTCAAGAACAAGGAGAAAGTCCCCCGTGCGGTGTGCATCTACGAGCTGTGAGATAGCTTCCTCCAGCTCTTCGCACCTTTTGACGTCCTTGACTAATAAGGGCCCCCCGAAATTGCGCATAGGAACATAGGCGTTCACATTGACGACACCGCTCTGCGAGAAGCCGTCTAAGCTATCCCTCCCCGTGAGGAAGGACACTACGACATCCTCCACGTTGCTATCAAAGGGTCGTGTGCCATTTCTGTACACACCACCACTAACCACTACTCTCCCTTTGAGAAGCCCGTGGATATACTCCTCTATCGCTAATCCCGTCTTACGCATTATTCAGCCACCATTGCACCATCTCCTCCGCTAAGAGTTCGCCCGAGGTCGTCACGTCAAAGCCCCTTGCTTCAACCTGCGTTGCATAGGGAGCGCCAGCGACAAGGATAAGGCGTATGCCCTTGCTCCCCCTTGCCAGCTCCTGCACCGCCTCACGACCTGCGGACTGCCCTGCGCTTGCTTTCCTTCCGTTTCCCGTAAACCCGCCCGAATGCACCACCTTGCCATCGTAGCTCACCGCCCATCCTATGGAGGCTGAGAGAGCGCCCGACTTATCCGCATACTGCTTGCGTCGGATAGCCTCCTCATAGCACCCCTTAGCGATGAAGCGTACATCATCGATGATCTCGGTGATAACCTCATTGCGCACCTCTGTGAGGAACTCCCGAAACTCCATCAGCCTAAGATGATCTGAGTGAAGTTGAGGATACGGGCGTACTCCCAGCTCTGTATCGTGAACTCACCGATAAGACTTCCATCCTCTCGGTATAGCTTTGCACGCTTTGCAGTCACCGA
>ERZ773207.806-NODE-806-length-11375-cov-6.015459_pt1 | contig 11375 bp, 10 predicted proteins | sample MGYA00580997_ERZ773207 | MGnify/ENA primary metagenome ERZ773207 (study PRJEB29015, sample SAMEA2738170) | human oral metagenome | biome: human oral; feature: human-associated habitat; material: saliva | place: China | collected 2239 ... | reverse complement strand
GGGTTCTCATATAGATATTCTTATTTTTGATAGCGTTGATGCTGAAACTATTTTAGATGATGCTGTAGAAATGTTGAAGATGTATGAACATAGATTTAGTGCAAATGACGACAGTTCTGAATTAATGGAAGTTAATCATAATGCAGGTATCAAAGCAATCAAAGTCCATCCGGATTTATTTGATTTGATAAAAATAGGGAAAAACCATAGTTGTGCTCCTAATAGCTTTTTAAATATTGCTATTGGTCCAATTGTACAGACATGGAGAATAGGGTTTAAAGATGTAAAAGTTCCTACTAAACAAGAAATTGATGATTTATTAGAAATAACTGATCCTAATCAAATAATTTTAAATGAAGAAGAGCAATCTGTCTATCTTGCAAGAAAGGGTATGGCTATTAATTTAGGTGCTTTAGCAAAAGGATATATTGCTGATCTTATGATTGAATATTTGAAGAAAAGAGGCGTAGATGCTGGATTAATTAATTTAGGTGGTAATGTATTAGCTTTTGGTGATGCCAAGCATAATCAAGATTTAATGTGGCGCATAGGTATACAAAATCCAGTAGAAACAAGAGGAAATCATTTATTTACTATAGGGATAAGAAATCAATCGGTAGTAACATCAGGAATATATGAAAGAAATCACACAGAAAATGGTAAAACATATCATCATATATTAAATCCGAAAACTGGTTATCCCGTTGAAACAAATGTAGCAGGATTATCGATAATCTCTAGAAAGTCAGTAGATGGAGAAATCTGGACTACAAGATTGTTTGGAAAAGATATCAAAGATATTTTAGAAGAAGTGAACAGTTTACCTGATATAGAATGTGTTGTTGTAACTACTGAAGGTAAAGTCTATTATACAAGCGGAGTGCTAGATAAAATAATATGTTAGATAAAAATATCTTGAAGAATACTGAAAATACTATTAATTTAAGGAGGCTCTATTAAAGTGGCTGAAGTAAAAAACAAAAAAAATGTTAAAAAAACAAGACAAGAAAATCTAGATACAAATAAAGTAGATAGTACAAAAAAAGAGAGAGGAAACAAAAACATGGTAAAATTAATTGGTCTAGTTGGTACAAACTCTAAAAAATCTACAAACCGCCAACTTTTACAATATATTCAAAAACATTTTGCAGGTAAAGCTGACATCGAATTAGTTGAAATTAAAGATCTTCCTTTATTCAACAAACCAGCTAATAAAGAATTACCTGAAGGAGTTAAAGAAATTGCAGCTAAAATTGAAGCAGCTGACGGGGTTATCATCAGTTCACCTGAGTATGACCATGCAGTACCTGCATCATTAATGAGTGCAATCGCTTGGTTATCTTATGGAATTCACCCATTACTTGATAAACCAGTAATGTTAACAGGAGCTTCATACGGAACTCTTGGTTCATCTCGTGCGCAAGCGCACTTACGTCAAATGATGGATTCACCAGAAGTTAAAGCACGTGTAATGCCAAGTTCTGAGTTCTTATTAGGACATTCTTTACAAGCTTTTGACGAAGCTGGAGATATTTCTAACCCAGAAACAGTTGCTAAATTAGATAGTTTATTTGCTGATTTCTTATTATTCATCAAAATTACTGAAAAATTAATTAATGCACATAAATTAGCTGAAAAAGAAATTGAAAACTTCTCTTGGGAAGATTTAAAATAGGATAGGAGTGTAGACACATGAAATTAGTAGGAATCGTAGGTTCAAACGCGGAAATTTCTTATAACCGCAAATTAATGGAATTTATAGCAAAAGAATATAAAGATTTATTCACTTTAGAATTATTAGACATTACTAACTTACCAATGTTTAACCAAGATGAAGATCATTCAAGAGAAAACAAAGATTTATTAGTAATGAACCGTAAAATTTTACAAGCTGATGGTGTTATCATCGCTACACCTGAGCACAACCACACAATTACTGCATCACTTAAGAGTGCATTAGAGTGGTTATCATTCGAATTACACCCACTTGAAAACAAACCAGTAATGGTACTTGGAGCTTCATACTATGATCAAGGATCATCTCGTGCTCAATTACACTTACGTCAAATCTTAGACGCTCCAGGTGTAAACGCGATTGTATTCCCAGGACATGAGTTCCTTTTAGGTAAAGCTAAAGAAGCTTTCGATGCTGAAGGTAACTTAGTTGACGATCGTACAGTAGGATACTTACGTATGTGCTTAACTAAATTCGTTAAATTTGCTACAGTAGCTCAATCATTAGCAGAAAGAAAACCAACACCGCCAGAAGACTTAACAGCTAGTGGAAAATGTGATACAACAATCGAAGGTGTTGATGGAAATGCTGATGACTGGTATGAAAAAGCAGCTGAAAAAGTTAACGCTGTATCTGGAGATACATATGTTAAACTTGATCGTGGTATCTTAACAGTAGACCAACTTAACTACTTCTTAAACTCTATGCCAATGGAATTAACTTATGCAGACAGCAATAACCAATTCTTATACTACAACTACCACAAAGAAGATTACGAAATGCTTGCAAAACGTCGTCCAGAACAAGTTGGATGTTCATTAGCAAATGTTCACCCAGAGCACCCAGAGAGAATACATAAGAGTGTAAACTGGTTAGTAGGATTACTACGTTCAGGACAAATTGATGTATTCCGTACACACGTACCAACTCACGGACCAGATAAATATGTTGTGCACAACTACCAAGCTATGTACGATAAAAACGGTAAATATGCTGGTATCAACGAGTATATCTTAGACTTCAAACCAATTGTTGACTGGTACCTAAAACAAACTGGTCAATCATTAGTTAAAAATGGAGTGCCAGTAGGTCACGGATATGCAGCAGCACCTGCACCAGCAGCAGCTGATGCAACAAGTGGAGCTTCAGATGCTGGACACGGAGCAGCACCTGCACCAGCAGCAGCGGCACCAGCAGCAGACGCAACAAGTGGAGCAACTGCTTAATTATAAGAAAATAAAGTAATAAAAGTAGATTTCATCTGAAATCTACTTTTATTTTTTTTTTTTTAACATATTTAAGGAATTTTATTTAAAATTAGGTTATAATTATAATTAAGCACTGATTAGTGTAAAATAATCTTTACTAAATACGGAGAGTTTGATATGAATAAAAATAATTTATTATCAAAGTTGTTTCATAGATACTTTATAGTCGCCTTGAATGGTATGGCATTAGGTTTGTTCTGTACGTTAATTATTGGATTAATTATTAAACAAATTGCTATAAATTTAAATGGAGCACTATCTAGTTTTCTTATTGTTGTAGCTACAATTTCAATGGCTTTAACAGGGCCGGTAATTGGTATAGGGGTAGCGCATGCCTTAAAAGCACCTAAGTTAGTAATTTTGGCTTCAGGTGTAGTAGGTTTTCTAGGTGCTTTTGGTTCCAATCTTGGGACGAATCATCTAGTAGAACAAGGTAAATTAATTGTTACAGGATCTGGTGATCCGCTAGGAGCATTTATTTCTGTTGTTATAGCAGCTGAAATTGGTAGATTAGTTTCAGGTAAGACAAAGATTGATATAATAGTTACTCCATTCATTACTATTATAATGGGTGCGATAGTTTCATATTTCACAGGACCTTACTTGATTAAAGGTATGAAAATCTTAGGTACATTTATTAGAGAAGCGACGGAACTTCAACCATTCATCATGGGGATAGTTGTATCAGTAGTTATGGGAATAATTTTGACATTACCTATAAGCTCTGCTGCGTTGTCTATTATTTTAGGATTATCCGGAATAGCTGCTGGTGCGTCTACTGTAGGATGTGCAGCACAGATGGTTGGATTTGCAGTTATTAGTTTTAAAGCAAATCGTTGGAATGGATTGTTTGCTCAAGGTTTAGGAACGTCTATGTTACAGGTGCCAAATATTATGAGAAAACCCGTTATATGGATTCCACCTATAGTTGCTAGTGCAATCCTGGGTCCTATTGCTACAATTGTTTGTAGAATGGAAAATAACCCTGCCGGTGGTGGTATGGGTACATCTGGACTTGTAGGACAACTTATGACATGGCAAACAATGTCCAATCATGTTTCTCATTCGGTATTATTAATTGAAATTTTGTTGCTACACTTTATTTTACCAGCAATAATCTCATATGCAGTATATTACTATATGGAGAAAAAAGGATTCGTAAAAGCAGACGATTATAAATTAGACTTATAAAATATTAGGAAAGTGACTCAAAAATCGTGATTTCGGAGAAATTGATTTTGTCGAGTCACTCCCTTTTTGTAATTATATTTCTCGTTGAAAAATTATAGAGCTAGAAAATAAAAAATAGATAAGGATAAAATTGTAAATTTCTAATAAACATGGTCAAAACCTGGTCAAAGCAAAAAAAAAGAAGCCCTATTACTGATGTAATAGGGCTTTTAAGCTTCTTCTTATTAACGTACTTCTTTAATACGAGCAGCTTTACCACGTAAGTTACGTAGGTAGTATAATTTAGCACGTCTAACTTTACCTTTACGTACAACTTCAATTTTTTCAACTTTTGGAGTGTGAACAGGGAATGTTCTTTCAACACCAACACCGTTTGAAATTTTACGTACAGTATAAGTAGCAGAGATTCCTCCACCACGACGTTTGATAACTACTCCTTCGAATTGTTGGATACGCTCACGTCCACCTTCAACGATACGAACGTGTACTCTTACTGTATCCCCAGCTTTGAATTCAGGAATGTCTGATCTTAATTGCGATTTAGTGATCGCTTCAATGATTTTGCTCATTATTCTTTCTCCTTTTTTTACAAAATGTTCTTTATTAATGCTTGATTAACAGAGGAACATCGTAATTTAATGTTTTCACATCTCGACTATTATAACATTATTTTTTATAAATTTCAATAGATAATTTAATATTTTTTATTATAGAAGTGCTTTTTCCCACTCTTCTTCTTTGAATCCTAATAACAGAATATCGTTCTCGAAATCATACACTAATGGACGTTTAATTAGCATACCATTTTCGTGTAATAGTTTTACCGCATCTTTTACTGTTAAAGTATCAAATTTATCTTTAAGTTTCATTTCTTTATAAAGATTACCACTTGTGTTGAATAATTTTTTTAATGGAATATTAAATGTGTTTAATATTTTTTCAAAATCTTCTTCTGATGGTGTATTCTCTTTAACATTATAGTAGTTTGCTTCAATACTTTTTTCAGTTAATAATTTTTTTGCTTTTTTACATGTTGTACATGTAGGGTATTCATATATGTTAAGCATAGTTATTCCTTCTTTCATAATCACTTATTAATAAGGTAAGTATCGCTACCTTTTCTACGTAAACTATAATAGAAATGGAATCAACATTTTAAAATATAATAACTTATTAAATACTTGTTTTTCTTTGATTCCCATTAATTCAACTTTAGTATATCGATTATATAATAATACCAATAATTTTTTTATAGCTATAAATTAATATGTATTAATAATATGATATAATATATAATGAGAAGATATAAGGAGTGACTGGTGTGGAAAAGATAGTAGTAAAAAATTTAGTAAAAGAATATGGTACTGACAATAATAAAGTAATAGCGAATGACAGTATTAGCTTTGAGATAGATGAAGGAGAATTCGTCGTTATATTAGGGCCTAGTGGAGCAGGGAAAAGTACATTGCTTAATATTATTGGTGGTATGGATAGTGCTACTAGTGGTTCAATAAATGTTTTTGGAAAAGAAATAGTAGGGCTAAACGACAAGGAATTAACAAAGTATCGTAGAGAAGATATTGGTTTTGTATTCCAATTTTATAATTTGATTCCAAACCTTACAGTATTAGAAAATGTTGAGTTAGCGGGACAAATAGTTAAGCAGTCTAAACCTGCTGAAGATATTTTGAAGCAAGTAGGATTAGAACATAGAATGAATAATTTTCCTAGCCAAATTTCTGGAGGGGAGCAACAACGTGTAGCTATTGCACGTGCTATTGCGAAAAATCCTCAATTATTGCTTTGTGATGAGCCTACAGGGGCATTAGATTACAAAACTGGTAAGAATATACTAAATATACTTAAAGAGTATTGTAAAAATGAAAAAAGAACAGTAATAATAATAACTCATAATAGTTCTATCGCACAGGCAGCGGATAAAATTATTGAGATTTATGATGCTAAAGTGAAGAAGGTATTTATAAATCAAAGTCCAAAAAATATAGATGAGATTGAGTGGTAATCTGTTATGAAGGCTATTAATAAAGATATTTTAAGAGAGATATTAAAAACTAAATCGAAATTTTTATCTATTGTAGTAATAATGTTTCTTGGAGTGTTTATTTTTGTTGGTTTAAAAGAGACATCACCAGCAATGGAAAATACTTATAATAAGCATTTAGCTCAGCATAATATGTATGACATACGTGTTAGTCATAGTATAGGAGTAACCCAAGGGGATTTGGATATTATCGATAAAATGAATAATATTGATAAGTTAGAAACATATTATACTAAAAAGCTACAAATAGAGAATAAGAATGACTATGTATCGTTGGAATCTATTCCTAAAGAATTAGCCACACCTAGTATAATTAGTGGTAGATTACCTGAAAATAGTGATGAAGTGGCCCTAGTAGACTCATTGGCTAGTAAATATAAAATTGGAGATGAAATCCAGTTTGTTAAAGAAGAGAATGCTAAAAATAAATTAACTACTTATAAATATAAAATTGTCGGTTTTGTTCAGGGTGCGGATCATGTCGAAGTATCCAGTAATAATGTAGCTAATGTGAGTTATTTTGGTTATATATTAAAAGATAATTTTGTATATGATAGTGTTAGCGGAGTAAATATAAAGCTAAAAAATATGCCAAGTTTATATAGCTCGAAAGAGTATATAGACAAGGTTAATAAAGTTAGAGAAGATTTAATTAGTAGTTTAGCTAGTCAACAAGAAAAAGATGCCAAAGATTATAAAGATGAAACTTTATCAGCGATAAGCTCAAATGAGAGTAAGATTGCAGAAGGCAAAAAGACAATAAATGGGTATTTAATTAATCTTGAAGCATTAAAAAATATTGATAATACTGAGTACACTAAACAGTTAGAAAAACTTAATAAACAAAAAGCAGAGTTAGATAGTAATGAAAAACAATTAAAAGTTGCTAGAAAAGCTGCAGAAAATGAAAATTATCCACGTATTAAAGTTGAAAATATACGTGGCTTAGAGAATTATGCTCAATTTATTGATTCTGCTGATAGTTTGAAATTTGTGGCTAATGTATTTTCTATTTTCTTATTTATAGTTTCGTTATTAGTATCGCTAACTACACTAACTCGTATGATTGATGAAAATAGAATTAATATAGGTACATTAAAATCTCTAGGTTATAGTAATTGGAGTATTAGTAAAAAGTATTATGTCTATGGTGTCTTATCGGCAATAATAGGTACAATATTAGGTATTATCGGTGCGTATACTATAGTAGTACCTATAATTTATAATTCATATGCAAGATTCTATACTCTGAATAAACCTATGGTTATTTATAGTCCAGTTATATTATTATCAGCATTTATTATAGCTATTGGCTGCATAACACTGGCAATATATATTCCTTTAAGGAAGAATCTTAGGGAAAAGAGTGCATATTTATTAAGACCAAAAGCACCTAGTGGAGGAAGTAGAATTATTTTAGAAAAAATACCATTTATTTGGAAGAGGTTATCATTTTTACGAAAAGTAACATTTAGAAATATATTCCGTTATAAAGTGCGTATGATGATGACAATTTTTGGAGTATTAGGTTGTTTAACTCTGATGTTTATCGGATTTGGTATTCGTTATGGGGTTGTAGATATTTCGAAAGAACAGTTTGGAGAGTTGAATAAGGTAGATATAGTAGCTACTTATAATCCTTATATTGATAAAGAAGATATTGATAATATTTCCAAGGAAATACAAAGTAATGAAAAAGTAGAGCGTTATGCTCAAATTAATATGCAACTCGCAACAATCGAAAAAAATCATGATGTTTTAGATAGCATTCAGTTGTTAGCTTTAGATAGAGATAACTATAGAGATTATATAACTTTAAAAAATGGTAATGATATAATAGATTTACCGAAAGATGGTATTGCTATTAATGAAAAATTAGCGCACTTACACAACTTAAACGTCGGGGACAGTTTTTCAATGATTGTGAATAATAAGGAATACACTTTTAAAGTTAGAGCTATTGTTAAAAACTATTTTGGACATATTGCATATATGGATCAAAATTATTATAAAGAAGTATTTGGAAAAGATTATCAAGATAATACATTTATGATAAAGACAAATGGAACTCCATCTGATGTTGAAAATTTATCGAAAAAATTAAGTGATAATGCGAATATAGTAAATATTGTAGATAATTCTAAAATACAGGTTACACTCGACAATGCGATTCAAGGAATAGATATTATAGTGGCAGTAATGGTGGCATGTTCTCTAATGCTAGCTCTTGTTGTATTGTATAATCTAATCAATGTCAATGTATCAGAAAGGATTCGAGAGTTGTCTACTATTAAGGTACTTGGCTTTTATCCTAGTGAGGTAACAATATATGTCTTTAGAGAGATTTTCTACTTAAGTGTAGTTGGAATAATTCTTGGTAATTATCTAGGTTATCAGTTATATCTAAAAATAATATTGGAGCTTGCTGCAAGAAATATGATGTTTAGTAGTGAAGTACCGATAATAGTGTATGCACTAGCTTCTAGTATAACCATTTTAATAACTATTGTCGTAATGTTAATTATGCATCGTAGATTGAAAAAAGTAAATATGGTAGAAGCATTAAAAGCAATAGAATAATTTTGGGGGATAAAAATTTATGAATATTGAAATTACAGAAAATGCTAAAGATTATTTAGCAAAAAAGAATAAAAATACTATCGTAATAAAATTAGAAGAAATACTGTGCTGAGGTGGTAGAAAAAACAGGTCTATTAGAATTATAGCCACAGAAAAAATTTACAATATAGAAGAATACGATAAGTATATAATGGAAGATTATACGGTTTATATTGGTAAGAATCTTATAGCTGATAATAAAGTTATACTGGATAGTAAGAAGTTTCTATTTTCAACATATCTAGTACAGAGTGGTATTAGTTATTAGGAATAAAAAAAGAATCAGGAAGTAATTAGACACTAATTACTTCCTGATTTATTTTCAGGGAACAAACTTATTTAGCTGCTTCTGTTACTTCAGATTTTTCTATTTCATCTGTATTAGCAGCAGCTTTTTCTTCCTCAACTTTGTGCTTATCGTTGTAGATTCTTCGCATAATTCCGATTACGATAGATAATGCGAATAGACACATTAAACCGATAAATAGGTTACGAGCTCCACCTGAAAGTGTTCCACCAACATATGAATAAACGATTGTTGCTGGTAATTGTCCAATACCTGTTGCTATGAAGAAGCGCCAGAATCCCATATTAGTAAGACCTGCACCATAACTTACAAAGTCAAATGATACGAAAGGTAATAGACGACAAATTAAGATTGCACGGTCACCGTAACGTTCAAAAAACACGTCAACACTTGCCATAGCACCTTTACTAGTTAATTTTTCAACAACATCACGTCCTAATCCACGAGCTATGTAGAAACATAAAGCAGCCCCAGCCATTGCAGATGACCATGAAAGAATTGCTCCAATAACCCAACCAAAAATAGCTGCATTAGATAAAGTGATTAAGAATGCTGGGATAGGTGCAGCGACTGATTGAAGTACCATAAGAATAGCTGATACAACTGCAGCCCATGGTCCCCAACCACGCAAGTATTCAATAACTGCGTTAGTATCGAATTGTGATAATGTTGCGAATGCTGTATTTATTCCAGATTTAAAACTTGGAACTGCGAAGTATACTGCAAAGAAGATTGCAAAACCAGCTAAAGTTATTATACGTACTTTTTTACGTTGCTGTTTCATGCGTTTTACTTCTTCAGGATCTACATGACGCAGGTCACTAAGTTTAACTTCTTTTTCTTTAAGTTCTTTAAGTTCTTCTTTAGTATATACTTTTTGGTATTTAGAACGTGTAAGAACGATATATAAGTTAATAAGGTTAATTAATACTAGTGCAATAAGGAATGGTGTCTGAATTTGTTTTATAGATGTTAAACCTAAGACCTCTTTAGTAATATAGTAAAGAATATTCATTCTTCCTGCAATAAGCATCATAATAAGAATTAAACCTTCTATAATAAAGAATCCATATTTATTACCGATTTTTTTGAATACAAAACCAGTCATTATTCCATATACAGTCCATACGAATACTACTAAGCTTTCATCAGCTAACATTGCATACTGAACGAAGAATGATAGAAGAACAGCAAAGAAATATCCAAGAGCTATACCGATAGTTGTAAAGTAAAATAATAGTCTTAAACGTTTCATTAAATCTCTCCATTAATTTATTTTTATGTAAATAAGTAGTCGGAGTATTATAGAATACTTACTCCGACTATATTAATTCTAAAGAATTATTTCTCAATGCTGTAGATAACTGCAACGTAAGTACCGTCTTCTGGTAATACGTCTGAGTTACCTGTAAATGATACTTCTTTACGTTTTTCAATAGCACCGTATGTATAAGTTTCATTAGAGATAACTCCTACTGGACAACTATCTAAACAAGAAAGACAACCTGTATTTTTATCGATAGCAGCTTTTAGGTTACCACCAAAACGGAAGTTTATTTTTTTACCGTTACTATCTTTAACTACTTCATTAATATCATATTTTTTACCTGCTCCGTTCCAAGTTACTTCAGCTTTAATCTTAGTTCCTTCAACGTGAGTAGTTTCTCCATTATTAGGAGTCATATTGTTACCAGGTTGAGCTCCAATTTCGATTAGAGCGTTGTAGAATTCTTCTGGTTTAGCATAAGCTGTGAAAATTGATTTAGCACCGTTAGTACCACTTTGTTCTACAGAGTTGTGACGTGTAGATTGTTCAAAGTATTTACCGTTAACTTTTGTCAGTACTGTAACAGTACCAGCTTCTTTATCAACTTTCATAGGTTTATCTAAAGAAACTCCTTCAACGTAATCAGCTGGTTGATTAGAGTTTTGTGAAGATGAGTTAGAATTAGAATTAGAATTACCACATCCTACAAGAGTAAATGCTAATCCAGCTGCCATAAGAACTGATAATATTTTTTTCGATTTCATTTAAGAAATACCCCCTGAATAAAATTTTATACTTGTATTATAACATTTATAATCTACAGTAACAACATTCTTTAAAGAAACATTGAAAAATCAATGATTTCTTGTTGGAAATATATGAAAAAACAGAGATAAATATGACAATCGGTATTGATAAGATTGGTT
>ERZ773207.803-NODE-803-length-11389-cov-7.290806_pt1 | contig 11389 bp, 17 predicted proteins | sample MGYA00580997_ERZ773207 | MGnify/ENA primary metagenome ERZ773207 (study PRJEB29015, sample SAMEA2738170) | human oral metagenome | biome: human oral; feature: human-associated habitat; material: saliva | place: China | collected 2239 ... | reverse complement strand
TATGAATTGAGTATTGCTATTAGCAAACACATTATGAAACGCAAGCAGAAAGGAGAGAGAAATGGGAATCTTACGTGATATCGGAGCACCAGGATTGATTATCATCGTTTTAGGAGCTCTCTTAATCTTCGGACCAAAACGATTGCCTGAACTAGGCGAATCAATTGGTAAAATGCTATCCGAATTTAAAAAAGCAGTTAAAGGAAATGAAAATCAAGATAAGGAAGACTAAATCTTGTCTAATAAAAAACTTTGTACTCTGGTAACCATTGTGTGGCTAGCTAGAGTGCAAAGTTTTTTTGAGCTTGGAAAATTTGGAATTAAAAACTGATTTTAAAAATTCATGATTAAGCCTTTTATGGGTGGTCATAATTGATGTTTACAAAATTTTAAGAAAAATCAGGACAATAGTGATATATTTAAGAAGCTAATTCATAGATTATCTGATATATCCGTCCAAGATCTTGAAAAAATTGATTGACTGTTAGATATCATTTTCATTCCATATCAAGAATCAAAACAACTAAAAACAGAAGTAGTGTTTAGATAGGAAACTTTTTTAGATGTTAGAGACCCTGATTTTATGATAAAATAAGTAGAAGATTTATATTTGTAGTTAATCTTATGTCCTTGTAAGATTTTTGTATTTTTGAATGTTTTATTAAAGAAATAACATTTTAAATACAGAGATAAAATATATCCAAATAAAGAATAGTGTAAAATTTGAATTACCTTCATAGCTTTCCTTTCATTAGATATTAGTTTATCAAATAAAGAACGATTAATATTATTGAGATACTAAAAAGTATCTATTTTATCATGAAATGTCTAAATTAAGAAAATTTTTACCATTTGAGATAGTATAGAAACCATTTGAGATTTTTATAATTTAATTTCCATCATTCTGATAAGATTAAACTGATAGAAGGAGGCTAAATATGAAAGACTACATTTTATATCAAGATAGAGCTATCGTAAAGGTACCACTCTCTAAAATTTATTATGTTACAACTCACCCAACAAAAGCTCATGCTGTTCTTTTTGTAACAGCAGAAGGGAATTTTGAAGCTTCAACCTCACTAGCTAAAATCGAAGAGGAAAGTACAGAAGAACTTATTAGATGCCATAGAAAGTTTCTTGTGAATAAAGATAAAATAGCAGGATTTAATCATGAGACAAGAACGATTATGTTTATGGATGATAGAGTATCAGACATCGCTTGTTCTAGAAGACACTTTACAATATTAAAAAATCAGTGGAAAAATATATAGGAGTGAAGTAGTGAATATTTTTATACTAGAAGATAATTTTTTACAACAGACTAGAATTGAAAATATTGTCAAAAAAATTTTGGTGGATAATAAGATTGAGTATAGGCATTTTGAGGTTTATGGAAAACCTCAACAGCTTTTAGAGGACATTTCAGAGAGAGGAAATCATCAATTATTTTTACTTGATATTGAAATAAAAGATGATGACAAAAGAGGATTAGACGTTGCTAGAGAAATTAGAAAACTTGATTCTCAAGCAGTGATTGCTTTTGTAACATCACATTCTGAGTTTATGCCTGTATCTTTTGAATATTTAGTATCAGCTATTGATTTCATTGATAAAGAATTACCTGAACCATTATTTATCAAACGAATTGAAAATGTTATTTCAAGTGTTAGCGATAATCAAAGAAGAACAGTATCTGAGGACTCTTTTATATTTACAGGATCCAAAGCTCAAATTCAAGTCCCTTTTAAAGATTTATTGTATATTGAAACATCAACAATTGCTCATAAGTTGACTCTCTATTCCAAACGAGACATAGTTGAATTTTATGGACAATTGTCAGATATTCTTAAACAGGAACCACGTTTATTTCAATGTCATAGATCATTTATCGTAAATCCTTATAATATATCTTTAATTGATAAAGAAAATCGGTTAGTTCATTTTCAGAACGGGTCCTCTTGTATTGTCTCTAGATTAAAAATTCGTCCACTTATGAAAGCTGTCGAAAGACTTCATGGCTAAGGAGATTTAAATGATATTTTTTCTAGATATTATAGGTACTTTTCTAATGTTATGTATCCATGCTAGGGTTTTAGGTGAGAGATTAAATCTGAAAAAAATCGGAATATCCATTATTCTGTTCTATCTTTCAATATTACTATTTATTTTTGTATTTGGATCAACAGAATTTTATTTTTATGGGTCATTATTGAGTTATCCCACTTTTTTTATCTTGTATACTTTGTCTATTGCTGAATTAAGAAGTAAGGTCTCCTTATTACTTTTTTACTCATTATTTCCACTTGGATTTTGGGATGTCATCAAAAATTTTTTAGGTTACTTTGTAATTTATAAGATTCCCATATTGCAAACTATATATGAAACAAATCTAGGAATAATGATTTTCTCTTTACTAGCTAAAATTATTGTGTTTTTTCTTATTAGTCTCTTTCGATATAATTTTAGTCATTTAAAAATAAAGAACTTGGATAGAAAGACAAAATTTATTTTAATTACTGCGGATATTTTAATGCTAGCCTATTTTATCTTACCATCTTATATAAACTACAGTGATAAAGTAAGTTGGGATAGAATGTTGGATTATAAAGAATTATTGACAGCAGTTTACTTTTTATTGTTTATTTGTTTTGTTAATCTATTGGATAGAAAATTACTTCAAGAATTACAGGAGAAAGTCGTTCTACAAAAAGAAATTCAATTGCAAAATCTTAGTAATTATAGTCAACAAGTTGAGGGGCTGTATCAAGAAATTAGAAGCTTTAGACATGATTATGCTAATATTTTGTCAAGCTTAAAAATAGGTATAGATCAAAAAGATATTAATCTGGTTTCTCAAGTCTATGATAGTGTTTTGAAAAATTCTGGTGAAAAATTAAAAGGCAAGCGTTTTGATGTAGCACATCTAAGAAATATCAATGATTTGGCGCTAAAGAGTTTACTATTATCTAAGTTATCGGAGGCCCAAAACTTGTCTGTTCCAGTTTCCCTGGAGATTAGTGAACAGTTCTCTATAAAAAATATGGAACAAATTGACTTCTTAACAATTACTTCTATCTTGTTAGATAATGCTATAGAGTCCTCAGCAGAAGGAGGAATAGTAGTTTGTTTCCTTGAGGATACAGAATGGAATAAATTAGTCATGATTGTAAAAAATTCTACTTTAGAAAGAGAGATAGAATTGAGAGATATATTCAAGCGTGACAATTCTTCAAAAGGAGTAGGACGGGGTATAGGATTGGCCAATGTTCGAAGAATCTTAAAATCTTATCCAAATGTATGTTTGAAAACCACAAGTAAAAATTATGTCTTTACACAGATTTTGGAAATAGAACTTTAAAAGAGCTATCATTCTTAGGATATTCTATTGAATATTTTAAGGAGGGGCTCTTTTGTTATAGCTTTATAGACATTTAAATGCTCAATTTATAGCAAACATAGGAATTCTGACGTAACCATTTTATGGTGACTCTCTTTCATTACTTTGATTCTAGGGTCAGGGGCCAAATGATAAGATGGTCTTTTTTTTAATAGATAAGGTATTCATTAATGGAAACTATGGAGGGGTAAGGAATTTCCTCTATGTTAAAGAGGATCATATCAGTTTGAATGGCTCTGGTTTCAAAGTCTATTTCTTTGGATTACATGATGATAGTAAGGTAAGTTGTACCTTCCTTATTTTTTAGCTAGTTCCTGTAAATGAGTTAGGAAATAGTCATAACAATAAAACTGGGCAAAAAAGCTAGAGTGACGACTTCACAATATCTAGCAGCGATTTGTGGAATAAATTTTAAAATGGTTTATTTTTAATCTTGAAAGGTTACAAATCATGAAAAAATACGTTTCGTGATGAAAAAAGTACATTTAAAGACTTTGTGGTAAAAATCTCTTCTTTCCTGATATACTGAACTTGTCAAGGTTATAATCTCATAAAATCATATATTATAGAGGATCTACTCATCGTGGAAGCAAAAACAACTCATTCAAAATAGTTTTAAAAAAAGAAGAGGTGCTAATATGTTAAATGAAACTATGATTCAGCTTATACTCATTGCGATTTGTTGCATGTACATTATTTTTAACACCAAGGCTGATAAAAACCCAAAGAGAGGATATCGTACAGCTTTGTACCTTTTCGTTATGGCTGGTATTATATCCTATATTATGAACTATCTAAATTGGTTAGATTTTTTCTTATTGATAACTCCGATAATGTGTCTATTTAAATTTGAAGATAAGTGGAGTTAGCAACATTTGACTCTTCATTAGGTTATTAGCTCTTTTAATATTAATGTATTTAAAAAAGTTTTGAGCATGTTACATAGAGGCAGGGTAAAGCCCCACTTCTAACTATCAAAAACGAGTATTCCGTAGTTGGTGATACTCGTTTTCTTATGTCGTGGTTTATAATTAAAATAAAATGAATGGTTATAAATCATGAAAAAAATACGTTTCGTGATGAAAATCGTACATTTTAAGACTTAGCGGTAAAAATTTCTGTTGTTCTGTTATACTGAACTTGTTAAGATTGCAATCCGATAAAAATAATAAAAATTAATATGTAGGTATTCCTCATGAAAACAATGAGAACGATTCAATTTGATATTTTGGATACCGAAATGTTGGCTAGTATTGAGGGAGGAACAGTTAGTGCAGGGGAAGTTTACACATTAGCAGGAGAAATGATTGGTAGTTTGGTTGCACCAAGAGCTGGAACTTGGGCTGGAGGTGTTTTATGAGCACAATATTGCACAGGTATATGGGCTATCGCTAGATTTTTGTAGAAAAGGGGTTAGTTGATGGAAAGTGGTGAATTTAGGCTAATTTTAGCTCTTTTTATATCTTTTTTTATAATAGGTGCGATTGGAATAGTTCTAAATGTTCCAATAAGCGAAGTTTTAGTTCTTTCTGTAGGTAGTGTGTTTTTTGAGTTGCTGATTCACTTATTAACGCATAGTAAGAAGAGAGGAAACATTAGTTCTGAACTATGCTTTAATCGATACAAGCAATTTATTAAAAAGATTTTAGCACCTACATCTTTTCTGTTACTATTATCAATTATCTTTGTTGTTATAGATGGCTATAAGTCGTCTTCTGTATTATTTTATACTCATATATTTGTAGTATTATTCACAGTAGGATACATTATTTGCTCGAATAATATCGAATTACATATTTCAAAAAAAGAATGAGTTATCGTTTTACTTATAGTATATAATAATAAATTATTTTGAGACATAGTAGTAAAGTGATTGAGCTATAGATATGATGAGGATGGAAATATGGAGATTGTTATAATGAACATAGTTAATTATCTCTTGCTAAAGATTGAATGGATAGTAAGTAATATCTTTATAAAAATGAGCATACTTTGGATGCTTATTTGGTTTCTATACTATTTAAAGAGTGATTTAGCAATGTATTTCTTATTTTTTGGAAATGGCTTTTTATTATTGCTAATAATTTTTCGATTTGCACTGTATCAAATTAAACTAGTAATGCAGAATGATATTAAGTAATTGTGTCTAGATCATATTTTGGGGAATCAGATTATAATCATTCTGGACGTTTTCATGACTTTTGTGGATTTGTATGATAGAACATGGTGGAGTTATAATAAGCTTTTTTGGAAGAACTGGAGATATAGAAAGTTGAGGTACAGATGAAGCATCGTTTAATAATTGCAATTAGTTTTATAATGACTGGGATAGCCATTAACATTTTATAAGATATTTCATATGGAACAATTCAAAACATTTAACTTTGATGCTCTTGCTACTGTTGAAGGAGGAATCATAGTTAATGGTTGGATATCATCATTGGGTAGGAGCTATTGTCTTTCAGGTTATAGAGGATAATTTATGGATAAAAGAACAGAAGAAATTCTCAATAAGGTTTACAATTTGATTTTAGATACAGAGATTCATAAAAATGAACGAGATATTTTATTACGTTATAAAACTCTATTAGAGAATACAAAAAATGAACAGAGAGTTGTCATGGAGTTGGCAGAAGCTCTTCGTCAGCAGGCTGTTAGTGGGATTCATAGTCAGAAATCATTGAGCCCAAAGGTTGCGACATTTTATAAAGAAATTGCCACATATGGAGAATTGAGTAAAAATCTAGCTCAAGGATTAATTTCTTTTGGTATAACAAGATAAGGAAAAATGAGCAGAAAAAACTTACTAAATTTGTAACCAGATAAAAAATTAATATAATTGTAAGGAAATATTCGTGATGAATATAATGGGGAAACGATTTGAAGTAATATTGTCCAGCATAGAAGGTGGACTTTCATGCTTTGAGAAGGAATTGTTGCTTTAGGAGGACATGGTGGAGCTATTATAAGATTTTTTGGAAGAACTGGAGATATAGAAAGTTGAGGTACAGATGAAGCAGCGTTTAATAATTGCAATTAGTTTTATAATGACAGGGATAGTCATTAACATTTTATTCGAATCAAATACTATTATTCATAAATTTATTGCTATATTAGGTCTGAGTATGTATTATAGAGGTGTTTTTAGAGAGTATAAAAATTTTAAAAACAATTCAGATTTTTAAATTTTATATTAAATCACGTAATTTGTGTGTCATTTATGATATTGTAGGAGACATTCCATATTGGATTGTAGTTATCATTTGAATGTTTTCAGATAATATTATTTGTAGGAATGATTATCTATATACGAAATTGAATTGGAACTCTCGGAATTTCAAAATGAATATAGAATCGGTAGTAAATGGTCTTGTATCAGAAATGGCTGTGATAATAGCAGGATGTTATAGTAATGAAGGAGTATCGAAATGAATCAACAGTTTAGAAATCAATGTTTAGATGCAATCGTAAAATTTGAAACTAGCTTTAAAGAAATGAACTTACCTCAACAACAATATTTCCAAGCTTATAGTCTAGTTAGTAAAATAGTATCTGAAATGAAATTAGATGGTGTTGCATTTGCTCAATCTTTCAGATATTTTTATGAATTCTTTAGTCGCGAATTATTGCCAGGGGGAATTATTTTATCTGAACAGGCTCGTAAAGATTTTAGTAGGATATCAGATCTAGCAAATTCTACTGAGTTATTAAAAACAATTCATAGCCCTATTAAAATATTTTGGTAATTACAAAATTATATCTGTTTGTTAATTGGAAAAAACATATCATTTTATCAATGGGGTTATAAAAAAGAATGTTGACGTATCAGCATTCTTTTTATTTTATGTTCTTTGACAAAATAGCTAAAATTGTATCACTATCATTTGATGTATCTGTTTTTACTAGTCCTGTTTCAACTTTACTAAATAATGAGTTAATAATTATTAGTCGTTCTTCTTTACTAATATCAGTTCCGGCTTTAGTGAGAGATTGATAGAATCTTGTCAAAGCAGCTTTTTGTTTATATTCGGTAGCTAAATGATGATTTGACATAACGATTTTTATCAATATTCTAACAATGTAGATAAAAAATGAAATCACTGAAATGAGTATAAATGACTCCGATATAAACGGGAGCTCACTTTGAATACTATTTAAATAAGAGTGTATTACGACAACTAACCCTACTAGAGCAAATATTAAAGCTACGACAGTAAAAACAAGGAATTTCGTCCATTCTTTAGCTTTATTCTCATGACCTTCAGCACGCTCATTCCAAAGCTCCTCTGGTGCTTCTAAAGAAAGCTTGATTTTATAGGTTTCCTCTAAGTCACTAAGCTTGTCTTGCTTTTCCTTTTGCCATTCGGTAAGATTTTTTTGAAATTCGGTAAACTCAGAAACTTTGTTGTTATATTGTGTCTGAATTTCATTATGCTTATCTTCGACGAAAGATGTAATTTCTCTAAATTGCTCATCTGCATCTTTTGAAATATCTTTTAACTTACTAGATATAGGAGTGACTATACTTGTTTCAAAATCGGACACATTATCTTTAATGTTTGAAAGATTTTTTCTAAGTAGATAAAGTGCTGGATAAAACATATGTTGACTTGAACTTGAAAAATAGTAGCCGATAGAATCTTTGTTTTTAGAGAGAGATATATAAGCCTTGATGGCGTCATCAAGATTATTTTTAGATTGTTCAAGATAGAAGGAAACGAATCTTCTGATATTATAAAAATGTGTATCTTTGTCAATAGGAGAGCTTACTGATAGTATGTAAACTATCTTATCTTGTTCTCTTGTTTCACGATTAGTCGATAAAGTGTAATAAATTTGATTGCTTATGCTTTCAATATTTAGTTCTTTAAGTCCGAAAATATAATTTTTTACTCTATTAAACTTATCATTTAAGCTTTTCCAAGTAGACTCAAAATTAGTTGGAGAGCTTTCATAAATTGAATTCCAATAATCATAGTTACTTTTTATAATTCTTTCAAGCTCTTCAAATGTAAAAAATTCTTTGTGTTCGTCAAATTCAATTATAAAATCGTTAGAAATAGAGAATCTAAAGAGAATCTTATCATTTAGAAAATTTGATACTTGACTTTTGGTATAACTCATAAACCTCACCTATTACAGATTAATTATATTATCATCTATTATACCATAGAAAGATAGGATAAAATAAGTCATATCATACTATTATTGTGGAATTTGATGTTGCTCCTATTAATCTATTTGAAAGTCAAAAAGAGGCTAAAAAAAGATTAGTCCAAACATTTAGAAGTTAGTTTCAATGATTTTTGAAGATTACAGTCTTTTTTAAAAGTTATATAGTATAATAAAGATAGAAAACTAATTGACACTATTAATGCTTAGTTAATAGTGTTTTTATAAAACTTGTAAAAGGAGAAATATATGAACCAATCGAAAAACATTCTAAGGATAGGGATTTGTTCTCTATTACTTTTAGGCTTGGCTGCATGTCAACAAAATACAGCACCGACAGGTTCAGACAACAATAATCAGACTCAAACTAGTCCTTCTAAGGAATCAAATCCATGGAAGGCTTCTTACAGTAATTTAAATAATCAAGTTAGTTCAGAAGAAGTTAAAAGCCTCTTATCAGCCCATTTGGATCCAAATAGTGTAGATGCCTTTTTTAATCTTGTAAATGACTATAATACAACTGTAGAATCGACTGGCTTATCTGGAGATTTTTCTTCTTTTTCAAAAACTGAGTACGATGTTGAAAAAATCAGCAATCTATGGAAGCAAAAGAAAGGCGATTTTGTTGGTACAAACTGTCGTATCAATAGTTACTGTCTCTTGAAACATAGTATTACAATTCCTAAGTTAGAAAAAAACGATGACTTACTTTTCCTAGATAATGATGCCATTGATAAAGGTCAGGTTTTTGATTCCAAAGACAAAGAAGAGTTTGATGTGCTTTTTTCTAGGGTAAAAACAGAGGCAACTACGGATGTCAAGGTCCATGCTGAGAAGATGGAAAAATTCTTTTCTCAATTTCAATTTAACGATAAAGCTCGAATGCTTTCTGTAGTCTTGCATGATAATTTAGATGGGGAATATTTGTTTGTTGGGCACGTTGGAGTTCTAGTGCCAGCTGATGATGGCTTCTTATTTGTAGAGAAATTAACTTTTGAAGAACCTTACCAAGCCATTAAATTTGCGACCAAAGAAGATTGTTATAAATATCTAAATACCAAGTATGAGGACTATACAGGAGAAGGTCTAGCTAAACCTTTCATCATGGATAATGATCAGTGGGTTAATATCTAAAGGTAATCTAACATGGATATAGTATTAAGCATTTTATGTTTATTCTTGATAGGGATATGGGTGAGTACGATCACTAACAGTCGGAAAATAGGTAAAAATGAAAGATTTATAGGTTATATTCAAAGATATGATATAGATGGGGAAGGTTATCAACAGGAAGTATGGGAAGTGACTGACGAGGAAGATTCATGATTTCTTTACAATACTTTTCATATTATCAAACAGTCTATTTGTACTTTTACTAAGATTGGTATATAATTTATCCTATATAAAATGAAGGGGTCATATGATGGAATTAAAAGATTTTACAGAAAAAGAACAGCAAATGATAGAAAATGGGCTAACAACCTCAAAGATTAGTGATAAGCAAACTGCAGCTAAAATTCTAGCTCTAGTCCCTCAAGAATTAGTGAAAAAAATTCCATTTTTCGTCAGAAAACATGCGACAACACGTACGATCAAACGAATTTCTATTGAACACCCTGAGCTCTACGCAGCAGCTCAAACTAGTGGTGAAATTCCAGAAAAAGAAAGAGAAGAATTGCGCCAGATTATCACGACAATCTTTGAACAAAAAATGAATAAGCATAGTATTAAGTAGAGAATGAAAAAATATTTTATTGGCGGTTTGGGAAGCAATGTCTATCATAGCAAGGATTTTCTTCAAGAACTAGATTCGCAGATTTATTTTCTAAATCCATATGAAAAGCATCTTCGAGATGAAACAGAATTGAAATCATGGTTTAAAAATGAGATTGTAGAGGAAGAATCTATCTGTCTGATAGGCCATTCTCTTGGAGGAGATTTGGCTCGTTATCTCGCATCGGAATTTCAAGAAGTGAAGAAACTGATTCTTTTGGATGGTGGCTATCTAGATTTAGATAAGATTTTACCTTTAGATACAGAGTTAGAGGAAACTAAAAACTATATCAAATCTCAAATTATTTCGGACTTAGATGTTCTTATTTCTAAAGAAAAATCTGAAGCAAAGCATTGGTCAGAAAATATGGAGAAAGCTGTAAGACAGTCCTATCACTGGAATGCGGAGTATAATAGATATGAGTTAGCTATAAATTATGAAAATATAGAAGCGATACTCAGCCTACGGAGGAAAATACAAGCTTTTAAGAGAGAAGTGGGAGATACCTTGTTTATCAGTCCTTGCTATTCTAATGAAGCTACATGGAGAGAGGAAGCCTTAAAAGAATTGCCAGATTATTTTGATACTATTTTTCTAGAAAACGTTAGCCATGAAGTTTATACTGAAGCACCTAGAGAAATCGCTAGTATGATTAATGAGTGGCTCGCTTATTCACAATGAGCTACTTGTATTGCTTGAAAAAAAGCATGTTTTTGCCAATGCTAATAAACAAACTGCTTTATTCGTTTTGGTGAATTTATACAATTAAATGGCTATCGTTTTTCTGTTACCATTAAATAAGCACAAGATTCGTTAAAATACATATAAAAAGAACTAGGATTCCTAGTTCTTTTTATATGCGTTTTCATATTTATTTTTATAACTATTTTTAGTATCTTTCAAGATAATCACGAACAAAGTATTCCAATTTTGAAATAAAGTACTTTACAAGCTTTTCAAAACATGATATAGTAGTAAGGCTTAGAAAATAAGATGATGTTTTCTAGCAAATATAAACCCGAGTAAAAAATGCCTACGGACAGGCA
>ERZ773207.800-NODE-800-length-11394-cov-5.200370_pt1 | contig 11394 bp, 10 predicted proteins | sample MGYA00580997_ERZ773207 | MGnify/ENA primary metagenome ERZ773207 (study PRJEB29015, sample SAMEA2738170) | human oral metagenome | biome: human oral; feature: human-associated habitat; material: saliva | place: China | collected 2239 ... | reverse complement strand
ATTAATAAATATAGTAATTATAAAAATTACAGATTATCGTGTAGGTAACACAATATTTTGACCAGATGGTTTACTTGGATTCATTGCATTTGGCAAATCTTCAACAGTTGTATTTAGATCTGTATCAGCCGCTACAACAGCAACAAATTTTTGACCTGGTTCATAGTAAATATTAGTCCCCTTCATGAAGAGACCACCTACTAAGCTAACAGCCGCAGCAACTGCAACTGCACCATTGTCAGAATGACCTTTACCTTTTATTTGAGCATCAAGTGGAACAGATACACCATTAATAGTCTTAATTTCATTAATGCTAAATTCTAATCTTCCCTTACGACCAAACATACCATTTTTTCTAGATTTAGTAATCGTACCTAATACTTCTTGATTAACTGGTATTACAACAACATCATTGATAAGAAGATTTTCGAGTGTTTTTAATCTAAATGTATTGCCTTCTTTACTTCTTCTAGAGCTAATTGGAGTAATTAATTCTAATTCAATCTTAGTATCCTTAGGAATATAAGCATGACCGTTAGCAATTGAGCTTGTACGTACACTTGTAGACATTTCATCACTTTTTAAAAGTTGAATTTGATTAACACCAGATGGCATTTCTGTTTTTACAAGAGCACTATCAGTCTTAGGTTGTTCTACTACACGTTCCCCATGAACAACAGTCGGCATTAAGCAGCCTAAACCAATACAGCCTACAGCAAGAAGTTTCAAAAGAGCTTTAGAAGATTTCATATGTACCCCCAAAACAAATAAAAACATATAACTATACATTATAGGCTCAGTATACCACATCATGAATTTTTAATGAACCAGTTGTTTTAGTTATAATATTTGTTATAGATTTGTAGCAAATAGCGCAATGGATTATACACAGAAAATGCTGACCAAATACGATTTATAGCACATTAACTTCATCATATATTGGTTGAACAACCCATTCACCATTGGAGTTCATTACCCCCCATTTCCCATTTGACTTCACTGCGCCATAACCATGTCTAAATGGTACAGTTTTACTAATCAACTTATTCTTATCATGGAATAAAACTTTACCACTATCATCAATTAATTGATAATCATTAGATCCTTTATGAACCCAAGCATAGGCCCCACCAAATGCATCTATTGTCATATCCTTAGTTGTTGTAAATACAATATTACCGGATTGCATATCAATTAAGTATTTACTTTCACCTTTGGTAGCTACCATCCGAGTAGCACTTACAAAATTAATTGAATCATAAATAAATGGATTAACTTGTTTTCCTGTTTCTAAATTAAAAATACCTGCTTTTCCATTATCTTTATTGATGAGCACTAACAAGGCATTAATAGTATCCATTTCACCAGCATCATAATTACCAGGTTGAATAATATACTCACCCTTACGATTCATAAATCCTAATTTACCTTGATTTTTAACAAGTGTACCATAAGACGTCATAGGCCATACAGCATCATTCTTACTGTCGATAATGATATTGCCACTACGGTCCAAATAACCTCGTTTTACACCATCATAAACCGGATTCCAAGCATCACCATAATAAATTCCACCTTGACTGCTTAAACCTATTCCAACAGCCATACTTAAGAATCCGCCTAAATTGAACTTACTAATATGACGACGATATTCAGCCAATCCATTCTTAAATTCATCAATATCATCTGTAGGAGATTCAAAAACTGGATTGCCGCTCCCATCAATAGCTATAGTTTTACCTTTAGCGCTTTTAACAAAGGCACGATCTTCACTAAACTTTGTATACACTTCCTTAAATTGTGGCTCAATCACAGTTTTGTTAGAAGCATCTACAAATCCCCATTTATTTTTTACAGAAACTGCTGTATAAGAATCACTTGGATAAGAAACAGAGTTTATTTTAACATCGCCATTAGATAAATTTTTTGCCATTTCACGACGTGCTAAAATATCTTTATCATGCTCACCATAGGTATCAACCCCACTAGAAATCACAGAACCATCAATGTTAATATGTTCTAATGTCTTTTTAGTATATGCATAATATGTACCATCAGCAGATAATGATGGATCAATATCTAAATACTGTGGTTCAAGCAAAACTTGACCGTCTGTACCGACTACGCCCCATTTTCCTTTTTGTTTTACTGTTGCTAATTGACCCAACTTAATAAAGTTATCATTGTCAATTATAGCTTGAATCGATTTAAGAGCTACTGGAGGCTGATGTTGAGCAGAAAGAATAGGTACAGCAACATAACCCCCTACCCGTCCAGCACCAACAGATACGGACATACTACTAGATTCAACTGTAGATTTTTCTGTATTCGTTGTTGTGGATGTAGATACGGTAGAACCATGTTGCTCACGAGTCACACGTGTACTAGTAGATGTTGGTGTATCTTGATTCATCACGGTTGTACTAGTATTAGATGTTGTTGTAGATGCTGCGAAAGCACTTGTAGACATAGCCGCCAACACACAAGCGACTAATAAGGATTTCTTGTTAAGTTTCATAAACCTCTCCTTTTACAAAGCAAACCATATTAACTCTACATATGGTTCAAAGAAATTGAACTGCTAAAATGAAATTGCAGTACCATAAAAAGCTTACATGCTTACATATAAAAAATATATAAAATACATTAATAAAGATTATACTATACGAGACTATATAAATACAACAAATAATGAAAAATTCTTCATTTACTATTAATTTGATATAATAAAAACTATGAAAACAGCAACGATAATCGACTTGATTGTAGGTTCTGATGTACACACACAATCTATGAATCATATTATAAAACAACAACATATTTCACAGCGCATGAGGCGTCGTTTACGAAACGAGGGCATCATAACTGTTAATGATGAGCTTGCTACATGGAATACGCTAGTTCATGGTGGCGATCATCTTGTCATGAAATTAACGCCCGAACAGGAATTCAGCCTCAGTCCTATGAATTTAGATATCGTCTATGAAGACGAGCATATCTTGGTCATTAATAAAGCGGCTGGTGTTCTTATGCATCCCACCTCGACCGTCCGAGATCATACACTAGCTAACGGAGTACTATATTACTACCAAGAAACTCATCAGCATTATGATTTCCATCCAGTACACCGATTAGATAAGGATACATCTGGTATTGTCATCATTGCTAAGACTTCAGTAGTGCAACATGCATTTGATAAAAAGCATACACACTTCCATAAATCTTACGATGCCATCGTTGAAGGAAAACTTCCCTCTGTACCTGTAACCATTAATTGGCCTATAGGTCGAAAGCCTGGCAGTATCATTGAGCGCTATTGTACTAATGAAGGAAAGCCAGCTCGCACAGATATAACTATTATCGGCCATAACACTTGCATGGATAGCAATAGTGAACAGCACTTCACTCACGTGCAATGCTTATTACATACAGGGCGCACTCATCAGATTCGAGTTCATGTATCTCAATTAGGCTATCCCCTTGCGGGCGATGACTTATATGGGGGCCATTTAGATTATATCCAGCGCCAAGCACTACACGCAGCGCGCGTCAGCTTTCACCATCCAATGACGAATGAATGGCTTGAGCTAAGTGCGGACATGCCAACGGATATGAAAGATCTATTACAGTAATTCATAAAATAATAAACAATCAACAAATCACTTAAAATTTATCCACCTGAGTCATGTAATAGAGGCAAATTTTATGCATAAGTTATACAAAAAATATTGGCCCTTTATAGTGTTTCTTGATATACTTAATTTGATTGATATATGATTGCAATAACACTAGTATTTCATCTAGTTTTTAGTTGCTCAAAATACTGCAGTCACAGTATTCATAACAGATATGACAGGCCCTAGGGCCAAGGAGGACAACATGCCATTAGTTACTACTACAGAAATGTTTAAAAAAGCCTACGAAGGTGGCTACGCTATCGGTGCTTTCAACGTAAACAACATGGAAATCGTACAAGGTATCGTAGACGCTGCTAAAGAGGAACAATCCCCTCTTATCTTGCAAGTATCTGCAGGCGCTCGTAAATATGCAAAACATATTTACCTTGTTAAACTTGTAGAAGCAGCTCTTGAAGACAGCAATTTACCAATCGCTCTTCACCTTGACCATGGCGATTCCTTCGAAATTTGTAAAGACTGTGTAGACGGCGGTTTCACTTCCGTAATGATCGACGCTTCTCACCATGATTTCGACGAAAACGTACGCATTACTAAGCAAGTTGTTGAATATGCACACGCTCACGGCGTAGTAGTAGAAGCAGAATTAGGCCGTTTGGCTGGTGTTGAAGATGATGTAAACGTATCTGATGCGGATGCACGCTTCACTGATCCAGAACAAGCTGCTGAATTCGTTCACCTTACAGGCGTAGATTCCTTAGCAATCGCTATCGGTACTAGCCACGGCGCTTACAAATTCAAAGGCGACCCTTACCTTGACTTCGATCGTTTGAAAAAAGTTGGCGAATTGTTGCCTAACTTCCCAATCGTATTACATGGTGCTTCCTCCGTATTGCCTGAATTCGTAGCTAAATGTAACGAATTTGGTGGCAACATCCCTGGTGCACAAGGTGTACCTGAAGCAATGCTTCGTCAAGCAGCTCAAATGTCCGTATGTAAAATCAACATCGATACTGACCTTCGTCTTGCTATGACTGCATCTGTACGTGAATACTTGGCTCAAAACCCATCCGAATTTGACCCTCGTAAATACTTAGGACCTGCTCGTGATGCTATTAAAGGCATGGTAGCGCACAAAATCAAAAACGTGTTAGGTTCTTCCAACACTCTATAATCTATGGCTAGCGGATTTTTAAAAGGAACATTAATCCTCACCATAGCCGGCTTCGTGGTGAAAGCTATCGGTAGTATTAACTGGATTCTACTATCCCGTATTTTAGGCGGTGAAGGTATCGGTATCTATCAGATGGCCTTCCCCATCTATTTATTGCTATTACAAGTTTCAAGCGCAGGTGTGCCAATTGCCATCTCTATTTTGACGGCAGAACGGTTAGCTCTCAACGACTACACGGGGGCTAAGCGAGTATTTAACATTTCCTTTACAATGCTCACCATTACAGGTCTTATAGCCAGTCTTGCCATGTTCTTTGGTGCCGATTGGCTCATCTCAAGTGGTATCATTCAGGAAAGTCGTGCCTACTACTCCCTCATTGCGCTAGCGCCAGCCATCTTCTTTGTTACCTGGATTTCCTGCTTCCGCGGTTACATCCAAGGTTACGAAATGATGACACCAACGGCGATGAGTCAAATTGTTGAGCAAATATTACGGGTTGTGGTGATGCTAGGGGCGGCAGCTATCTTGTTACCATACGGTTTGCCTGAGGCGGCCGGTGGTGCCAGTTTAGGCGCTGGTATCGGTGCCTTTGGTGCCTTCCTAGTCTTGTTATATTATTACTATAAATTGCCTAAGGCGCCTACAACAGGTGAAAGCTTTGAAGGTGAACGAGAATCCACTAAAGAGGTTTTATCGCGCCTCATCTGGCTTGCCTTACCAATTTCCTTAGCAAGTATTATGTTGCCATTGACGGCTAACCTTGATTTAATCATTGTTCCGCGCCGTTTATTGGTAGCAGGCTTTTCCCTCAATGAAGCAACAGAACTGTTCGGTTACTTAACAGGTATGGCGGTACCACTGATTAACTTGGCTACCATTATTACGGCAGCCTTGGCTACAAGTATCGTACCATCTATCTCTCACGCCTTCGCGAAGCGCGATCACGAAGGCATCTACGACCGTACAGCCGGTGCTATGCGCCTATCCTTTATGGGTACTGTACCGTTCACGGTTATGCTCTATGTACTTGCAGCGCCAACAGTTACGTTGATCTACAATGCTCCTAAGGCTGAAATGGCAACACAAATCGTGGCTTTTGCCATCTTCTTCCTCGGCATTCATCAAGTAACGACTGGTATCTTACAAGGTCTAGGTAAACCTAGAATTCCAGTGGTAAACATGGCCATTGCCATCATTATCAAGGTTATCTTAAACTGGAACTTAACGGCAATTCCAGAACTTGGCATCGGCGGTGCTGCGTGGGCAACTGTAGCTGATATCGGCTTTGCGGCCTTACTTAACTTGATTTACATCAAAAAATATACAGGCTACTTCCTCGACTTCTCCATCCTTTGGAAAAATGTCGTTAGTGCCGGTATCATGGGCGTACTCATCTACATGAGCTACCAAGCTTTATCTACAACATTACCAATGTGGGCTAACTTCCTACTTACAGGTATTGAAGGCTTAGTATTGTACGTAATTATTATGGTTCTTCTAAAAGGCCTTGATAAAAACGACGGTGCTGGTATGCCGCTTATTGGTAGATTCTTTAGATAAGCTGTATATACTTACAAAATGAAATAGGTTCTTAATAGTCACCTATGTGACTATTGGGAACCTATTTTTTAAATACATTTTCGAGAAGCGAGAGCTGGCTACCAACCATTTATGCCCTGCTTATGGATACAATGTACCATAAAAATAAGGAGAAGGAAATTAACCTTCTCCTTATTTTATGCCGTTATTCCTATCATAGTTAGAATTTCCATAATTATGGGTATAACTACCACAAATAGTATGGTACTAATCATGACCAGGCCTGTAGCAAATGGCAAATCAGATTTTGCTTCGTTAGCTACGATTGGCAGTACTGCAATAACTGGGCCTGCCGATTGTACTACAAATGTAATAATAGCTATTGGCTCTAATACTATGCCTGCTCCGTATTGTAAGCCCATAATCACACAGAACATGATGATTGGTGAGATCACAAAACGTCCTACGATACCACCAATAGAGTCTTTATTGAGGCTCATACTTTTTAAGCCCGCATCATGAAGGACAATCCCAATGTAAATTAAAGATAATGGAGTTACCATATCACCTAAATAATTTAATGTGTTATGTAATATAGGTGCTAATGGAATCTCGAAATACAAGAATATTAACGCTACGATAAATCCAATCAGTGGTGGCGGTAATAGCTTTTTCCAATCAAACTTAGGCTTTTGAGCTTTACCAGAATTTACTACATTACCTTCGCTACCACCTTGATTCTCTTTATTCCCCAGTCCATTAACAAGACTATCACCAAGTCCATTATCTGGATGCGGCAGCGGATCTAATTCAATTAAAAATACCCCTACTAGCCACACAGATATGGTATTACCAATATAATAGAGCAAGAAATATGGTAACGCTTCAGGTCCAAAGAGTGCAATCTGCACAGGTAAACCTATAAATAGGCAGTTATCATTTACCACCATATTGATAAAAATGCCGCGTCGCCCTTTAGGTACTTTCAACATTTTCATCATGATGAAAGCCACGATATAGGCAATTACATAGGTTAGCATCACTACTAACAGGCCATATCGTAAAGCCCATAGATCGGACATATGTAGGTGATGTAATACAGAGACAAAGACGCCGGCCGGCAAAATGACGGACATGATAAATCGCGATAAATTGCCACTGAAGGTCGGGTTAAACATGCCCCGCCCCTTTAAAAAATATCCTAACGAAATGAGTAGCACTATGGGTATGATACTCTGTAAGGATGTAAGAAAAACCATAATAAACCTCCCGAACAGTTGATTCGTAGTCTATCATATCACGTTTTTCAGTAAACAGATACACGAATAAATAAGATACAATAGTTATGTTGTATTAATATATACATAACTTTTATAATTATATAAATTAGTAGTATGAATTATTGAAAAAATCATCTATACTAAAAAAGTAAATATACAATATAGTCCGTACATGAGGTGATAGTATGAAAAAACCATATATCGGTATCTCTGGCAGTATCTTACTTGGCAGCGCTGGTTCTGATGTAGACCTTCCACGCTCCTATGTAAATCTTGATTACACTCGCTCTATTGAAGAAGCTGGTGGTATTCCTATTATTATTCCGTTCACAACAAATCTTGAAATCATTCAAGATACAGTGGCTCATCTCGATGGCCTACTATTATCTGGTGGTCATGATGTGTACCCACTGCACTACGGTGAGGAACCATTACAAAAACTGGGCGAAGTATGGCCTGAACGTGATCATTTTGATTTTGCTTTGTTGAAAGCTGCTGAAGAAAGACAAATTCCTATCTTTGGTATTTGTCGTGGCATGCAAGTATTAAACGTATACCGTGGCGGTTCCTTGTATCAAGATTTAAGCTACGACGAAACTTGTACTATAAAACACGCTCAAAATCAAACGCCTGAATTAGGTACGCATACAGTTGATATTGAGTTCGAAACCAATCTTGCTAGCGCAATTGGTCGTTCTACTTGGGTTACAAACTCTCACCACCACCAAAGTGTAAAAACAGTTGGTAAGGGCTTACAAGTTGTAGCTCGCGCTAAAGACGGCACGGTAGAGGGCTTAGAAGATTCCTCCTACCCATGGATGGTAGCTACTCAGTTCCACCCTGAAATGATGACACCAAAAGATCAAAGTGCAACACGCTTATTTGATGCATTCATTGCAGCGGCTCAAAAAAACCGGAAAAAATCATAACCACCCGTAGAACGGGTGGTTTGCTCTGACCCTATAAGGGTCTTTCTCTAGTGGTGGCCCTCTAAAGAGGGCATTGAATGATCTGACAACCACTCTATTACCACTGGCTGCCCCCTACTCGGGGGCTTTTATTTTGCCTATTTTACTGGCTCACCCGTAAACGGGTCGGTGTATTCTTTAAAGTTTAATGTATCTTGCGCTATATCCTCTTGTAGTTGATTGCGAATATACTCTTTTATCGCTCCTTCATATCGTCCTACCGTATCCACATAATATCCTCTACACCAGAAATGTCTATTTCCATACTTATATTTTAAATTTGCGTGTTTATCGAATATCATGAGGCTACTTTTACTTTTTAAATATCCCATAAAACTCGATACGCTTAAATGTGGTGGTATCGTTACTAGCATATGAATATGATCCGGACAGCATTCCGCTTCTATTATCTCTACATTTTTTCTCTTACATAAATCTCGTAAGATTTTACCTACATCAGCTTTTATCCGACCATAAATTATTTGTCTTCTATACTTTGGAGCAAATACAATATGATATTTACATCTCCATTTACTATGTGATAAGCTTTTTACGTCATTCATTGACATTGAACCTCCTATGTTGAAATGTTGTGGTTGCCAGACCAACTTCATTCTATCACTAGGAGGTTCTTTCCTTTTCTTTAAGAATTTTTTACCGACCCCCAGTTTAACTGGGGGTTTAGTCATGCCTATTCGGCGTACAATAATAGCAAAGCTCCACACCTAAGGTGTGGAGCTTTTGTTATGTTATATCTCTTCCTTATAATCCTCAGAAAGGTCTTCTTCAATATAGCCTACATCATCGGAAGCTTCGTCTTCATCCCGTGTATCAATATAGATACTGATAAGCGCTAGTGCCCCCTCTTCATTAAGCGTAGCTATGAGGCTCATGGGACCATATGTCAAAATGAGACCATCCTCTTCATCACGAATGATATGAGGCACCGCATCAAAGTGTTGGTTCATCAACTGATCAAAGTAATCCTCTACATCGAGGCCACTTTCAAGGGTAATAGATTCTGCATCACCCTTTTGGAATACTACACGAGTGTCTTCATCGATATATTGATAGAAATCGTCTACATCTACATTGGCCGTTTCAAGCCACATGCTTAAGGCTGTAAGCCAATCTTTCACAGTCGTTGGCGGCGTAATAAAAGCATACTCACGTTCATCAGCACCAAAACGAAGATCGTCATACTCAATACTATAATTTTCCTGACTAGAAACGATGCGATCTACAAGGCCCTCATCATTTACGTCTACGAAAATCATATACACGTAATTATCGCCGCTTTCATAAGAAACAGTCAAACCATGACGGCCCTCACGGAATAGCGCATCCTCCTCGTACACATCGGTTATGTGCATCACCTTACATGTAACAGGCACATTGTCTGCCTTGATAGACTCAGCCATAGATGACAAGAACTCAATCGTTTCATTGCGATTGCGACCAATAATGCCCCGACCAGTGGACATGTATTCGCAGTCCTCTGCCAAGAAAGATTCGATACCGTGAATATCCGCGGATTCGAGAATAGATTTTATCAATAAAAGAGCTTGTATTTCAGTCATACTACGCCTCCTATGCATGGTAATAATTACTGTTATTATTGTATCACAAATGCACCATATAATGAGCTTTATCCTTTGTTTTTCTAAGTATTCATCATATAATTAAATACATATAGATTTCAATTGGAGGTTACCATGAAATATACAACCATCGTTTTCGATTGTGACGGCACATTACTCGATACATCTACAGATTTATATAATTCCGTGAACTATGTACTGCGTAAACATAATTTCCCTGAACGCTCTATGGCTGAGGTGAAAGCAAAACTCGGCAATGCAGTAGCTTATTTAATGCGTCATTGCTTACCAAGTACTGTGGCAGATAGCGATTTAGAATCATATATCGACGAGTTCAAAACCTACTATGGAGAACATTTAAAAGATACGACTGCACCCTATGATGGTATTCTAGACATGCTAGACCTATTACGTAAAAAAGGATATAAAATAGGCATCGTGTCTAATAAAATCCAAGAAGGCGTTACGCCACTAAATAAAGAATACTTTGGCGATCGCTTACCTGTTGCCATCGGTGAAAGACCGGGCTTACAACGTAAACCTGCTCCAGATATGGTATTACAAGCTTTGAAGGAATTAAACTCTACCCCAGAAGAATCTATTTATGTTGGCGATTCCGAAGTAGACGTAGCAACAGCAGAAAACTCTGGCTTACTTTGCATCGGTGTTACATGGGGCTTTAGAGAGGAATCCCTACACCAAGAACTAGGTGTAAAGCACATTGCACGCAAAGCAGAAGATATCATTACTATTATTGAAGAACTAAATAAATAGTAATTTTGACTATCCTTATGAAATAATTACTATCTTTGTCACTTTAATTTGTATACAAACCTATAACAAATTCATATAAATTAGAGCATTTATAACATAAAACCGTAATAATATGGGAATTAATTCATTTTAATTCCTATTTATTTCGGTTTTTCTTTTATTTTCTCTATTTTATTTCATTTTTCACGTTATACTTTTTACGCATAGCTACTATCTTCTATCTATTGCCTTAAAAATGTGATATATGTTACATTTATGAGGCAGTACTTTCACATAGGTTATCTGTCAATGCAGTACACATAGTGCTGATAGGAGATGGCAGTACATATACCTGTGAAGATTTGCCTGTATAGTTGTAGTTAGTTAATGGAGAAATGTGAAACAAATGGAAAACGAAGTAAGAAAAGTTGAAATGAGCGAAAA
>ERZ773207.799-NODE-799-length-11413-cov-5.134355_pt1 | contig 11413 bp, 9 predicted proteins | sample MGYA00580997_ERZ773207 | MGnify/ENA primary metagenome ERZ773207 (study PRJEB29015, sample SAMEA2738170) | human oral metagenome | biome: human oral; feature: human-associated habitat; material: saliva | place: China | collected 2239 ... | reverse complement strand
AAGAAGCTATGGCAAAAAATAAACCGCTAGAACAAGTTCCAGAGGAAATGTGGAAACTCATAGAATTTTAGTTGTGGATACTATATTTGCTATATGATCTGCATAGTCAGTCTCAATAAACATAATTTATTAGATGGAGAGTTTAATGAAAGTAACCGGGATTATATTAGTAGCGACAATTTTACTTGCTAATACGGGGATAATAGATGCAAAACAACTACCTGTATCAGCTGACTCAAGACCATTAAGTGAAAAAATCGTCCGATCCGAAAGGATTACACCTCGGGTGGTTATGCCTTATATGGAAAGTAAAAGTCCTGATGAAACAGAGTTGTCTTACGCTGTCCATTCAGTTGCTAAAAAAACAATCAATGAACAATTGATACAGGAGCGTGAGGTAGAATCGCAGATGAGGGCTTCTATTGAAGATCATAATAGAAATATAAAAAGTACACCTAAAAGAGATTTTACTCAAAACCCTTATACACGAGAAGAAATTGAAAAACAGATTATAGATAGTATTAATTTTAGTGAAAGCATCAAATACCCCGTTAATGACAAGGCGTATTACAATCGTATAGATGTGAATGTGATTGATGATTTATCTGGTTTTCCGAAGAAAATACCATCATTTGCTAAAAAGGTTGATATCCATTTAAAACCTCCGAAAGCAATTGAGGATGGTGGATATATTCAAGTTTCATTTATTGCAAAACCATCAGAACTAAAGCCTTATATTGAAGATGCAGAAAATCATGCTAAGGTTATCCTAACTATGGGGGAGGCTAAACAAGCTTTCATTAAACCCTATGAGGACCTTCGTTCAAATTATACAAGAGCATTATCTACTATATTGCCAGAACAATGGATTGATGTAACTAATACCTATAATAATATGTATCAATATAAAATGGCGCTAAGTGCTGAAAATATTAAACAAAAGGTAGATTCAGCTCAAAACCTAAAGCCAATGATGATGGATTCTGAAATACCGAATGCTAAACCGTATTCTGATAAAATATTATCTAATGATGAAAACAAAGCATTGCAGAAAAAGTATTTGGGCTATTACTCTTTTAAAGAAATAGAAAGACCATTCACAGAAGACTATAAATTCTACATTTTTAAATTTGACTATCGTTACGGTGGATATACTGTTGCAGGCATGGCTGTAAATCCAGAGCAAACTAGAGTGATATACTTCATTCAAACGATACGATAAAAAAATAAACGGGACACTGTCATATTAGCAGTGTCCCTTTATGTTATAGAATGTACAGTTCAGGTTTACGATCTCTAAAGATATTGATTTTATTGCGAATGTCTTCCACAACGGTAAGGTCGATGTCTACAGAGGCGATGCCTTCTGTAGTATCCATCTCGAGGAGGTTCGTGCCCCATGGATCATATACTGCGGAGTGGCCTGTGCTTTGAACACGGCCCACTGTGCCACAGCCGTTTACGGCACACACGAAGAGTTGGTTTTCTATAGCCCGTACTTCATTTAATACTTGCCAGTGGCGTAGACGCATCGTAGGCCATTGGGCAGGTACGAATAGCAATTCAGTACCTGGTAACGCAGCCATTCTCACCAGCTCAGGGAAACGAATGTCGTAACAGATGACCGTGCTACAAGGGATTCCGTCGAGTTCAAAATGAGTCGTATGAGTACCGCCAGCAAAGTATTTGTCTTCTTTAGCGGGGCTAAAACCGTGCATTTTGGAATATTCACCTACGAGCTTACCTTCACGGTTGTAAGCATAGGATGTATTGAATACCAAATCATCTTTCGCCACAGCAACAGAGCCGCCTACGATATTCACCTTGTGCTCCTTTGCAAAGGCGGTGAGCAATGATTTTGTTCTTTCCCCATTTCTGTCGGCAATCGTAATTAAATCATCTGATGGGTGAAAGCCTGTATTCCAAGTTTCCGGTAAAACAATAATATCAGGATTTTCTGTAAGTGATTGAGTGAGTAACTCTTGAACGCGATTGTAGTTGTATTCTACGTCATTTACGTGAACGTCCATTTGTAAGAGGGTTAAGCGTTTTTTCATGGCAAATCCTTTATCGATTAGAAGCGTATAGTTGTAGTGAATAGTTATAGTGATTTGTATTATAATTAGAATATTAAAGCATTCCATTCTAGATTACAACATGAAGTATTATTAAAGGTGTTTTGGCGGATATATCTTTTTAGTTCAAGGTATTTTAGAGAATATATCTTTTTAGGTTGTAAATCATTTGTTTTAGAGTATAAATCATCTGTTTTAGCTATACGTATATGGAGTGGAGTTTTTACTATTCTTCATAGAAATGTTATAATATTCTGTATATAATTGTGTTCTGATAGAGGAGGACCTATGAAACGGATTCCGTTAGTAACACTATTAGTTGTGGCCATGGCAATGCTTGTGGCAGGTTGTGGATTGCTTTCACAAAAAACAGAGCCATCTAGTTCAGCGCCACCAGTAAAAGAAGTTAAGATGGTACATCCATCGGGCATTCCTGTTCTTATGTATCATAAAATCGGCGACGATAAAGATAATGATGCGGTTATTCGAGAGGATTTGTTCCGAGAACAAATGAAATTCCTCAAGGATAATGGCTATAATCCATTGACGATGGACCAATTGTATGAATACGTTGTAAATGGTGCTGCAGTGCCTGAAAAACCAGTTGTTTTAACCTTTGATGACGGCTATGCAGATACATATACAATCGTATATCCACTCATGAAAGAGTATGGATTCCCAGCCACTGTATTTATTAATCCTGGCGATATTGGAACCCGTTTAACTTGGGATCAAGTGCGTGAAATGCACAAAAATGGCATCACTATTTCTAACCATGGTTTTCAACATGTAGAAATGGGCCAATTATCTGAAGAGAAACAAATTGAAAATATCACAAAGGCTCAAGAAGCATTGGCTAAAGAGGTGGGCATCAAGGATAATCCTTGGTTCTGCTATCCATATGGAGATAAAAATGAATTCACCGACTCAGCATCTAAAAAGGCTGGTATAAAAATGGGGATGGCTATGAAATCTGGCTGGGCTCATACCGGTGATAATCCATATAACATTTTGCGTGTTTGGGTAGGTAATGCGGTAGATATCAAGCATTTTGAAGAACGCATTAGTACCGAGCATTTCACTGATTTATAAGGAGAAATACATTGTTCAAAAAGAATTGGGTAAAGTTCATCATCATGGTGTTCTTATTTACCGTTGTGACCTCACCATTCGTGGTGCTCTTTGGACCATTTAATAATGTAAAACGCGCCGTTATTGGTGCTATTTTACAATCTCGTCATCCTCATTACATTACGTGGTTGTTCAATGAAGAAGAACTGCAATCTATTTTGGGGACTGTTGGGGTTGTTAAAAGCCAAGATTTATTCAAGTTTAATGCCCGTGAAGACAAGTCTTTGAACCTTGAAAAAATTCAGTCTGCTCGTTATGTAGGATATATCTTAGAAATTCCAGATCCTCGTCGTATCCAAGTAGGTACAGCGGCTAACATTCAAGAAAAGGGCGATACTACAAGTAATATTGCTAAAATGAATAATGCGGTAGCTGCTATCAACGGCGGTGGTTTCCATGATCCTAATGGCACTGGTACAGGTCGTTTGCCTTATGGTTTTATTTTGCATGAAGGTGAGTACATTATCGGTAAGGATGTAGGTCCTGATGAAGATGTAGATTTTGTGGGCTTCTCTAAATCTGGTAACCTAATCGCTGGTAACTACGATAAAACTCAACTTAGTGATATGAAAGCTATGGAAGGTATTACCTTTGGTCCGCCTCTTATCGTGGATGGTAAGAAGATGATTACTGAAGGTGATGGTGGCTGGGGCGTAGGCCCACGTACTGCTATCGGTCAAAAGAAAGATGGTACAGTATTATTTCTCGTAATCGATGGTCGTCAACCTGGGTACTCCATTGGTGCTACCTTGCGTGATGTACAAGATATTCTCTTTGAAAAAGGTTGCTACATTGCAGCGAATTTAGATGGTGGTTCTAGTTCTACCTTATACCTCAATGGTAAAGTGGTGAACAAACCAGCCGATTTGTTAGGGGAACGCATGATCCCAACGGCGTTTATCGTGAAATAGGAGGACAAATGAAACCTTTTACGCGTGTACTGAGCGCCTTTGCGGTAGGTATTCTTCTGCAAGGTGGTATATACTTATACCTTGATCAATATATGTTTGCACCGACTACGGAATTTAACGTAGCAGGTGCATCAAAAGATGATACTAAAAACTTCCCTGATGTAAAGGAAGGTACTAAATATGTATCCTATGACCGTCAATTTATGGCGGTTGTTACAGAAAACTCTTTAAAAATCTACAAGGCTAATGAAAGTAAGCCTACAACGATAGATTTGAAAGGGCGTTCTATTAGTTATTTCAACTGGATGCCTGACCGTAACTATGCCATCATGGGCTTATATGACTCTCGCGATGTTGTTATGGCTCGTCTCAATGCGGATGATCCAGACCATGAAGTAGATACCAAGCTTGAAGACTTACCAAAAGGTAGTAAAATCGTAGATGCTGCGTACTCTGAAGCGACAAACGTAGTATATATGAAAGTAAAAGTTCAGGAGCATGTATATCGTATCTATCGTACAGATGCTAACTACGATACACGTCGTGTATATATGCAAGCTACTGATATCGGTCATATTGGCGTATTCTACGATGAAGATAACTTCTTCTACGATAATGTTAAAACTGGCGATATCTTTATGTTTAATGGTATCGAAGGTGGCTGGCGTGTTATCAACCCACCAGGGCGTTTCCGCTTAATTGGTGTTGATATGGATAAGACAATCTATATTGCTCGTGTTGATGAGGACAATAATGCATTGACTGTTTACACTGGCAAATTAGGTGTAGGTTTCAAACCAGTTTATAAATACAATCATCCTACTACTTTCAATGAATTAAAATTGTCTGAAGTAAAAGATATCATTAAGAATGGTAGTGAAGAAACTAAAAAGGTGACAGAAGATGATACATCTTCTAAATCATCTAACACTAGTGATAGTAAAAAGAAATCTTAAGAAAAAGCCTTTATAATGCTTCATTATAAAGGCTTTATTCCTATATTGTATGTACCATAAGGATATCTATGAATATATTATTTGTACGCCTTAGTTACATTGGGGATATACTGCATGCGACACCTGCGGCGCGCTGGATCAAGGAACAATATCCAGATGCTAAGCTACACTGGATTGTAACGCCTAGTATGGTAGAGCTCTTAGAAGGTAATCCTTATGTAGATGAAATCATTCCCTGGGAACGGGATGAATACGAGGCACATTCTAAAAAACTGCATATCCCGACAATGTGGCGCATGTGGTGGGAACTTAAAGCCAAATTAGAACCCTACAAATTTGATGTAGCTGTTGATGTGCAAGGTCGACTTATAACCGGTCTTGTTCTATTAGCTTCTGGTGCTCCTATTCGCTTAGGACTTGGTGGTACTAAAGAGCTGAATTGGCTATTTACAAACTATAAAACAAAGCCAAGTACAGACCATGTTATCAAGCGTTATGTTGAGGTGGCGCAACTTTTAAAAGAGGCTGTTACCAAACAGGCTAATTTAGAAACACCGCTTAAACCTGTTGATAATGGTTTGGATACTGAAACATTACATACCGTTAGTGCTAAGAAGATGTATCATATGGATTTCTATGTACCATCGAAGTTGCATACTTGGGCAGAAGAACAGTGGAAAACGATTGACAATCATACTTCTTTAAATCGTGGGGAAGTAGAAAAACCTCTACGTGTGGGATTGGTTTTGGGTACGTCTTGGGCGACGAAAGAATGGCCTCAAGAGAAATGGTATTCCCTTATTAAATCACTGCAATATAGAGCTAATTTTGTTTGCTTAGGCGGGCCTAAAGAGGCTACACAATACAAACCTTTGATAGACTCTTTGGCTGCCGAGGGCATTGATCACATTATGCTGAATATGTTAGGGAAGACGACACTTCAAGAGGTAGGTGCCTTAATTGAAAGCTGCGACGTAGTAGTTACAGCTGATACGGGCTCCTTACATATTGCATTAGCGCTTGATAAGCCTGTAGTGGCTCTCTTTGGACCTACTGACCCTAAATTATGGGGCCCACTAACGGGGACCTTTAAGGTGCTTGTAAATGATGAATTAGATTGTTTAGGTTGTCGTAAACGACGGTGTCCTAAGCCTGATCAATATTGTATGTCTGGTATTGAACCAGTCCGTGTTAAAAAGGCGATTTTCGAATTGATAGGAGATAGAAATGGCAAAGTTTAAAATTCAAAAAGGCTTATCCGATGCGGATATGTTGAAAAACTTTAAAGATACAGAAAATTTTGAAGATACTATGCTTGATATGGAGCGGGCCGCTAAAAAGCCTGTAGTTCATCAAAGTCCAAAGCAAAAAGAAGATGCTTTCTATCGTGAGTTTTTAACTGAAAAAGTGGAGACTATGATTGGTAAAATGCTTCTAGATATCAAGATGGAGTACTTCAAAGAAGGTGAAGGAGCTTTCTCTATTCAAGTGAAACGAGATGGTAAGAATATCGTTCTTGAAACGGCTCCTAAAAAGGTTAAACCTGAAAAGTAAGCTGTATAATGGCATTTATTAAAAGTTGTTAATAAACCTGAACCTGTCCATAAATGGACAGGTTCTTTTACATATTTATGCAGTTGGCGTAGGAGGCTATATTATCAATAAAATTAATGAGCTTATAAACGCAACAAAGTTTATCGAATTACTACATTTATAAATACCGATATAGTTTGGTGCCTTTTCAATAATAACTAAAAATTATTACGGTATAATTTTTAATTTCTCATTAAAAAGAGCAATTACAGAGAAATTGATTTGATTAAACATACACGCTAAAAGCTAGCTCTTTTGTAGTTTTGTGTGATTTCTATCACGAAAAAATCATCTTTAGGCACATGAATTTATGAGTAAATAGCATAATGTAGTTGTTGACAAAGAATTCTATAAGTAGTCTAATATAAGTATGTCTTAACGATTTATAGAGTGTTTAGCTTGTGTGAGCAGACATCAAAAAAAATCGTAAAAAATAGGTATGAGATAGTTGTTTGTTGTATGTATAAATTTACATATACAGACTATTTCGATTTGGAGGATTAACATGGCTAAAAAATTAAGAATCTGCGAAACCGTTCTTCGTGACGGTCATCAATCTATTTTGGCAACACGCATGCGTTATGAACAAATGGAACCAGTGCTTGGCCTTTTAGATGAAATTGGTTATGAAGCTCTTGAATGTTGGGGCGGCGCTACTTATGATAGCTGTCTTCGTTTCTTGAACGAAGATCCATGGGAACGTCTTCGCAAATTAAAAGCTAATGTAAAAAATACACCACTACAAATGTTACTTCGTGGTCAAAACTTGTTGGGCTACAAACATTACTCTGATGATGTAGTAGAAGCATTCTGTAAAGCTGCTGTAAAAAATGGTATCGATCGTATCCGTATTTTTGACGCATTGAACGACCCTCGTAACATGGAAGCTGCTATTAAATATTCCAAGCAAGCAGGCGCACACGTTCAGTCCGCTATGGTATACACTATTTCCCCAGTTCATACAACTGAAAGCTTCTTGAAAGTAGCTGAAACTTTGGTAGAAATGGGTACTGATTCTCTTTGTATCAAAGATATGTCCGGTTTGTTAGGACCTGCTGATGCATATGATTTGGTTTCCACTTTCAAAAAACGTTTCGGCGAATTGCCAATCGATTTGCACAGCCATTTCACTTGCGGCCTTGCAAGTACTACATACTGGGAAGCTGCTAAAGCTGGCGTAGATATCATCGATACTGCTATCTCTCCATTCGCTCATGCAACTAGCCAACCAGCTACTGAAACTATGATCGAAATGTTCAAAGGTACTGAATATGATCTAGGTCTTGACCTTGATAAATTCATCCCGTTAGTTGACCACTTCCGTAAAGTTAAACAACAAATCGCTGAAGAATTTAACTTGAAACCAGCTAGCGATGTAATCCCAGCTGTTCGTCGTTACCAAATTCCTGGCGGTATGTTGTCCAATACTCAAAACCAATTGAACGAAATGGGTATGGGCGACCGCTTCTTCGACGTTATGGATGAAATGCCACGCGTTCGTGAAGACTTGGGTTACCCTCCATTGGTAACTCCAACATCCCAAATCGTTGGTACAATGGCTATGATGAACGTTATGATGGGCGACCGTTACAAAATGGTTCCTAACGAAGTTAAAGACCTTGTACGCGGTAAATACGGTGCGTTGCCTGGTACTATTACTGACGAAATCCGTCAAACTATCATCGGTGATGAACAACCTATCACTTGCCGTCCAGCAGATCTTATCGAACCTGAGTTGGAAGGTTACCGTCAAGATTTGGCTACAAAAGGCTACAATGGTATCACTGACGAAGACGTATTGACTTACGCTATGTTCCCAGAAGTTGCTATTAACTTCTTCGAAGCTAACCGTCGTTAATCCAAACTTTAAAAGAGGATTCTTAGGAATCCTCTTTTTTTGCGCTTAAAAATATAAAGTGAAGAATTTCAATAGTTGTTTTATATTTTATAATTTAGATTTTTTATAAAAAGTATAGATGAATTTCTATTAATTGTACTTAATTCTCAAGTTATTAATATAAGTAAATGCTAAGGTTTTTGATGTTATAATATACACGGATGCGTGTGGAAATATATAGTGTATAAAAAATATTAGATACTAAAAGGGGCGAAGAACCCTTGTATAATCTGTTAATTATAAACTGACGATGAAAGGAATGTGAAAATTATATTGTATTTTTGGCTATTTTACTTGCTTTAACTGTTAAAAATAGCGTAAACTATAAGAAGTATCTACTATTTATGATATTGAGGTAACCCTGTGAATTTACAAATACGGATTTGGATATCCAATGTTGTGCTCTTTGTTGTACCTATTTTAATAGCAATAATCTTATTTTTGCTATATTTTACAGGTTTGCGCATCTTGGCTAATGCCGGTTACTATTTGCGTATTGAACAGGAACAACAGTTTAAAAGTGTCAGTCGAATTACTGAAACAATTACCTTTTATGGGTTAGAAAACAATTTAATAGATAGCTTGGTTAAACCTAGCTATAGTCTACTCGATCCAAAGGAAGTATATGTAGAGGTACTAGATCAAGGGAACATGGTGTATAGCTATGGTAATCCACAAATTTATAGTGCATCTGCTATTGTGGGGCTTATCGATGTAAATCCTGAGTTACAGGGCATTGTATATCAGTCCAATAATACTTTCGTGTACGAAATGCGAAAATACGATGGACGTCATGCCTACGTATATCATATTGCTATTAAGCGTGCTACCTATGGTAGTGATAGCTTGATGGAATCTGTATCCTTCTATATTATTGTAGTGGCTATATTGCTCTTTATCGTTACATTCTTTGCAATCAACCGATTTGTTACACGGTTTATCATGATTCACGTTAAAAACATGACGAAATCATTAGAGATGGCAAATCGTCAGATTGAAATGGAACAAGAGCAGCAAAAAGAATTGCTCGCTGGTATATCCCATGATATACGAACGCCACTGACTGCAATTAAAGCTTATGCAGAAGGTGTTCGTGATGGTATTGCACCAACGGAAGAGCAACAAAAACGATATATGGGTATCATTTTGAAGCGTGCCAATGACTTAGACTCAATGTTAGAGGAGTTATTCCTCATTACTACATTGAACTACAAAAAAGAATCTCGTCCATCTGAGCGAATTGAATTAGGTCAGTATGTGCGTGACTTTGTAGAGGATCATATTGCTCCGTATCAATCGAGAGGTCTAGAAATTAAGGCTCGAATAGCTACGGAAACTGCTTTCATCAATGCAAACCCACAGTTGTTACAACGTGTGCTACAAAATGTGTTGAACAATAGTGCTAAATACAAAATGGCTGATCTAGGGCATTGTATTATCGATGTAACTAGTGATGATGATTTTGTATACTGTGTCATCAGTGATGATGGTCCAGGGGTACCACCAGAATCTCTTGAGCGTCTGATGCGCCCGTTCTACCGTGTCGATTCGTCTCGTACGAACCCGCAAGAAGGTAGTGGTCTAGGATTATCGATTATTCGTCGAATTATGGAAATCTTTGAAGGCCGAGTTATGATTGAAAATGTAAGACCACATGGTCTACGTATTATATTAGAATTTCCTAAGCAAGGAGGAGAATCATGAGTGAACATATCTTAATTATTGAAGACGATTTGGATATTGCCAATATTGAACGTGACTATTTAATGGTGGCAGGCTATGATGTAACTATTATGACTAATGGTACCGATGGTATTGAAGCAGCTTTGAATACTCCTGTAGATCTTATCATCCTTGATGTTATGTTGCCGGAGATGGACGGCTTTGAAGTTTGCCGTCAAATTCGTGACAAAGTTCGCGTGCCAATCGTTATGGTAACGGCTCGTCTTGACGATATCGATAAAATCCGTGGTTTAGGCGTAGGTGCTGATGACTATATTGAAAAACCATTCTCTCCATCTGTATTGATTGCAAAGATCAAAGCTATGTTAGCGCAATATAAACGCTTAACAGAGCGCGATGCAATGGAAACCAATGCGATTCAATCTGGTGAAATTCGCCTTGATCCTAAGATGATGAAAGTATGGGTGAACGATAAAGAAGTTCATCTTAAAAAGAAAGAATTCCAATTGTTAGAATTCTTGATGCGTAACCGCGATATTGTATTTAGCAAAGAGGAATTGTATTCTCGCGTATGGGGCCTTGACTCCTACGGTGATTATGCTACGGTAGCGGTACATATCAATCGTTTACGTGAAGAAATTGAGGATAATCCATCCGATAGTAAGCATATTATTACAGTTTGGGGTGTAGGTTATAAATTTGTTTAATAACCTTAAAGAGCATTCACATTATACTCACGTTATCCGTGGCTGTTGATTAAATATGAGTTTGTAGAGAAATTATTATATAGATATAATCAAAGATTTAAAAATTGTTTATATACATCCTTTGATAGTTTAGATATTCCATGTATACTTATTTAGGTAAGGCTGAAATGATTCTAGGTAAGTATCACTAAACTTCTCTCTCTTAATAAGTTCTCTCTCAAACTTATCTAGATCACATATACTCTCTCTCAACAGTCCTTACACTCTCAAACTATATGCATAAAGGGCATTTGCTAGCGACGGCTAGTGAATGCCCTTTATGTTTTTTTCGGCCAATAAATTATTATCTTGCATTGTGACAGTTAGCGTACTATAATAGGCTCATCAAAAAAAAGATTTTATAAAATTGATTTTAAGCTAACCTTAATATAAGAAGATATATAAGGAGATATATAAGGAG
>ERZ773207.796-NODE-796-length-11425-cov-4.362709_pt1 | contig 11425 bp, 9 predicted proteins | sample MGYA00580997_ERZ773207 | MGnify/ENA primary metagenome ERZ773207 (study PRJEB29015, sample SAMEA2738170) | human oral metagenome | biome: human oral; feature: human-associated habitat; material: saliva | place: China | collected 2239 ... | reverse complement strand
GCTGTACCAAGTTTAATGTTTGAATTGTATTTTTTCATAATTAATTACCATCCTTTTAGTATATTTTCCATAGATTGTATCTCTTGTAATATATTTTACATACTAAAATATATTTTGTAAAGTACGTACTTTTATAATAGTAAGTATCTTAAAGTATACTAATGAATAAAATTAATGATTATTAACAAAAATATTTTTAAATAGCATAATATTAAATGATAAGTTTTGCGTTTTATGTTATAATAGTTAAGTTGAGTAGGCAAGGCCTAAGTAATATAAGAAATTAATGAAGAAAAGGAGTGATTGATACTATGGCATTAACAGCCGGAATAGTAGGATTACCAAACGTAGGAAAAAGTACTCTTTTTAATGCGATAACAAAAGCAGGAGCATTAGCGGCGAACTATCCATTCGCAACTATCGATCCAAACGTAGGAATAGTTGAAGTTCCAGACCATAGATTAAATAAATTAACTGAACTTGTTGAACCTAAAAAAACTGTACCAACTTCATTTGAATTTACTGATATTGCAGGTATTGTTAAAGGAGCATCAAAAGGTGAAGGGCTTGGGAATAAATTTTTAAGCCATATTCGTGAAGTAGATGCAATTTGTCAAGTTGTTAGATGTTTTGAAGATGAAAATATTACACACGTTGCAGGTGGAGTAGATCCATTATATGATATAGAAGTTATTAACTTGGAGTTAATTCTTGCAGACCTAGAAAGTGTAGAAAAACGTATCGGACGTGTAGAAAAACAGGCTAAACAAAAAGATAAAGATGCTGTAGCAGAATTTGGAGTACTATCTAAAGTACGTGATATTCTTAAAGAAGAAAAACCAGCTCGTCTTTTAGAATTAGATAAAGAAGAACAAAAAATTGCTAAAGGATTACACTTACTAACAATGAAACCAATGCTTTATGTAGCAAATGTTAGTGAAGATGATTTATTAGATGTTGATTCTAATAAACATGTAGCAAGTGTACGTGAATTCGCTGCAAGCGAAGGAAGTAAAGTTATCGTTGTTTGTGCGAAGATTGAAGAAGAGATGGCTGCACTTGAAGATGAAGAAAAAGCTATGTTCTTAGAAGAATTAGGAATAGATGAAAGTGGTCTAGATAAACTAATTAAAGCAAGTTATAATCTATTAGGGTTAGCAACATACTTTACAGCAGGTGTACAAGAAGTTCGTGCATGGACATTTAAAAAAGGTATGTTAGCTCCTGAATGTGCTGGAATTATCCACTCTGATTTTGAACGTGGATTTATTCGTGCAGAAACAGTAAGCTATGATGATTTAGTAGAATACGGAAGTATGGCAAAAGCAAAAGAAGCCGGTCGTGTTCGACTTGAAGGAAAAGAATACGAAGTAAAAGATGGCGATATAATGCTATTTAGATTTAACGTATAATAAAATAAAAGGATAGAACCTATGTTGTATATTTACATGCATAGGTTTTTTTCTTTATATGTAAAGTATGGTATAATATTATTTATTATAAAACTTTGCAAGGGGGAATTACCATGTTTTTACGCTTTTTCCATAACCCATTATTATTGGCAAAATTGACTTGGTATGAATACTACATTAAAGGTAATAAAAAACAAAGTACAGCAGAATACAAAATAAAAAGAATAATAAAAGAAGTTACAGGTGAAGAAATTACAGAATTTGTTATTTATAATAGTGGTTTATCGACACCTAAATTATCAAAAAATGGATTTCAAGCAACAGCTATTTATATACCAAAATATAAAGAATTGTTAGTAATTTTTAGAGGTAGTGAAAAAGAAGACTTAACCGATTGGTTTTATAACTATACAGGTATAGTCTCAGGAGAAAATACTAGTCAAATAGATTCAGCACTCTCATTTATGAAATATTTGAAAAGAAAAATACCTGATTATGATATATGTTACAAAGTAGCCGCTGGCCATTCTTTAGGTGGTCATTTAGCAACAACTGTTCAATTATTAAAAACTCCATTTCAACGAGTTTATACATACAACACAGCCCTACCACAACTAAATCAGATAAGAAAGTATGACAAGAAATTTAATAAAAAGCTAGAAGAATATTTTTTAGAAAAAGATTTAGAAAATACCAACAAACTTCAAGGTTTTACGGAAAATTATTATATAAAGCATAGTCATCACATATATAATTATGTTAGAAAAAATGATTTTGTTCAATCAATGAACATGACTGTTGGAACATTTTCGGTAGGAAAGACTATAGAATTTCCCCCTATATTAAAAAAATTCGTATCACCAGATGAATTTTTAACTGAAGAAGATTCTTATGAATTAGACCGCTTATTTGGAGATTTTTATAAACTATTGATTTCTAAAGGAATTACGCCGGATATGGTGAGAGAAAAACAAAAAGAGATTGCAGATGAGTTTATGAATTTCCTAATTTCAGAAATTAAAGATCCTATACAAAGTCAGATAGTAAGTTTTGGGAAAAATAATGATGGAGCAGATATAAAAAAATCATATAGAGTATTTAAAGCTTTATATAACTATATGCTTTACCTTGCTCATTCAGGAATAATTCCAGAGGATGTAATAAACAGTGAAGAGAGTAAAGAAGCTAGTTCTATCTACCAAGAAGTATTAGGAAATGCAACTGCTATAAATTTGAAAAATCTCTTAAAACCACTTCAAGAATTTTATACATTAACTAGGGCAATTTATACATTAGTTAATGCAAAAAAATTCGATGATGTTGAGGGTTGGGGTGAATTAGCAGAAGCTCATGACCTACCAATGTTTTACGATGTATTAGAGGATTAAAAAAAAGTATCTACAATTAAATTGTAGATACTTTTTTTGACTTTTAGATTAGAGTTTTTAAGTACGTTTATTAGAGTTTTGCTTTTGTCTTTCTCTTTCTCTTCGCTGTCTCTCTAATTCTTTCTGTCTTTCGATTTCTCGCTGTCTTTCTTTTTCTAATCTTTCTTTTTCTTTCTTCTGTCTTTCTTCTTCTTGTTGTTGTCTAGCAGTTTCTTGTTGTTGTCTATTAGCTTCTTGTTGTTTTGCAGCGTCTTGTTTTTCTTTTTCTTTAGCTTGCTTCTCTTTTTCCAGTCTTTCTTTTTCTTGTTTTTCTTTGTCAGTAGTTGAAGTTGTTGGTTTTTTAACTACTGCTTTTGTCACTTCACCATAGATAACAGTTTTATCGATATTAGATCCAAATTTAAGATTAACTTTATCTTTAGATAATTCTTGGAAATCACTTGGAACTAAGTCAGCTACGCCACCTTTACCATTGTTTTGTGGATTAATAAATCCTTCAACTACTGAACTTGGTCTTTCGAATGCAGTATCTGGAGAGATTAGGCTACTATCATAAGCATAAATTGCGTTCATAAGATGAGACCACATTTTATGTCCATAAGAATAGTCTGGAACTGTCGCAGGTTTATCGTAACCTGTCCAAGTACCAAGTGTAATCTTCGTAGAACCACCTACAACCCATAAGTCTTTAAAGTACTCTGAAGTACCAGTTTTTACAAATAGGTTCTTAGTATTGAAGCTTAAAGCGGCAGCAATATCTGGAGCTGTACCGTAACCAGTATTAATAACGTCATTTAGCATATTTAACATTAAATAACTAGTTGAGTCTTTATACACTTGAGTAGGTTTAGGTTCAGCGCTATAAACAACTTTATCGTTGTGATCACGAAGTTCTTGTATAATATAAGCTTTGTTATATTTACCATTGTTCGCAAAAGTTGAAAACGCAGCTGTATTTTCTGCAACAGATACTCCGTAATTCATACCACCAAGAGCGGTAGCAAGGTTTTTCTGGTCATCTTCTGTAAGACGTCTAAAGTCCATTTTTTGTAAATATTCTTTAGCTGGATTTTCATTTATAAATGCAGAATATAAACGTACAGTTGCAAGGTTAAGAGATCTTGCTAATGCTTGTCTAGCAGGTAAGTATTTATATTCTGTTTGAGAGAAGTTCTCTGGTTTCCAACCTTCAAAGTTAAATCTCTTATCTAGTAATGTAGAGTTAGGAGTAATATATCCTTTATCCATTGCTGGACCGTAAACTAGAAGAGGTTTAATAGTTGAACCTGGTGAACGGTGAGTACGTGTAGCATGGTTAAGTTGTTGTTTTTGATAATCCATACCACCAACAAACGCTAAAATTTTACCTGTACCATTTTCGATAACAGTTGCTCCAATTTCAAGAGGATAAGTTTTTCCGTCTTGAGTTGAAGTAGGGTAAGAACTAAATTGTTTCTTAGCTTCTTGAAGTTTATCGTATAAATCTTTAATTAACGTTGTTTTTACTTTATAACCACCAGTTATGAATTTAGTTTTATGTTTTTCTACTAAATCATCTCTATATGCACTATCTTCTTTAAATTGTTGCTCTTTATTATTCTTTTTAGCAGTTTGTTCAGCTAAAATTTCTGCAGCAGCAGTTACAACTTCATCACGAATATAAGGATAATCAGTATATTCAGTAGCTTTTTCTTTAATAAAGGCACCTTTTATATTAAATTTTAATGCTTCATTGTATTCATCTCTACTAATAAATCCATTGGCTTTCATTTGTTCTAATACGTATTTTTGACGTTCGAAACCAACTTGTAGTTCTTCATCGCTTTTTACGTTACCTGAACCATCGAAAGGTGTGTATTTATATGGTGATTGAACGAATCCAGCAAGGTATGCAGCTTGAGCAATATTTAAGTCTTTTGAATGAACACCAAAAATACTTTGTGCTGCTGTTTCAATACCACTAATGTTTTGACCTAAACTATTTTTCCCAAAAGGAGCAACGTTTAAGTATGTTACTAAAATTTCTTCTTTAGAGAAAGTATTATCAACTCTTAGAGCAAGCAAAATCTCTTTCGCTTTTCTTTCATAAGAACGAGAATTATCTAGTAATTGGTTTTTAACTAATTGCTGAGTTATTGTACTACCACCAGTATTACCAGATTTAGTTACTTCACTAAAACTAGCACGTACGATAGCTAATGGTTCAACCCCGCTATTTGAGTAGAAGTTAGAGTCCTCACTTGCAATAATAGCGTGTTTAACATTTTCACCGATATTATCATAACTAACAACTTTTCTAATTAATTCTGAGTTAATAGTTCCTAATTTTTCTCCACTTCCAAAGTATACATCACTACTTTTTGAAATGTCATTAACTTGTTCTAGCATCTCTTCGTGACTCATAAGAGGTTGATCTTTTACAAGTCCACCTACATAACCTAAAGCTACTCCAGTCCCAAGAGTTAGGCATACAGCTGTAGGAAGTAGTAATTTTCTTAGAATAGAAGTGCTAATCTTTTTCTTTTCCATTAAAATCTCCTTGATTACTTCTTTATTACTTGATTAAATTTTTTACTTCATAAAATTATAATAATTATATTATAACATAAATCTCTAAAAAATTATAAAATAAAGTGAGAAAAATAAGAACTTTTGTAACTAAAAAAAATGAAAAAGATGAAAGTTATATAAAAAATATGATATAATTGTGTTAAGTGTATGAAAATTTTACTATGGAGGAGTATTGATGAGTAAATTATTAGACGATTTAAAATTTAGAGATTTAGTTTACCAACAAACAGATGAAGAAGGAATAGCAAAATTATTAGAAAGTGAAAGTGTATCAATTTATTGTGGAACAGACCCAACAGGTGATTCTTTACATGTAGGACATTTGCTACCATTTTTAACATTGCGTAGATTTGCTCAACATGGGCATAAGCCTGTTGTCTTAGTTGGTGGAGGAACTGGGATAATTGGGGACCCATCAGGAAGAAGTGAAGAAAGACAACTTCAAAGTTTAGAGACAGTAGCAGAAAATGCTAAAAAATTAGAAAATCAACTTAGAAATATTTTCCGTGGTCATGATAATATTGAATTTGTTAATAATGGGGATTGGTTAGGAAAACTTTCTATGATTGAGTTTTTACGTGATTATGGAAAATTAATTAACGTTAATTACCTATTAGCAAAAGATTCAGTATCAAGCCGTCTAGAAAATGGATTATCATTTACTGAGTTTAGCTATGCTTTACTACAAGGAATCGACTATGCTCATTTAAACGAACACCATAATGTTAAGATACAATTAGGTGGTTCTGACCAATGGGGTAATATTACTACTGGATTAGAAATTATGAGAAAACTTCGTGGAGATGTTGAAGCATACGGATTTACTATTCCGTTAATGTTAAAATCTGATGGAACTAAATTTGGAAAATCAACTGGAGGAGCTGTTTGGTTAGATCCAGAAAAAACAACTCCATATGAGTTTTATCAATTTTGGTTCAATACAGCAGATAGTGATGTAATCTCTGCAATTAAGAAATTTACATTCTTAGAAAGAGAAGAAATCGAAAAATTAGAAGAAAGTGTGGCAAAAGAACCACATCTACGATTAGCACAAAAAGCATTAGCTGAAGAATTAGTTAAAATTGTTCATGGTGAAAAAGCCTTAGAGAGTGCATTAAATATTACAAAAGCATTATTCTCAGGAAACGTTAAAGAATTAACTCACGATGAACTTAAAGAGGCAGTTAAGGGAATGCCAAAATCAGAAGTTGAAAAAAAAGAATACAATATTGTTGATTTCTTAGTGGAAACTGAACTAGTACAATCTAAACGTCAAGCTAGAGAAGATGTTAATAATGGAGCTATTTATGTAAATGGTGATAGAATTACAGATTTAGATTATGTAGTTGGTGCTGAAGCGCGTTTAGAAGATGCATTTACAGTATTAAGACGTGGTAAGAAAAAATATAAATTAGTAGAATACAAATAATAAAATAATAAAGGAGCAATTTGCTCCTTTATTAAAATAGTAATAACTATATAAAAAGAGGAGAAAGAAAATGAATCTAAAAGAAGTTGTTGGGAAAGAAGCTGTAAAATATGTAGAGGATGGAATGATTGTTGGTCTTGGAACAGGTTCAACTGTATTTTATTTTGTTCATGCTTTAGCGGATAGAGTAAAAGAAGGCTTGAATATCCAAATGGTATCTACATCAATTCAAACTGTAGAACTAGCAAAAAGTCTAGGTCTTAACATAAAAGAATTAGAAGAAATTGATCATATTGATTTAGCAATTGACGGTGTTGATGAAATCGATAAAAACTTTAATGCTATAAAAGGTGGGGGAGCAGCGCTATTTAGAGAAAAAATAGTTGCAGATATAGCTAAAGAAGTTATTTGGATTTATGACGAAAGTAAGGATGTTGAAAAGCTAGGTAAGTTTAATTTACCAGTAGAAATTCTTCCTTTCGGATACAGCCATACTGTTAGAAAATTGACAGAAGCGGGATTAAATCCTGTAATAAGAAAAAAAGATGGAGAAATTTTAATTACAGATAATCACAATTATATTGCAGATTTACACCTTGGATATGGTTTTGATATAGAAGAGGTAAAAGAAAAATTAGCTAATATAGTAGGTGTAGTCGAACACGGATTATTCTTAAATATGTGTAAGCTATGCATTAAAGGAACACCAGAAGGAGCTGTAATTATAAATAATCCTAATAAATAAAAGGATATTGTATGAGAAAAAATTATTTAAAGGGTACTTTGTTATTTATATTTATGACGTTAGGTGTATGCTTGGCTACAACTATGTTTACAAAAGATAATATACAAAAACTCTCGGAAAGTTTAGAAACTCAGTATTCTAATGGTAGAGCTTTCGAACCAGGAGAGGCTGGCTATGCTGTTATAAAAATTATAAATATTGAAGAAACTAATATAGAAGATGATAAATTGTCAGATGGTGAGAAATTCTATTTGGTAGAACATGATAAAGGTGCTACAATGTTAAAAGCAACCCCCGATGAAGTAAAAAAAATGCTGGGGGACTCTGTTACTAAGGATGCAAAGTTATACAATATAGAAAAGCCTATCTATGCCAAAATTAAAGGTTTTGGACCAAAGACAGGAAGAAAAAATAGAACGATAACAGTACCTGATGAATTAAGAGAAAAATTCGAAGGTGCGTATAAGTCTAGTTATATTAAATCAAAGAAATTAGAGAAAATCTTAGCTGATTATAAAAAAGGTGAAGATACAACTACTATAGAAAAAAGAGCAAAAGAAAGACCTTTTTATGTTGATATTTATATGGAAACTTTAGGAAGTACATATAATTTATTAACATTAGGAGGAAACGCAATAGCAATATTAATTTCTTTATGGATGCTAAAAACAATTTATAGAAGAGTACGATTAAACAAAGAAAGTTACGAGAGATTGTTTGTGGCTTACCCTGAAACTGAACGTGATTTAGATGTTGTCTTAAGAGAAGCAACGTTTTTAGATGAACAGTTGAGTATATTAATATATAAAGACATGTTTATTAGCTATCGAACCGTATTTATAGTAGAATATATAACAGATATACAAAGTATTGAAATTAATAAAACAACGGGTAAAAATAATAGAAAATTTTATCATATGAGAATAAGCACGTATCATAATAAAGCGCAAGTAGTTAATTTCAATAAAAGGGTAACAGAAAAACACTTAAAAATGCTAGTAGACACATTAAGGTTTGATTATGGAATACCAGCAAGATTAACATTTCATATAGATGAAGAAGAAAGGTAGAAGAAAAAATGGAAGATTTAAAAGATAGAGTAATAGAAGCATTAGAGAACGTAATTGACCCTGAGTTAGGTATTGATATTATGAACTTAGGTTTAGTTTATGATGTTAAAATGAGTGATGATAATAAACATGCTATTGTTGACATGACGCTTACATCAATGGGATGTCCATTAGCGCCAGTAATTATTGAGCAGGTTGAAACTGCAATGTTAGGTGTTGATGAAATAGAAAAAGTTGATGTAAATATTGTCTGGGAACCAGCATGGACAAAAGACAAGATGTCACGCTATGCAAAAATTGCATTAGGTGTAATTGATTACGAATAAAATAAAAAATAGGTGATTATTTTAAATTAATAATCACCTATTTTTCTATTTCAAAAGGAACACCTACTAAAATCTGTAGTAGGTGTATGTGCAGATTATATCAGTTTTGTTATACTTCAATGGTGTATTTCCAGTAGAAGATTTTTATATCCCTAAAATCTTTTGCCGAAAATTCTTCTCATAATTACTCCTAAATAAAACTGAATATAAAATGCCCTAGTATATACACTTATATAATAACAGTAAATGTTGTATTTGTCAATAGAAATTCTGTAAAAAGACAATAAAAATACATAAAAATAGTAAAAACTAAGTAAGCAAAATGATTAAAAAATAGTAAACTAAAGATTTATTCTATTTATTAATAAAATTAAAAAAAGTAATAAACTAGAGTAGTCTATCCTAGGTAAATTATGTTATAATAAAAAAGATAAAATTTAGAAAAATTATGAAAGGAGGATCTATGTACAGAGGAGAAAAGCCCAAAAAAGGTGATATAGTAAAAATAATAGCGTATAAACACGATGGTTCAATACATAGAATTTGGCATAAAAACGTTGTTCTAGAAGCAGATGAACAAGTTTTGATTTTGGCGAATAATAGAACCCTTGTTACAGAAAGTGACGGGCGAACATGGGTAACAAAAGAAGTGGCACTAGTGTATTTTCACAATGAATGTTGGTTTAATATAATTTGTATGTTTAGAGAAGATGGTGTGCATTATTACTCTAATTTGAGTAGTCCTTTTGCATATGATGTTGATGGTGTTAAGTATATTGATTATGATTTAGATATAAAAAAATATCCTGACGGTAAGTATTTTTTACTAGATGAGGATGAATATAATCAAAATAAAGAGCGTTATCATTACGGGGAGAAAATTGATAGAATACTAAAATATAACGTTAGTAAATTACAAGAGTGGATAGATAATAAACAAGGTGCATTAGCTCCGGATTTTGCACATGTTTGGTTAGAAAACTATGAAAAAATAAAAGACGAGGGATAAAATGTTAAAAGGTAAATTTAGTATAGAAGTAAGAGACGATGAAACTTCTTCTAAAATAGGTTCAAAGTTACGAGATTTTTTATTAGCTAATGAAATGGAAGAGGATAAAGAAACACCAGATTATGTATTTGCGGTGGGAGGAGATGGTACTGTGTTACGTACTTTTAGCAAATATGTAGACATAATTGAAAGTGTAAAATTTTTATCTATTCATACAGGTCATTTAGGTTTTTATACAGATTATTCTGTAAAAGACTATGAAAAAATATTTTTTGATATGTTGGCCTTAGAACCAAAAGTAGAGCAATATCCACTTTTAAGATTAAAAGCATATTGTAAAGATGGTAGATTAATTGCAGATTGTTATTCATTAAATGAGATAACTGTAAATAGTCACAGTGGCTCTACTTATGCAGCAAAAGTTTTTATTAATGGAGAGCATTTTGAAAATTTTAGAGGCGATGGGTTATGTATTAGCACACCAACTGGATCTACAGCTTACAATAAAAGTTTAGGTGGAGCTGTAATTCATCCTCAAATGGACTTATATCAAATTACAGAAGTAGCTGCATTAAATAATCTTGTATACAGAACGCTAGGCAATTCTATAATACTATCAAAAGAAGACGAGTTAATAATTAAACCATTAAAACTTGATAACCATCGAATAAGTGCTGACTTTAGAACATTTAATTATGATACTGTATCAAAATTGCATATAACATTAGCGAAAGATAAAAAGATTTCATTTATTAGATACAATGATGTTAGTTTTTGGAAGAGAGTTAAGAGATCATTTATAGAAAATGAATAAGTTAAGTTTAAAATATATAGTTGAAAATGAACAATTATTACGAGAATTTTTATTAGAAAATAATATATCTAGAAAAACTTTAACTCGTATAAAGTTCGATAATGACGGCAGTATAAAGGTTAATGGAAAAGAAGAAAATGTTCGATATGTTTTAAAGAAAAATGACATAGTGGAAATAACTTTGCCTAGTGAAAATTTTAGTGAACATGTTAGATTTTTTGAAGATAAGTTGGATATTATTTATGAAGATGAGTACTTGCTTATAGTAAATAAACCTGCCAATTTACCTTCAATTCCATCGCGAAATAATGAAGACTCATCATTATTAGAGATTGTTAATGGTTATTTCAAAAAAAATCACTACAATACAATTCCTCATATAGTAACTAGACTTGATAAGAATACAACAGGATTAGTTTTAATAGCGAAGCATAGACATATTCACGCATTGTTTAGTAAAGAGGAAATAGGAAAATTTTATTTAGCTTTAGTTGTAGGGAAAGTTGAAGATGGAATAATAGAAGCTAATATTAAAAGAGCATCCGATAGTATTATCACTAGATGTGTTGCAGATGATGGAGATTATGCTAAAACACAAGTGTGGAGTGAAAAGTATAATTCTAAAAATAATATAAGTTTGGTTAAGTTAAAATTATTTACG